>JGI24138J36424_10000487_pt1 | contig 12522 bp, 8 predicted proteins | sample BarGraNGADG00312_2_FD_36424 | JGI IMG/M metagenome (IMG submission 36424) | reverse complement strand
AAAAAAATACCTTATGAGGATATTTAAGAAAATTCAAATTACTGTTGCACTTCTTTCAGGGTTGCTGTTGTTACCTAATACACTGATTGTTAATGCTGTTCCTGATTTGAAGTATGATATCACAAAGTACGGAGCATCAGGTGACGGCAAGACATTGAACACACGATATATTCAGGATGCNATCGATGCATGTTCAAAAGACGGAGGTGGAATTGTCATTGTTCCGGCAGGAAAATTCATTACCGGGGCTATCTTCCTTAAACAGGGCGTCAACTTTAGTATTGAAAAAGATGGAGTTCTTAAAGGATCAGTCAATCAATCTGATTATCCACAGATCAATACCAGATGGGAAGGTGAGGAACGTGTATGGACCTCAGCTCTGATCAATATTATTGATATTAATAATGTTGAATTATCTGGCGATGGCACTATCGACGGATCAGGAACTGAATGGCCTGGTTTTGGCCGTCAGAACACCCAGCAGAGGCAGCAGCTTTCTCAGGCAGCACACGACAGCATTATGAGATTACCAAGTTTAGGCCGGCCTCGTCTTATCTGTTTCCAAAATTGTACAAAGGTCCGTATTTCTGATCTTAATCTCCGTAATCAAGCTGTGTGGTGTCTTCACATACTATATTGCAGGGATGTCATTGTAAAAAACCTCAATATACGTGCTGCTCACACTATTCCCAGCTCCGATGGGATCGATGTTGATTCAAGCAGCGGAGTAACAATAACCAGCTGCTTCATTGATGTTAACGATGATTGCATTTCAATTAAATCGGGAAAAGATGCCAACGGGTTACTGGTAAACCGTCCGAGTGAAAATATCCTGGTTAAGAAATGCCGTTTTGGTTATGGTCATGGCGGAGTAGCTATGGGAAGCGAAACATCAGGCGGCATTCNTAATGTAAAAATCCGAAACTGCGATATTGACTCAGGTAACTGGGCACCTATCAGGTTCAAAACACAACCAAGCCGCAGTGGTGTAGTCGAGAATATTGTTTACAGGAATATCAGGATCAAAGATGCGAAGCAGGCTTTTGAGTTTAATATGGAATGGAGAATGGTACCGCCGATTGCTCCGCCAGCAAAAGTTTTACCTGTTGTCCGGAATGTAAGATTCATTAATATCTCCGGTAATGTCAACTCACTTGGCATGATCCACGGTCTTAAAGACAGCCCCATAACCAATGTGAAATTTAGAAAATGTAAGTTAACAGCTCAGAAAGGTTTGATAGTTGATAATGCAAATGACATTGATTATTCAGGTCTCCGCGCAGAAGTTAAAGCAGGTAANATTATTATAAATAAATAGTTATGACATCAAAGTCCGTTTTTGTCAGATTATTAAGTACCGGGAAACCATTGCATTCATTGTTGTGTTGCCTGATGTTTAGCCTGTNGGTAATTACTATAAATGGCCAGACAGTGAAGTTTCAGATACCGGCCTCACCACGTGCAATCTTTAACTTCAATCCGGGTTGGAAATTCACTTTTGGCGACACGACTGGTGCAGCTCAACCAGGATTTGACGACTCTGCCTGGGTTAGCGTCAGCCTTCCACATACCTGGAATGAGACCGAAACATACAGGGCATTTATCAGCCATGGCGGAGGCGACCAGAGTGCAAAGATGTTTGGCATCGGGTGGTATCGTAAGCACTTTACTCTGCCTGTCGGTACTGATGGTCAGAAAGTATTCCTCCAATTCGATGGAATGAGACAGGCAGGCCGTTTTTTCCTAAATGGGAAGCCAATCGGTAAATATGAAAACGGAATAACACCTCTCGGACTCGACATAACTAAATTTGTGAGATTTGGTGGACAGGACAATATCCTTGCCGTTCAGGTGGACAATAGCACTAACTATAAAGAAGAAGCAACCGGCATTCCATTCCTGTGGAACTCNAAAGATTTTAACCCGAATTTTGGCGGACTCAACCGGGATGCCTTTCTTATTATAACTGGCAAGATTTATCAAACACTACCACTCTATGAGAATCTCAAATCCACCGGTGTTTATGTCTATTCTGAAGCCATTGACCTGAAGAAGAAAACCGCTGACGTTAAAGTAGAGGCTGAAGTTGTTAATGAGACAAATGATTATGCATCTATTACGATTTCAGCTGTTGTTGTGGATGCTAATGGTGTGGTACGTGCCAAACTTGAAGGAAATACATCTGACCTGGTCTCCGGACAGGCTGAAATTTTAACAGCATCCGGCACACTGACAGATATCCGNTTCTGGGATGTGGATGATCCCTACCTTTATCGGGTATACTCAATGCTTAGTGTTAATGGTAAGGTTGTGGATGTTTGTGAGATTAAGACAGGCTTCCGCCAGACTGAATTCAGAGGTGGGGCAGGTACAGGAGGAGTCTATCTCAATGGTAAATTTCTTTGGCTCAAAGGTTATGCACAGCGCTCTGCCAACGACTGGCCCGGTATGGGTGGAGCCTATCCCGATTGGATGCACGATTTTAACGCTGCTATGGTACGCGAAAGCAATGCCAACTATATCCGATGGATGCATGTTGCACCCCAACGTGCTGATGCTGAAGCGTGTGACAAATATGGAATAATCCAGGTATGCCCGGCAGGCGATAAAGAAAGGCTTGTTACAGGTCGTCAGTGGGAACAGCGTGCAGAGGTAATGCGTGCCACTATGATTTTTTACCGTAACAGCCCAAGTATTCTGTTCTGGGAGGCTGGAAACACTATCGTAACTCCGGAACAAATGCTACAGATGGTTGCAATGCGCAAGGAGCTTGATCCTCATGGGGGGCGCGTTATGGGAACTCGGGATAATGATCTGTCAGCAGAAAATAAGGCCCTAACTCCAATGTCGGAATGGTATGGCGTAATGATAGGTCAGGCGCCGCAAACTGACAAAATCACCGGCGATGATATCTTCAGGGGTTATAGTATTGCCCGTCGTGATAAAGCACCACTGATAGAGACAGAAGATTTTCGTGACGAAGCCGGGCGAAACATATGGGATGATTTTTCACCGCCGCACTTTGGCTTCAAACCACATATTGTCCCCGGTCCGAATAACCGTCCGGGACCAGGTGGAGATACCTATCACTGGAATTCCGAAACTTTCAGTCTCGCAGCTGCAGCACGTTATACAAGTTATATGCAGAACAGGATTGACAATCCCGATCCTGCACATTCAAAATGGTCTGGTTATGCTTCCATATATTGGTCGGATTCTGATGCTGACGGACGCCAGCAGGGAAGTTATGTTCTGCGGGTAAGCGGTAAGGTTGATGGTGTGCGTATTCCCAAATCGGTATTTTATGTATCTCGTGTAATGCAGAGCGAGAAGCCCGACATTCATATAATTGGTCATTGGAATTATCCTGCAGACACTAAAAAGACTGTTTATGTGGCTGCTTCCTATTGCAACAAAGTCGAGTTATTTCTCAATGGTAAATCAATAGGTGTGGAAACCAGGCCATACCAATTCATCGATTCATACAACGGTGAAGACAGAGTTCCTGGTTCTGAACTTCTTGCAGGTGTGAACACGGGATACGTATATGCATTTCCAAATGTTGCATTTTATCCTGGCAAGCTTAAAGCTGTAGCTTCCATGGCTGGTAAGATTGTTGCTCAACAGGAACTTCAGACCGCAGGAGAACCCAAAGTCATAAAACTTACACTTTACACCGGGCCCGATGGCTTGCAGGCGGATGCAAGTGATGTTGCCCTGATTGATTTCGAAGTCGTTGACGCACAAGGTCGTCGTTGTCCTACTGATGAAGCAAGAGTTGATTTTGCAGTTACAGGTCCTGTTATATGGCGCGGAGGATTCAATGCCGCCAAACTCAACACAACAAATAACCTCTATCTCGACACTGAGTGTGGGATTAACCGTGTGGCTATTCGTTCTACACTTTTCCCTGGTTCAATAACAATAACTGCTACCCGTGAAGGGTTGAAAACTGCCATTCTAAAGCTTGAATCAAAGTCTTTGGAAATTTCTAAAGGTTTGATCAAAACTCTTCCACAAACACTTCCCGGTTTGAAAACAATTAAATGATAATAAAATGAAAATAATAATTATGTTGAAACGAAAATTACTTCAGATTTTACTGATCAGTACCGTTTTAATTCACCCGGGCTTTTCCAACGTAACAGGTCAGACTCCTGTAACACCAAATGCCTCGCCTGAAGCAANNGCGCTGCTTAACTACATTTACTCACAGTATGGGAAGAAAACTCTGTCGGGTCAGATGTGGTCTCCCTGGGGTATTAATGAGACTAAAACCATATATGAAATAACCGGAAAATACCCTGCAATAGAGGGGCATGACTATATCAATGAGAGTTCCAATAAACGTGAAAATCAGCTGGTTATTGAATGGTGGAAAGCAGGAGGTATTCCCACTTTAATGTGGCACTGGGGTGCGCCTTCAATAGGTGAAGGATACGAAAACAGTAAAAAGGCAATTAATATCGACTCATGCTTTATACCTGGTACAAAACAGTACATTGCAATGTGGAGCGATCTTAAACGAATTGCTGACCACCTTACCGAATTACGGGATTCAAATGTTCCGGTTTTATGGCGTCCAATGCACGAATGTGATGGTAACTGGTTCTGGTATGGAAAGCAGGGAGGTGAACGTTTTGTGAAACTTTGGAAAACAATGTTCGACTATTTCACCAAAGAGAGAAAACTGAACAATCTTGTCTGGGTTCTCTGCCATACAGGAGANCCTTCAGCAGAGTGGGATCCCGGCAAAGCCTACTATGATATTGCAGGTGGCGATACTTATGGTAAAGGCATTCAGGCGCCACTTTTCAATAAATTAAAAGCTATTCATGGTGAAACAATTCCAATTCCATATCATGAATGTGGTACCCTTCCTGATCCTAATGAATGTTTTAAAAATGGTATTACCTGGTCGTGGTGGATGCTTTGGCATACGAGCCATGTTACAAATCATAATAAGGAAGAACTTAAGCGTATCTATAATCATGACCTAGTAATCACACGCGATGAGTTACCCAACATTATGGACTACCTGAATGTGCAAGGTGAGCCAAAAAACACTTATCTTTTTCAGAATCCTGATATGCCTCTTGAAGAACGTATCTCTAACATTGTCTCGCTAATGACCCTCAATGAAAAGGTCACTTTTTTAAGTCAGACTCCCGGAGTGGCTCGTTTAGGTATTAACCGAATGGGCCACGTTGAGGGGCTTCATGGACTTGCTCAAGGGACACCGGGTGGCTGGGGACGACGCGGTCCGATTTCCACAACAACATTTCCCCAGTCCATTGGAATGGGCGAGACATGGGATCCGGAAATAGTTAAGCAGGCCGGAGCTATTGAAGGATATGAAGCACGCTATGTTTATCAAAGCCCAAAGTATAAACGGGGAGGGCTTATAATTCGTGCCCCAAACGCTGATCTGGGTCGCGATCCACGCTGGGGTCGTACCGAAGAATGCTTTGGCGAGGANGCCTATTTCAATGGTATAATGTCAGTTGCGATGATAAAAGGACTTCAGGGCGACGATTCCAAATATTGGCTAAGTGCCTCATTATTAAAACATTTTCTGGCCAACAGCAATGAAGATAACCGCACCACTACATCCTCAAATTTCGATACACGTCAATTCTATGAGTACTATTCACTTCCATTTCACATGGGTTTCGTAGAGGGAGGAGCAAAGTGCTATATGACCTCCTATAATCTGATAAACGGTGTACCGGCAACAGTGAATCCTGTGATCGAATATGTTACAGTTAAGCAGTGGGGCGTAGATGGTATCATTTGTACCGATGCGGGAGGTTTTGTCAACCTTACGAAGTCGCAACATTATTATGAGAACTCTACACAATCAGGTGCCGGTACAGTGAACGCCGGTATCAATCAGTATCTCGACAGAAATTTTGAGGTTCCTGTGAAAACAGCCATCAAAGAAGGCCTTCTGACTGAAAAAAGACTTGATGAGGTGATTAAGGGNACTCTGAGGGTTTTCATTCGGTTGGGCTTGCTCGATCCTGCCGATCGTGTTCCTTATGCCAAAATCGGTACCGATACATTGCAAACTGCACCCTGGAATACTCAGAAAAACAAGGATTTAGTGCGTCTTGCCACACAAAAGTCAATCGTTCTTCTCAAAAACACAGGAAGTATTCTGCCTCTCGATAAATCGAAGGTAAAGTCGATAGCTATGATTGGTCCGAGGGCCGATCAGGTAGTATTTGACTGGTACAGCTCACAGGCTCCCTATGCAATTACCCCGCTTGCCGGAGTCAAGAGCAAGGTCGGTAAACGTGTTAAAGTTCAGTTTGCTTTAGGTGATGATGTAGCTGCTGCTGTAGCCNTGGCCAAAACGTCCGACGTGGCTATTGTATGTGTTGGAAATAATCCCAACCTCGACAATGGATGGAAGAAAATATCCAGTCCCAGCGAAGGTCGGGAAGATCTGGACCGTAAAACAATTACACTGGATGAACAGGAAGAACTTATTAAACAGGTGTTTGCTGCAAATCCAAAAACAATCGTTGTTTTGAAAAGCAGTTTCCCATATGCAATAAACTGGACCCAGGAAAATGTGCGGGCAATTGTACACATGGCGCATAGTAGTCAGGAAGAAGGCAGTGCACTGGCAGATGTACTGTTTGGAGATTACAATCCGGGGGGGCGTCTGGTGCAGACCTGGCCAAAGTCTCAAGACCAGCTGCCGGAGATGCTCGATTACGACATTCGAAATGGCCGTACCTATATGTACTTTAAAAATGAGTCACTTTATCCATTTGGCTTCGGGTTGAGTTATACAACATTTGTATGGTCGAATCTTAAACCAGGTGACGGTACTCTTGCAAAGGATGGATTGATAACAGTAAATGTGGATGTACAGAATANTGGTAAACATGCCGGCGACGAGGTAGTACAACTCTATGTAAAACATCTCAATTCAAAAGTAAGCCGTCCGGCTCAGGAACTCAAGGGATTTCAGAGGGTGTCCCTTAATGCAGGTGAAAGCAAAACTGTAGCTATTGAATTACCTGCCCAACGTCTGGCCTATTGGGACATTAGCAAGAACGGCTGGCAGGTTGAGCGCGACAGTATTGAGATCCTTTTAGGAGCCTCTAGCGCAGACATCCGTTTGCTTAAGTCCATTGTTGTGAAGTAAATACATGAAGTGCACAGTTTTGATTCAATGGGGAAATATATTTCATTTTTAACGAATCCGATCAGGTGCATATTTGGGAAGCAACTTCCGGAAGATCAAACTTTTGAAGGTCCCCAAGCCAGGGGAAGGAACCGTAAGACTACCTCTGGTACTTGGACCGTATGAGGCAAGGTTCATAATCATTAGGCCAATTATTTTATGATAAATAAAACCTCCTCCAGTTTAGTAATTCTATCAATATCTCTTATTAAATCAAGGTTAGATATTTCAAACCTCTTGTCTATAAAAAAAAGCCAGGTAGGAAGTACCCGGCTTTTTTGTTTTCATACTTTTCTGAAACTCCGACTATTTGGCTGTTATTACAACAGATGCCTTCTTTAATCCTTCAGCCGTAGCCCTGACGCCAATTTTTCCAGGAGTTGTTCCCGGACGAATTATTGCCAGACATATTCCCTGATAAGCTTTTTTCCCTGGATGCTGAAAACTTGACATATCTCTTGGGTTACCACTTCCTACTCCTGCAACCTTTCCATTGCCAGTTACCTCAAAGTTTACCATTATATCATCTGCATCAGGAACGATGTTACCTTTGGAATCGAGTATNTCAGCTCTCACATAAGACAGATCATTCCGGTCNGCTCTGATTTTGGTCCTGTCTGCAACCAGCCTTATAGATGCTGGTTTCCCGGTTGTTTTCAGAGTTTGCTTTGCTGTTTCCTTACCATTATCATAACAATGTGCAATAAGTGTTCCCGGCTCATAAGTGACCTCAAACGTAGCTGTAATGGATTTCCCCAGATCCACAGTCTGTTCACCAACAATCTTTCCGTTCAACTCAAGTTTAACCTGCTGCGAACGAGTGTAAACATGTACCTGGAATTTTTTACCTTCATTTCCTTGCCAATTCCAGCTCTTCAGCTCATCCGGAAATCCCCAGCGACTTGTAACCTCTTTTTTACCTTCAGGTATCTGACGGTGTACAAATATTTCAACTTTGCTTTTACCCCATACAACATACTGATAAAATGAAGGAACCTTTCTGTTCCCGATCAGATCAATATCCCCCTGATAATTTGTATAAACAGGCCAGGTATCGCGCCTGAAGAATCCGCCTCCCGGTGTGCTTGCTGGAGGACGTGTTGTATTGGCACCAGGCATGCCTGGCATATCTGCAGGAGGACCGCTTAAGTTTGGAGCATGTGCGCCCGGCTGACCCGCTGGTCCGGGACCTGCAGGGGCATTCGATGGCCTTTGATTGACAACCTCCCCGATATCCCGAAGTTGCGGCATACCAACACCAGCTTCTCCAATGTTATCTGTGGCAGTCCAGACAAAATATCCGATTACATAAGGGAGCTTCTTCACCAGTTCATAATTCTCCAATGCGAACGGAGGATTTGTTTCAGTTCCAACCATAATCCTGTCTGGATATTTTTCATGATCAGACTCATACCTTGAATAGGCGTAATTATATCCGACAACATCAAGTAATTTCAGGTGTGTTTCAAAATCATCCCATCTGCTTCTGNCCGGTGCACTACCTCCACCCATTCCCAGCATGGCTTCCGTAACAGCTCTGGTTGGATCAAACCGACGTACTTCGGTTGTGAGGTTTGTTGCTATTCTGTATCCTGAGGTATCGGCTGCTTCGCGGATTTCATTCCCGATGCTCCAGATTATAACTGACGGGTGATTACGGTCACGCTTGACCCACGACTCCGCATCTTTCTGCCACCATTCCCTGAAGTAAATATGATAGTCCTGCTCCTTTTTAGGATTTTCCCACATATCAAAAATTTCATCTATCACCACCATTCCCAGACGGTCGCATGCATCAAGCAATGCCGGCGAAGGAGGATTATGGCTGGTTCTTATTGCATTAAATCCATATTTCTTCAATACCTCAATTTTGCGTTCCTCAGCACGGTCGATAGAAGCTGAACCAAGAGGTCCGTTGTCGTGGTGGTAGCAACCACCAATCATATCAACCGATTTACCATTGATAGTCAAACCGTTCTGTGCATTAATTTTTATGCTGCGAATGCCAAACAGAGTTTCCTGATTATCAACTACTTTTTCATCTATAAGTACAGATACCTGTGCCTGATAAAGGTTAGGTTCATCAATTGACCAGAGAGCTGGTTTCTTTACCGGGACATTCTGTGTCAACTCTATTGTCTGACCCGGCGTCAGTGCAGAATTGCTTTTTGCTGATCCGGCCAGCTTACCTGAGGGATCAAACAACTGAGTTTGCAGGACAATGTTTTTATCGTTAGTGCCCGTATTCACAATTGTTGTCGCAATTTTCACGTCAGCGGATTTTTCGGAGACTGCCGGTGTTGTAATATACAGACCTCCTGATACATCTATATGAACAGGATTTACAAGTGTNAGCCATACATGCCGGTCTATACCTGAGCCGGAATACCAGCGTGAATTCAGTCCATCGTTTCTAACCCGGACTGCTACGACATTAGTCTGCCCGCGAGGATTAAGAAATGAGGTAATATCGTAATAAAACGGAGTATACCCATTAGGATGAAATCCAAGATGTTTCCCGTTGAGCCAGACATCAGAATTCATATATACCCCGTCAAACTGCAGGTAGGCCATCTTGCCCTTATCTTCTTCTTTAAGGGTAAAACTTTTTCTGTACCAGCCAATTCCTCCGACCANATATCCGGAACTCATTTTGTCAACGGCAGATTTGTTAAACGGCCCTATTATATCCTCACCGTTCTGACCTTGAAGATCTTCAACACTCCAGTCATGAGGTACGTCGAGAATTCTCCAGTTTGAATCGTTAAAACCAGGATTCTCGGCACCGGATAGACTATCTTTTAGAAAACGCCATCCATCATCAAATGATACTGTTTTTTCATTAACATTAGTTTCAGGCTGGCTACTGCATGAACTGAGACCAATAAAGATTGATACTAACAGTCCAGAGAATGCAAATGAAAAAAGTGCTTTCAAAAAAGGTTTTTGCTTTTTCATAAACTTGAGTTAAGGTTAGATTAGGCTGATTCTTATATTCAGACAATACTGAAAACATTTTTATTCCAGAAAATAAGAAGCATTGGTTTACAAAATCAATATATTTTTATCTGGTAAAAATTAGTATTTATTTTCGACTTAAAAGAAGATTATTGACTTATCAATTCCCATAATTTCAACTATGTCTTTGATCAGTTCATGGTTAGATATTTCAAACCTTTCGTCTACAAAGAAAAAGCCTTGCCGTGAAACGGCAGGGCTTTATTATTACTCAACCAATAGTATTATTGCCTTTTGGCATAAAAGAAGTATCCATGTAGTATTTGCCCTGATCAGCAGGATCGATAAATACATCTATATGAAATCGACCGTTCAGGTATGGGGCAGGATCAATTGTGTACGTTTTGCTTATAAAAAAATACTCGCGGTTATTCCTGTTATCGATCCATTTGCATTTTATTACCCAGGGATTGTTCTCCCCCATCCTGAATCTTTCATCTCTGTCGACCGAAACAAATTCGGCTGCAATTTTCTTTCCAAAAGTGATCAGCCTCTTATTTGCTTTATCCCTGAAAGAGTAGCGGATAAAATAGTATAACCCGAAAATGAAAAGTAATCCTCCGGCAATTACACCTCTCATATTATACCCTATTGTGTCTCCGAAATCAATTTTCGCAGGAGATGCCGGATCATACCAGATCATTATTTTCTCTCCTGTGGATACAATATAGCGTTTCGCTGCTTGTGCTATTTTGATTCAACCCGGGATCTTCCAACCAAGTTAAAAAAATTTGTAAATTATTTACTAAATTTGATTTAACAATTCATTATTAAAAGTATCTCAATCTGCATAAACTTAATACTTTAAACCATGAAAAGATTGATTCTCCTTATCACCTTGTTTGTGACCGGTTTTTCTATGATTAGTAAGTCATATGCACAAACCGTTCCTGCAAAGGATCAATGTCTTAAACTGGGCAGAGGAGTTAACATCCTCGGATATGATAAAGCATTCTGGCAGGACCATGAAAAAGGCCGGTTCAAGGAGCAGTACTTTAAAATGATCAAAGACGCAGGTTTTTCTACAGTCCGCATAAACCTGAATCCCTTCACGCAAATGGACAGTCAGAATAAAATCAATCCCAATATTATGTTTATTAATTAATTTTACAAAATTAGTCATATCCTTAAATAAAAAATGGTTAGATAATTCAAGCTTCATTTCTTCAAATAATTTGGTGGGAACAGGAAAGTTTGAACAGATTTTTGTTTTGATTGTTCTTAGGAAAATAACTAACATGAAGAAAACCGCACTAACTCTTATCACAATAATGATTTTCATCTCAGCCAATTCCCAAAAAGTACCTTCTGTTGTATCAAGCGTTGATCTTAACAGATATAAAGGTACCTGGTATGAAATTGCACGGCTACCAAATTTTTTTGAAAAAAAATTGAAATGCACTTCTGCCACTTATACTCTTCGTGATGACGGGAGAATAACAGTATTAAATAAAGGCAATTATATAACCGATCCTCATAAATCCACCTCTTCACAGGGTATTGCCTGGATACCTGATAAAAAGAGCCCGGCAAAACTCAAAGTACAGTTTTTCTGGCCATTTTCAGGAAATTACTGGATAATGGAGCTTGATACGGAATACAGATATGTTCTTGTAGGTGATCCCTCATATAAATACCTCTGGATACTGGCCAGGGAAAAGAAAATGGATGAAGCAACTTATAAAATGTTACTGCAGAAGGCCGTTCAAAAAGGATATGATGTAAAATCTATTATCAGAGTTGAACAGGACTGTAATTAAGAAGTGCCTAAAGTGCCTAGAGTGCCTAGAGTGCCTAGATCAATATACAGAAGTTCATATTTTCAACTTTAGGCACTTCAAACTTTAGCTCACTCCAAACTTTTCTTTTACTTTAGGCACTTCAAACTTTATATTAAAATAAGTTTGTATCTATTTGTTATTTAGTGGAACATAAACCAATTCAATCCCATAATTTTTACCCAGATTCCTGCTGTATTTTTTATCAGTTGAATTATTCCAGTGCTCCAAAACTCCTAAACTTTTTAATGGTGTACCGTCACGTTCCGGATCATATACAGTTTTGGAAGGTGGATTATCGGCAAGAGCAGCTTCAACCAAATATTTTTCTGTATAGGCGATATCTGCAAGATCAGGCCACTCTGCCCGCAGGAAATCAATACCTACTGCATCCAGGGCTACGCCATCCTGGGAGGCAAACAAACTTGAACACCAGCGGTTGTTAAAAGGAGCCATCCTCCATTTATCTTTTATCAATGGAGGACCATCCTGGGAGCGTGCACCATAAAATCCATCTATCATAAA
>JGI24138J36424_10000484_pt1 | contig 12550 bp, 12 predicted proteins | sample BarGraNGADG00312_2_FD_36424 | JGI IMG/M metagenome (IMG submission 36424) | reverse complement strand
GTGGTCGTGGGCGAGGTTATCGAGGGTGACGAGTTGGAGTTCTACTGGCGTGGAGAAAGAGTGGCCGAGGTCCCGGCCTCGACGCTGGCGAGCGGGCCGGTTTACGATCGGGCCGCCGAGAAGCCGGCCTACCTCGATGAGGCCACCGGCGTAGACCTAGACTCGCTGGATCATCCGACCGATTATGGACGGCTGCTGCTGGATCTTATCAGCGGTCCCAACCTCTGCGATAAGAGGTGGGTGTACGAGCAATACGATCATATGGTCCAGCTAAATACCGTTGTCTACCCGGGTTCCGATGCCGCCGTCTTGAGAATAAAAGGAACCAGTAAAGCCTTGGCCGTCTCTTGCGACGGCAATTCCCGCTACGTCTACCTGGATCCCTACAAGGGAACGCAGATAGCGGTGGCGGAGGCGGCGCGCAACGTCGTCGCTTCGGGCGGGGTACCCATGGCGCTCACCAATTGCCTGAATTTCGGCAACCCGGAGAGGGCTGACATTTTTTGGCAATTCAAGGAATCGGTCAAAGGTCTAGCCGATGCCGCGCGATTCCTGGAACTACCAATAGTAAGCGGGAACGTGAGCTTCTATAACGAATCGTTCGGGGAAGCCATCCGGCCTACTCCGGTGGTGGGAATGGTAGGACTGATAGGCAATCTGGCGCATCGCCGTACCATCGCTTTCCCGGATGAAGGGCTCCTGGTGTTGATGCTGGGGACAACCGAGAAGGAGCTGGGGGGATCGGAGTATCTCAAGCTTTGCCACGGAATGGTGGCCGGAAAGCCGCCCAAGCTCGATCTGCAACTCGAGAAGAAGATGCAGGCGACCTGTATCGAGGGCATTCGGCGGGGAATAATCCTTTCCGCCCACGATTGTTCCGAGGGGGGAGCGGCGGTCGCCATACTGGAATGTTGTTGCGCCGGGAAAATAGGAGCCAGTTTAGAGGTGGAGGAGAAACTTCCCCCCATCTACTGGCTTTTCAGTGAGAGCCAGTCACGTTTTATAATTACTATCTCGGAGTCCGATCTGAAATCGATCAAGGACCTGGCGGCGGTACGCAAGGTTCCGGTCAACGTCCTCGGTAAAACCGGCGGAGACCGGCTAAAGATCAACGATTGGTTGGACCTGGGAGTCGAGGAAATGAGCAGGGCGAAGGACGAGGCTCTGGAAAAGATCCTGTCCGCCTGATGCCTTTAAGCTGAATACGAGGTGACCTTCCGCGATGAGTTTTGAGATCAATGAATCTTGTGGGGTCTTCGGCATCTATGCCCCCGGAGAGGATGTAGCCAAGCTGACTTACTACGCCCTCTATGCGCTCCAACATCGTGGTCAGGAGAGCGCGGGAATAGCCGCATCCGATGGCAGAGAAGTGCTGTTGCTGAAAGACATGGGAATGGTATCCCAGGTGTTCAGTGAGCGCGACCTGCTCAACCTGAAGGGGCATATGGCCATGGGCCATGTCCGTTATTCGACGACCGGCTCTTCATTCTGGGAGAACGCCCAGCCCATCCAGGTACCCAGCCGGGGAGGATCGGTGCTGGTCGCGCACAACGGGAACCTCGTAAACACCGACGAATTGCGCAACAAGCTCAAGGCCGAGGGAGTCCGCTTCCGGACCACTTCCGATACCGAGGTCATCGCGCTTCTGCTCGCGAGATCCCAAGCCCCGAATATAGTCGAAGCCGTTCATGAGGTAATACCTAAATTGGTCGGCGCCTACTCGCTTGCCATCATGACGGAAGAGAAGCTGATCGGAATTCGCGATCCCTATGGAATAAGGCCGCTCTGTGTCGGCAGTTACATGGGCGGCTATGCCCTGGCGAGTGAGAGTTGCGGCCTGGATATTATCGGCGCCGAGTATATGCGCGAGATAGCGCCGGGAGAGATGGCCATTTTCCATAAAGATGGGCTCGATTTCCAGAGGGTCGTGGAAGCCCGCAAACCGTCCCTTTGCATCTTCGAGTTCATCTACTTCGCGCGCCCCGATTCGATCATGTACGACACCTACCTCTACCACGCGCGCAAACACATGGGGATGAGCCTCGCCGACGAGGGGGCGGTCGAAGCGGACGTCGTCATGCCCATACCCGATACCGGCATTCCGGCGGCCATCGGCTATTCGGAAGCTTCCGGGGTCCCCTTCGGCGAAGGGCTGATCAAGAACCGTTACGTCGGACGGACTTTCATTCAACCGACCCAGGCCATACGGCAGCTCGGCATCCGGTTGAAGCTGAATCCGATCATCAGAGACATCCAGGGAAAGCGCCTGATAGTCGTGGATGATTCGATAGTCAGGGGCAATACCACCAAGGAAATAATAAAGATGCTGAGGGATGCGGGAGCCAAAGAGGTCCACATGCGCATCAGCTCTCCTCCCGATAAGTACTCTTGCTTTTATGGTATAGATACGGCCATCCCCACCGAACTTATCGCCTCATCGAGGAAAGTGGATGAAATACGCCGCTTTATAGGGGCTGATTCTCTCCATTACCTCAGTATGGAAAATCTTGTAAGTGCGACCAGCCGGCCCAGTGAGGATTTCTGCATGGCCTGCTTCAACGGGGATTATCCCGTCCCGGTGCCCGACGATTTGAAGATGGCCAAGGGAAGGCTCGAGGATGGCAAGGTGGGGGTCAAACGGGGTTGAGGATAAGCAGGGCGATTCAGACGAACGCCCTCTCGCCGGATTGTTTACAGCCGCTGTGCGATTAAAGAAAGACGGTATCATGCTATGGGTGCAGGAAATCAAGATCCTAAACCACATCTGACTTACTCGGACGCCGGCGTCGATATCGAGGCCGGCCGGCAGGCTGTGGAGCTGATAAAAACAGAGGTGGAATCAACCCGCCGGCCGGAGGTTCTCTCCGATCTGGGCGGCTTCGGGGCTATGTTTTCGGCCGCTTTCAAAGAATACAAAGCGCCCGTCCTGGTGTCCTCGGTCGATGGCGTGGGGACAAAGTTACAGGTGGCGCAGATGCTCGAGAGGCACGATTCAATCGGCATAGATCTGGTGGCTATGTGCGCCGATGACATTGTCACCTGCGGTGCGGAACCTCTCTTCATGCTCGACTATATCTCAATGGGCAAGCTGAAGCCGGAAAAGGTAAGGCAGATCGTAACCGGCATCGCGCTCGGATGCCGCCGGGCGGGATGCGCCTTGATAGGCGGTGAGACCGCCGAACATCCCGGAGTGATGGAGGAGGCCGAGTACGATTTATCCGGATTCGCGGTGGGCGTGGTGGACACCGAAAGCATAATTGACGGTTCCCGAATAGTCGCGGGAGATGTTATCCTCGGCCTCGCCAGCTCCGGGTTGCATTCCAATGGTTATTCGATGGTGCGCAAAGTCTTTTTTGAATTGAACGACTTCGACCCCGACGATCGGCTCAAGGGTCTGGCGGGCACCCTGGGCGATGAACTCCTGACCCCGACGGAAATATACGCCCCTGCCATCCTGAAATTATCACGCCAGCTTAATGTCAAGGGAATAGCCCACATAACGGGTGGCGGCCTCATAGAGAACATCCCGCGCATACTGCCCTCGAACGTCGATGCCACCATCGATCTCACCACCTGGCACCCGCCCAATATCTTCAACATTATCGAGAGCATGGGAGGCATCGAGCAGGTGGAGATGTTCAGGACCTTCAATATGGGAATAGGAATGGTGGTTGTCATAGGATTGCAGGACCACCGTCAGGCCATTCATAACCTGAGCCTTTCTCATGTCAGGGCAACACGAATCGGGGAGATACATCCCGGAACGGGTGGCATATGTCTTACCTGTTGAGAACCCGGAGGACTGCATGAAACCGTGCCGGCTTGGAATCCTGGTGTCCGGAAGCGGCACCAACATGGAAAATATTGCCATCAAGATAGAAGAAGGAACCATTCCGGCGCAGATAGCGGTTGTCATCAGCAATGTCTCGGGCGCCTATGCCCTCCTACGCGCAAAGTCTCACGGTCTTGAGAGCGCCTTCATCGACCCCCGTTCNTTTCAGGACAGAGACGCTTACGATGGCGAAGTGGTGCGAGTGCTCGAGGAAAACCAGGTCGATCTGGTCGTTCTGGCCGGATACATGCTGCTGGTAGGAAACGACTTCGTTAACCGTTTTCGTCATCGAATCATGAATATTCATCCCGCCCTGCTCCCCTCTTTTCCCGGCACCTCGGGTGTCGCCGATGCCCTGGAATACGGGGCAAAGGTCACCGGAGTGACGGTGCATTTCGTTGATGAGGGGCTGGATACGGGTCCCATAATCTTGCAGGAAGCGGTACCGATACGGGAAGGTGACACCGAGGAGACCTTATATCCGAGGATTCACGAGATCGAGTATCGCTTGTACCCGGAGGCCATCGGATATTTCTGCCGGGGGCGACTGCGTATTGAGGGCAGGCGCGTAAGGATCTCCAAAAAGCAAAGCTGAAAACGTAAAGCAACAGATGGAATATTATGTAAGTTCGCTTAGCCCGAGGAGGGGATAAGGTATGGCTGCCATTAAGAGGGCTCTGCTCAGCGTTTCCAACAAGTCCGGCATCGTGGGCCTTGCTCGCGAGTTGCAGGAGATGGGTGTGGAGATAATTTCCACCGGTGGGACGGAAAAAAAGCTCAGGGAAGAGGGCGTGCAAGTGACACCCATCTCGGAAGTCACCGGCTTTCCCGAAATGCTGGGAGGCCGGGTTAAGACGCTTCACCCCAACATTCATGGGGGACTGCTGGCGGACCGGGGCAACCCGGGCCACGTGCAAGAGATGGAAGAAATGGGCATAAAGCCGATCGATCTGGTGGTGGTAAATCTCTATCCCTTCGCGGAGACGGTCGCCAGGCCGGAGACGACGCTGGAAGAAGCGGTGGAGCAGATCGACATCGGGGGCGTTACCCTGATCAGGGCGGCCGCAAAGAATTTCGCCAACGTGGCGGTGGTAACCAACCCCAAGCGTTATTCTTCGATACTTCTGGAGATGCGCCGCGGCGATGGAGCCCTATCTGCCGAAACGCGCCATACGCTGGCGGCTGAAGCCTTCCGGCACACCTCGGGATACGACACGGCGATCTATGCGTACCTTTCCAAGACGAGCGATGAATTCCCCGACACGCTGAGCATGGTATTCAAGAAACAGTCGGAGCTTCGCTATGGTGAAAATCCCCACCAGCACGCCGCGCTCTATCAAGAGATAGGCGCGCCGTCTACTTCCCTGGTCTTCGCCGAACAATTACACGGCAAGGAATTGTCCTTCAATAACATGCTTGACCTGGACGCCGCCTGGGCACTCTCCAAGGAATTCGCCTTGCCCGCGGCTGTGATGATAAAGCACAACAACCCCTGCGGGGTTGCGGTTGCCGAAAAATTGGCCGGCGCTTATCAGAGCGCATTCGAATGCGATCCGGTCAGCGCCTTCGGAAGCGTCATGGCCTTCAACCGGCCGATCGATGAGGAAACCGCCGGCTTGATCAATTCCATCTTCGTGGAGGCGGTGATAGCGCCGGGATTCAGCGAAGCGGCGCTGGATATCCTTACCGGCAAAGAAGACGTAAGGCTGCTGCGATTGCCAGTGGAAACCGAAACCTATTCCACGCTCAAGGATCTCAAGCGAGTGGAGGGAGGTCTGCTGGTGCAGGATTACGATCGAGGCGAGGAGCCTTGGAATGAGATGCCTTTCGTGGGAGACCGCAGGCCCGATGACGAGCAATGGGAAGAGCTTATGTTTGCTTGGAAAGTCGCGAAGTACGTCCGATCGAATGCGATAGTCCTGGTCAAGGGCATGGCAACCGTTGGAATCGGGGCGGGACAGATGAGCCGGGTGGATTCCGCCCATATGGCGGTGAGAAAAGCCGGGGAGAAATCCAAAGGGTCTGTATGCGCTTCGGATGCCTTCTTCCCCTTCGCTGATGCGGTAATACTGACGGCCGATGCCGGGGTCGAGGCATTCATCCAGCCGGGGGGGTCGGTCAGGGACGAGGAGATTTTCGAGGAGATAAAGAAGCGCAACCTGGTAATGGCACTAACGGGCAAAAGGCACTTCCACCACTAGGTACCTTGGTTCATAAATATGGTCGCATTCGAGCGCCGCTGCATCCACGCCGGCTGCGTTCCGCTCCCTGCGGCGTACTCACTAACTAGTACACCTCAGTCGCGCGCCTTGCCGGTGCGGCGCCCCGACGCTCTCGGTGCATGACCATATTTATGAACCAAGGTACAAGGTACTAACCTCCGGCGCGGTTTCTGTCCAACCTTGCGGCGATGAGGTAAGATAGCTCCATGAGCAGACTCTTCCTGGTAATCCGGATAATACTGTTAATCACTTTGTTGTTTCTCCTGGCCGCCGTTTTCTGGGGAATAGCACACCATGCGGCGACGGAGATAAATGATAACACCGAAGTCTTCGAGAAGTATCAGGGGGGCCGTCCCGCGGCCTACACGGCGTATCTATTGGGTGGCCTGGTCATAGGGGGGATCTTCATCGTCGTAGCTTCTATCCTGTTCGAGTTTCACCAGTTCCGAAAGGGAGCGGCGGAGCTAGCCGAACGGTAATGACAATAAATAAGCTCCCATCTCCATATAGGGTCAGCCGCCATATCGAGGCCCGGAAAGTACCCGCCTCCTCCCGATAACAGCATCTTTCCCGAACTATAGCCCCCTTGCGGTTAAAGACGCCTTGTTTCGATAATTTTCGTAGGGGAAAAATCAGTCTTGGGAGAGTGCTCTTGCTGCTTACGAAAATAAAGCAAAGAAGATGAAAGGAGAAAACGAAAATGAAGAAACTGTGGGGAGTGGCATTGCTGGGGCTGATCCTAGCCGTATCCCTTGCCTCCTTGGGTTGTGGAAATAACTCCACCTCGACTACCGGAACGAATACCCAGACCGGAACCAATACCCAGACCGGAACGAACACCGTGAGTATTGAAAATTTTAAGTTTGTACCCGCCGATTTGACCGTTTCAATAGGAGATACCGTGACGTGGATAAATAACGACTCGACAAACCATACGGTAACCGGCGATAAGACGGGCACGGATGACGATTTCGACAGCGGTATTATGAAACCCGGCGATCAATACACTTACGTATTCGATCAGTCCGGTCCCCAACCGTATCATTGCACCATCCATTCTTCCATGAAGGCGACTGTTACGGTCAGCGGTGGAACGAGTGGAAGCGGAACAAGTTCGCCGGGTGGAACCACAAACTCGCAATCTCCCTATTAAGTACCTCGGTGCATGACCGTATTTATGAACCGAGGTACTGAGCTTGGCGCTTGAAATCATTGAACAACGGAGGGCCTGGCATTTTCAGGAGGGTAGGCTCCGTGCATTGCTGACAGGGGCCCAATTTGTATGGTGGATCGGTTGCAGGGAATCGATCCACCATACCCCTTCTACCTCATGCGCCTTCCATGCCCCCTGAAATTAGCGCTTTTGGGCGCCGGCGATGCTCGCTGCAAACTCGGCCGCTTTTCGCCCCGCCGCTCGCCCGGGATCTCCTCCATTCCTGAATGCTTCGAGGGCTTCCTTAACCAGCGCACTTCCAATAATAACCGCATCTGATAACCCGGCCGCCAGACTGCACTGCTCGGCGTTGGATATACCTACACCGAGCGCGAGCGGCACCTGGCAGGACTCCCTTGCCCTACGCATGAATTCAAATACATCTTCCGAGAGCCCTTCCCTCAGCCCGGTCGTACCTTTTATCGCCAGGCAGTAGAGAAAGCCCCCAGTGGATTGGCCGAGCCGTTTTAGCCGTGGCTGAGGTGTAGTGCTCGAAGCGAAGAGTATGGTATGGATGCCCATGCTATCGGCCTGCACTTTCCAATCAGATATCTCCTCCAAAGGCAGGTCGGGCAAAATGACGCCGTCCACTCCCGCATGCGTGGCCCCCTTCGCAAAGGCGGCAAGGCCAAAGCTATTGATAGGGTTGTAATAGCTCATGATGATGAGAGGTTTATCGGTCTTGAGCCTTAATTCTCCGGCCAGCCTGATGACATCGCCGACCCTGGTGCCGGCCTGCAGCGCTAGATGGGATGATTCTTGGATGATGGGCCCATCCATGGTTGGATCGGAGAACGGGATACCCAACTCCAGTGCGTCGCAATGTTCCAGCAGGCTGGAAGCGATGGACAGGGAAATATCATAATTCGGAAATCCAGCCGTGGTATAGCCGATGAGAGCCGCTCGCGTTCCCTTAATCGACTGGAATAGTTTGTCAATTCGGTTCATGCCCGGCTCCCGCGTTCCTTATGGTCTCCACGTCCTTATCTCCCCTGCCCGAGAGGCAGATCACGATCGAATAAGCCTGATCGAGACTGCCCGCGATTCTTGCCGCATAGGCCAGGGCATGAGCGCTCTCGAGGGCGGGAAGTATTCCCTCACTCCGGCAGAGAAGCTCGGTGGCTTCGAGCGCTTCCTTGTCGCTGACACTCACGTATTCCACCAACCCCTTTTCCTTCAGGAAGGCGTGCTCCGGGCCCACTCCCGGGTAATCCAATCCGGCGGATATTGAATGAGTCTCCATAATCTGGCCGTCATCATCCTGCAGCACGTAACTCCTCGAACCATGTAATATCCCGATCGACCCCAGGCCCAGGCTGCTGCCATGATCACCCTGCGTGCTGCCCCTGCCNCCCGCTTCGACTCCGATCATGCGCAGCCCGTCCTCCAGGAAGGGATAAAAAAGCCCAATGGAATTACTGCCGCCGCCTACGCAGGCGATCAGGCAATCCGGCAAGCCGCCGGTCATTTTCAGGTGTTGCTCCCGTGCCTCCCGTCCTATCACCGACTGAAATTCCCTTACGATTGTGGGGAAGGGATGAGGTCCAACCACGGAGCCCATGCAGTAATGGGTGTAATCGAAAGTGGCGACCCAGTCGCGTAAGGCTTCATTGACTGCATCCTTCAGGGTGCTGGAGCCGGTACGAACCGGAGTAACCTTGGCTCCCAGCAGCTGCATGCGATATACGTTCAACGATTGCCTTTGCATGTCCGTCTCTCCCATGAAGACCTCACATTCCAAATCAAACAACGCGGCCGCCGTCGCTGTCGCAACCCCGTGTTGCCCGGCACCGGTCTCGGCGATGACCCGGCGTTTTCCCAGCCGCCGCGCCAGCAGGCATTGCCCCAGGCTGTTGTTTATTTTATGCGAGCCGGTGTGGCAGAGATCTTCGCGCTTGAGGTAAATGGCCGGCCCGTCGATCGCGCTTGAGAGGCCGCTCGCCCTGTAAAGGGGCGTCGGCCGGCCCGCATAATTATGCAGATAACCCTCGAGCTCCACCTTGAAGGCGGAATCATTACGTGCCTCTTTGTAGGCGGAATCCAACGCCAGGAGGGGTGCCATCAAAGTCTCCGGCACGTACCTTCCGCCGAATTCACCGAAGTAGCCGGCTTTGCCGTCAAGTTCCTGTTTCGCCATCTCGATCCTCCCCGGGCCGCCTCTTGCCGGCGGACCTCGCTCTGCTTAAAAAATCACGCATCAATTCCTCATCCTTGACCCCCGTTGCGCTCTCCACCCCGGTGCAAACGTCCACTCCAAAGGGTTGCACGCATCCTATGGCCTGCTCGACATTTCGCGGCCGCAAGCCTCCGGCCAGTATGACTCTAGTTCGATCGGAGACCGTCTTGGCGAGGGTCCAATCGCCGACGACGCCAGTGCCGCCTGCCTTTATCGGGTCCCAGGTGTCGATAAGGACTGCGAAATTATTGGCATATAGCTCCAATTCGTCGAGGTCTTCTGGTCCTCTCGGTCGCAGGGCTTTAATGGCTTTCGCTCCCCAAGACACCACCTCCCGTGGTGATTCATCGCCGTGAAACTGCACCAGGTCCAAGTTGCAGTATTGAAAGAGTTTCTTTACTTCCCCTTCATCGTTATTGGAAAACACTCCCACGCGAAGAATGGAGGATGGAAGGCGCCGCGAAATCTCCCGGGCTTGATCGGGGCTCACCTTGTGTGGGCTCTCGGCGAAGATCAAGCCGATAGCATTAAAACCAAGGCGGCAAGCGGCGATAGCATCTTCGCCGCGCCTGATGCCGCACACTTTAAGCCAAATCATTTTCGAAAACCTCGCAATCTCGACAGCGCCGCAACCGGGTTGTCATCTCCGGCGAGCGCCTCTCCCACCAGGATGGCATCCGCGCCTGCATGCATCGCCCTCGCAACCTGATCGGGCCTTGAGTAGCCGCTTTCGCTGACCGTCACCTTTTCGCGGGGCACCAGGGGCAGCAATCTGATCGTCGTATCCAGGTCGACTTCCAGTGTCGTAAGGTTGCGGTTGTTGATGCCAAGGATATCCGCTCCCGCTTCTACGGCCCTTGCCACTTCCTGCTCGTCATGCACCTCGACCAGGGCTTCGAGCCCCAGTCTGGATGCCTCGTGCAGGAGACCTTCGAGCTGGGCCTGCTCGAGAATGGAAACGATGAGCAAAACGGCGCTCGCTCCCCAACCCTTTGCTTCCAATAATTGGTAGCTGTCGAAGATAAAATCCTTTCGCAGTACGGGCAGATCCACTGAGTTGCCGGCTTTTGCCAGGTCGGTGAGACTGCCTCCGAAGAAGAACGGCTCGGTCAGCACCGATATGGCAGCGGCTCCCGCCGCTTGATAATTGCGCACCAATTCCTCGACCACCAGCGAGGGTCTTATCGCTCCTTTCGAAGGCGAGCAGCGTTTTACCTCGGCGATAGCCTTAATACCTTCGCCCGGCTGCCTGGTTATGGCCGCCTTCAGGGACGGCGAATCGTCGATGTTTTCACAAATCCTCTCCAGACTCGCGGAGGGCATCAATTGCTTATTGCGTTGAACCCGCCTGGTGGTTGCCCCGCAGACCTGCTCAAGAAAATTCATTGCTCGTCCTCCGATGTAAAGGCGACCAGCTCATCGAGTTTATTTCGCGCCGCTCCCGAATCTATGGAACGATTGGCAAGATCGAGGCCTTCTCCCAGGGTCCCGGCAACCCCGGCCACGGTAATGGCCGCCGCCGCATTTAAAACCGCCACATCACGGCGCGGGCTGGCAATGCCGGCGAGGACTTCATTTTTGATGATCCGGGCGTTGGTGAGGGAATCGCCCCCGCGTAAATCGGCCACGGAGCATGACCTGAAGCCGAGATCCCGGGCATCGAGCATATACTCACGAACCCCCTCGTCGTTCACTTCCCATATAAAGTTATTGGAGGTCGTGGTCAATTCGTCCATGCCGTCTTCGGAGTGCACTACCATGGCGTGCCTCACACCGATTTCCCTTAAGGCGGTGGCAAGAAGCAAGCCGTATTTCCTTGATCCGACCCCCAACAATTGAGCATTGGCGGAGGCGGGATTGGTAAGTGGTCCCAGAAGGTTGAATGCGGTGGGAATGCCGATTTCACGGCGCGCCTTCATGACATGGCGCATGGCCGGATGGAAGCGCGGCGCGAAGAGAAATCCTATTCCTACCTCATCGATACACTCGCGGACTCGCTGCGGCTCGAGATCGATGCCTACACCGAGCTCTTCCAACACATCGGCGCTCCCGCAGGTCGAGCTGACAGCCCTGTTGCCGTGTTTCGCTACCGACACTCCCGCGCCGGCGGCTATGAAGGCGGCCGCAGTTGAAATGTTAAAGGTTGACAGGCGGTCGCCACCGGTTCCACAGGTGTCGAGGAGAGGGCGCCTCGCGGGATAAATATTTGTGGCCGCCTCCCGCATGCCTTCGGCCAGACCGGCGATCTCGTCCGAGGTCTCGCCCTTCATCCTCAGTGCGATCAGCAAGGCTCCTATCTGGGCGTCGCTAGCTTCCCCCTGCATAAGGCTGAGCATGACCTCCCGGGCCTCGGAACGATTGAGGTTTTCTCCCGATGTCAGTTTGCAAATCGCCGGGTTTATCATTTTCTTGCCTCCAGAGATAGGAAGTTTTCGAGAATGCTGTTGCCGCATTCCGTCAATATCGATTCGGGATGGAACTGGACCCCTTCGAGCGGCAGCTGCCGGTGCCGAATGCCCATGATCAGGCCGTCCTCCGACCGAGCGCTTATCTTAAAGTCCGGGGGAAGCCCTTCGAGAATCAGGGAATGGTAACGCATGGCCGTAAAGGGATTTTCCAATCCCTGGAAAATGGTCTCATGGTCATGAAAGATACTGGAGAGCTTTCCATGCATGGGCCGCGGCGCGCGAGTCAGCTTGGCCCCGAAACACTGGCCGATGGCTTGATGGCCCAGGCATACTCCGAGCACCGGGATGGTCTGCGAGAAGATGCGAATGGCTTCCATGCTGATTCCGGATTCCTCCGGTGTGCCCGGACCGGGTGAAACGACGAGATGGGAGGGCCGCAAGCCCTTCAAACCCTCGGCATCGATCGCATCGTTTCTTATCACCACGACTTCCTCCCCCATGGCCTCTAAGGCTTGAGAAAGGTTGTATGTGAAGGAATCGTAATTATCGATAAGCAGAATCATTTCGCACCTCCCTGGCCTCCGACAGGCGTATCGCCCTTATCAGAGCCCTCGCCTTGTTTCTCGTTTCCTCGTATTCCATGGCGGGATCCGAATCGGCCACGATACCCGCACCCGCCTGTACGTAGGCAGTTCCCTC
>JGI24138J36424_10000482_pt1 | contig 12579 bp, 9 predicted proteins | sample BarGraNGADG00312_2_FD_36424 | JGI IMG/M metagenome (IMG submission 36424) | reverse complement strand
CGTGACCAACGGTCACCTGGACGTGATACGCAGGATCGCGAAGCATTTCACCAAGACGATAGTGGCGGTCGCCGCTAATCCGACCAAGTGCCCGCTCTTCGACATCGAGGAGCGCATCGCGATGCTGAGCCAGAGCATAGGAGACACGGGCAAGATAGAGGTCATCGCGTTCGACTCGCTCCTGATCGACATCGCGCGCGAGCACGGGTCGTGCTGCATCGTGAAGGGCCTGCGGGCGATGTCGGACTTTGAGTTCGAGTTCCAGATGGCTCAGTTCAACAGGCAGATGGACGAGGACATCGAGACGTTCTTCGTCATGGCGAGCCCCGAGTTCACCTACCTGAGCTCAAGCGGGCTCAAGGAAGTGGCCTCTTACGGGGGTTCCATAAAGGGCCTGGTGCCCGACGCGGTCGAGGAGCGGCTGCTCGCCAAGCTCGGGAAGCACAAGACCACGGGCACGCCGGAAAAGGAGTAGCAGATGGATATTTTCGCTCGGCTGGACAAGCTGGAGGACTTTATCGCGAACTCCAAGCGGGTTCCGCTCTCCTCTTCGGTGATGGTGAACGAGGCGGAGTTCTACGACCTGCTTGACGATATCAGGGCGACACTGCCCAACGAGCTGAAGCAGGCCCGCCACGTCGCCAAGGAGCGCGACCGCATCATGGGCGAGGCGCAGCGCAAGGAAGAGGAGCTGCTCGCCAAGGCGGAGAAGCGCGCCGACGACATGGTCCAGCAGACCGAGATCATCAAGCAGGCCGAGCTCGAACGCGACCACATGATGACGAGGCGCAGGAAGAGGCGCGCCGCATAGTCTATGACGCCGAGGACGTCGCCGACCGCATATTCGGCGAGATGGAGGCGTCGCTCAGCGAGGTCAAGGACTCGACCGACGAGATACTGACCCGCATTACCTCCTGGCGCGAGAAGCTCCGCGGCTACACTCAGGAGCCCGCCGAGGACTCCTACGAGTACGAGCGCGAAGAGGAGTAAGCCACAGGGCACGCCTTACACAACCCCGGCCGACGGTCGGGGTTTTTTTCCGGCAGGAACGGACCCGGTCGGAGAGAAAGCGGAACGCGGAATGATGAACATGAGACCAAATGTCCCCGATCTTCAGATCGATGTGTCCAACGCGCTGCCGCTGGTGGGTGACCGCAGGAGCGTCGAGGGCGCGGCCGACGTCGTCATGCGCGACGGCTACGACCTCGTCCTCGAGCCCGGGGACGGCATCCACTGGAGGATCGACCTGCGCAGGATCGCCGGCGCNCTGGAGATCANCGGCGGNGTCTCGGGCAGCGTCGGGCTCTGCTGCTNCCGCTGNCTGGAGGACTTCACCTACCAACTGTCACTGACGCTCAAGGAGCACGCGCTCTGGCTCAACGGCGAAGNGGAACAGGACTCCGAGACCGCCGAGGACTACATCGTGACCGACGGCATCATCGACCTCGAGCCGGTCCTGCGCGACGCGGTGGCGCTGGCGCTTCCGGCGAAGCGCGTGTGCGACGAGTCGTGCAAGGGGCTGTGCGCGAGGTGCGGGGCGAANCTCAANACCGAGCAGTGCTCTTGCGTGNCGCTGCCCGCCGATTCGCGGCTGAGCCCGCTTGCCGATCTCAAGAAAAGGTTGGAGGGCGCGGGCGATGCATCGCCTTGACGGGTCAGGAGGTCTCAAGTACCCTTTAGCTTGCATCCAGGACAAGGAAACGAGGAGTCATGGCGGTTCCCAAGAGGCGAACCTCAAAGTCGAACAGAGACACGCGAAGGTCGCACCACGCGCTCAAGGTGACGATCCTGGGCAAGTGCCCGCAGTGCCATCAGCCAAAGCTCCCCCACAGAGTATGTAAAGAGTGTGGCTACTACAATGGCCGCCAAATCTTCGAGGTCGAGTGACAAGGCCAACCGAATAAACGAATCGTTCTTCAAGCCCCGAGCGCTGGCCGTTATCGGGGCCTCTTCGCACCCCGACAAGGTCGGCTACGCGGTCCTCGCCAACATCATCAAGTCCGGGTATGAGGGCAAGGTCTATCCCGTGAACCCCAAGGCCCACCTGATCCAGGACCTTGAATGCTTTCACGACGTCCACGATATCCCGGACCCGCTCGACCTGGCCGTGATCATAGTCCCCGCGGTCCACGTGCCCGAGACCGTGTCCGAGCTCGCCGGGCGCGGCGTCCCCGGGGCGGTGATCATCTCCGCCGGGTTCAGAGAGGTCGGGATCGAGGGCAGGAAGCTGGAGCGCGACGCGGTGGAGAGGGCGCACGCCGGCGGCATGAGGCTGCTGGGCCCCAACTGCCTGGGCATAATGAACACGGCCCTGCCGCTGAACGCCACCTTCGCCCGCAAGATGCCGCCGAAAGGCAACATAGGCGTCATCAGCCAGTCGGGCGCGATCTGCACCTCGCTCGTCGACTGGGCGCGCTCTGAGGCCGTCGGCTTCTCCAAGCTGGTGAGCATGGGCAACAGCGCCGACCTGGTCGAGAGCGACTTCCTGGAGGCGCTGGCGCAAGACGACGACACCCGGGTCATCGCCATGTACCTGGAGGGAGTGNCGGACGGCAAGCGCTTCTTCGACACCCTCTCGGAGGCAAGCAAGGCCAANCCGGTGGTGTTCCTCAAGGCGGGAACTACCCAGGCGGGCGCGATGGCCGCCTCCTCGCACACCGGCGCGCTGGCCGGGAGCGAGAGCGCCTACAACGCGCTGTGCATGCAGGCCGCCGCCCTGCGGGCGTCCTCGGTGGAGGAGCTGATGTCGCTGTCCCGCACCCTTGCNACGCAGCCGCTGCCGCAGGGGCCGAGGGTCGGGATCGTGACCAACGCGGGTGGGCCGGGCATCATCGCCTCCGACGCCGGCGAGAAGGGCGGCCTCACGCTGGCGCAGCTCTCCGACACCACCGTCTCCAGGCTCCGCAGATATCTTCCCGCGGCAGCGAGCCTGCACAACCCCGTCGACATACTGGGGGACGCCGACGCCATGAGGTACGCGATCGCGCTCGAGGCGATGATCGAGGACCCCGGAGTCGACGCCGTGCTGGTGATCCTGACCCCGCAGGCGATGACCGAGATCTACCTGACCGCCGACGAGATAATCCACATCGCGCGCAACTCCGCCAAGCCGGTGGTGGTCTCCTTCATGGGATCGGGCTCGGTGCAGGCGCCGGTCAACAGGCTGCAGAAGGCCGGGATACCCAACATCCCGTACCCCGACCAGGCCATGGAGGTCATNGGGCGGATGTACGAACGCCAGCTGCAGATAAAGATGCCGCCGTCGCGCGAGGTGAAGTTCAAGGTCGACAAGGCCGCCGTGGAGAGGCTGTTCGCGTCTTACGCCTCCAGAGACGAGATCCAGGTGGAGGCCGAGGACTGCCGCAAGGTGCTCGTCGCCTACGGCATACCGTATGCGCCTTACCTGAACGCGTCCGACGCCGTGGAGGCCGGGAAAGCCGCCGCCGAGATGGGCTACCCGGTGGTGATGAAGATCGTCTCGCCGCAGATCCTGCACAAGACCGACGTGGGCGGCGTGGTGCTGGGGATCAAGAACGCGAGGCAGCTGGTCGACGCCTACGACGACATGATGTCGAGCGTCCGCAGGCNCATGCCCAGCGCCGAGATATACGGGGTGGGCATACAGAAGATGGTCCCGGAGGGGCGCGAGCTGATATGCGGTATCGTCAAGGACCCGCAGTTCGGTCCGCTGATCATGGCGGGCCTCGGCGGCATCTACGTCGAGGCCTTCAAGGACGTGGTCTTCCGGCTGGCGCCGGTGTCGCCGGGCGAGGCGGCGAGGATGCTCCGCGAGCTGCACGCCTACGCGCTGCTGGAAGGCGTGCGTGGGGAGAAGCCCGCGGACGTGGACGCGGTGGAGGACGTGCTGATGCGCCTCTCGCAGCTGGCATGCGACCACGGGGCGCTGGTCGAAATGGACATGAACCCACTCATGGTCTACAATTCGGGCAACGGCTGTACATGCGTCGACGTCAGGATGACCCTCGGAGGTTAAACCAATTTGTCCGCGATAATAGTCGTATCTTCTGAACGATTCAGTGGCAAGAGCAGCCTGGTGGTGGGTCTCGCGCTCGAGCTCCGCGACCGCGGCTTCAAGATCGGCTACATGAAGCCGGTCGGCGCCTNCCCGATCAAGGTGAACAACGAGAAGGTGGACGAGGACGCCTACTTCGTGCGCGAGGCGCTGGGCCTGACCGACCCGCTCACCGAGATCTCGCCATACTTCCTCACCTGGGACAGCATGACCAGGTACATGCGCAAGACGCCGCCCAACCCCCAGAGCAGGGTCAAGAACGCCTACAACAAGCTCTCNGAGGGCAAGGACCTGATGATACTGGAGGGCGCGCAGAACTTCCTGCACGGCCGCATCCTCAACCTCTCGGCGCTGGAGCTGGCCGACGTCCTGCAGGCGAAGGTCCTGCTGCTCGACACCTTCAACGAGGAGCTCTCGGTGGACAGGATCCTTTCGGCCAAGGACTTCTTCGGCCACTGGTTCCTGGGTGTCGTGCTCAACTGGGTGCCGCCCAGGCGNATGGATTTCACCAAGAACCTGCTGGGCCGGTACCTGACCAGCCAGGGCATCAACATGTTCGGCTCGATCCCGGTCGACAGGGTGCTGAGGTCCATCACGGTCAACGACCTGGCCGAGGGGCTCAACGGCAGCATCATCTGCGCCGCGGACAAGGGCNACGAGCTCATCGAGTCGATGATGGTGGGCGCGATGGGGCAGGAGCAGGCGCTGCGCCTGTTCCGCAAGCGGGCGAACAAGGTGGTCATAACCGGCGGCGACCGCTCCGACATACAGCTGGCCGCGCTGGAGACCCCCACCAAGTCACTCATCCTGACGGGCGGCCACAGGCCGAGCCCGCTGGTGCTGGGCCACGCCGAGGAGATCGGCGTGCCTATAATCCTGGTCGACTACGACACCGCCACCACGGTGGAGATGGTGGAGGCGGCCATTGGGCACCAGAAGATGCACAGCCCTAAGAAGATCGAGCGCATCAGGGGCTTCATCAGGGAGGGCTTCGACCTCGACCTGATGCTCGAAGAGATAGGGATGCACATCTTCAGGTAGGCCGCGGGCGCGGCCCGCGACGCTTCTCTTGAAAGGCTTATCTGTTTGCGAGAGATCGACCGGATACTCGACGCTGTGGAGAACCTCCTCGGTTACACGTTTGACGATCGCCAGATCCTGGAGCAGGCGCTCAGCCACAGGTCCTACACCAACGAGAAGGGCAGGCCGCTGATCGAGTCCAACGAGAGGCTCGAGTTCCTGGGTGACTCGGTCATAGAGCTGGCCGTGACCCACGTGCTGTTCGAGGACTTCCCCGACTACCCCGAGGGCGAGCTGACCAAGCTCCGCTCTCCGCTGGTCAAAGGGGCGGCGCTGGCCGAGGCCGCCGACAAGCTGGGCCTTTCCGAGCTGATACTGCTGGGCAAGGGCGAGGAGGCCACCGGGGGAAGGCGCAAGCGTTCGATACTGGCCGACGCCTACGAGGCCGTGGTCGGCGCCCTCTACATGGACGGCGGGTTCGAGGTCGCCGCCGGCCTGGTCATGTCCTGCCTCGGCCCTCTGATCCACGACATCGTGAGCTGGGGGTCGGGCGACTTCAAGAGCGAGCTGCAGGAGAGGGCGACCAAGAAGTTCGGCGCGGTGCCCCGCTACCGCATCAGGGATGAGGGCCCCGATCACTTCAAGACGTTCCACGCCACCGTCGAGGTCGGGAACAAGAAGTACGGGCCGGTGGCCGGACCTTCCAAGAAGGAGGCCGAGCAGGGGGCGGCGCGCGCCGCGCTTCTGAAGCTTGGCTGGACCACCGGGCGCAAGAAGAAAGGGTAAGGCCCACATGGGAGCCGACCCCCTCACCCCTGGCCATGACGTGCTTGCCGAGGTGGAGGCGTCCGCCGGGCTCTCCCGACTCGAGTCCACTTGCGTGATCGGCGCCGACGTCGGCGCGACCAAGATCGCGGTCGGCGTGGTCGACCCCACCGGCGCGATCATCTTCAGGCAACAGACCGCTTCGCCCTCGCAGGACGGCGCGCGGATGGTCTCCGAGGTCATAGGGCTCCTCGACAACGCCATCGAATCCGCTCAGAGCGAAGGCTTCGAGGTCGCCGCGTGCGGCATCGGTGCGGCCGCCTTCGTGCTCCATGCCGAAGGGCTCCTGCTGTCGGCCCCCAACATCTCATGGTCGGACGTCCCGTTGCAGAGGCTCGCCATTCAGGCCACCGGCCTGCCTGCTTTCCTGGACAACGACGCTAACGCCGCGGCGGCCGGCGAGCACCTCGCGGGCGTGTGCATCGGAGTGGACGACTTCGTGTACCTCACCCTGGGGACGGGCGTGGGCGGCGGCATATTCGTCCACGGCAGGCTCTATCGCGGTCACAAGGGGACCGCGGCCGAGCTCGGCCACATGACCATCGACCCTCACGGCCCGCTCTGCGCCTGCGGGCGGCGTGGCTGCCTGGAGGCTGTTGCCTCGGGGACGGCCCTCGAGCGGGAGGCGGCGGCGCTCATCGAAACGGAGAAGGGCTCGCTCCTCGTTGAACTCTGCGGCGGCGATCCCGCCTGCATCACCGGCGAGATTGTCTCGGCCGCGGCGGAGCGTGGTGACGCGGCGGCACTCGAGGCCTTCAGGCGAATCGGCTACAAACTCGGCCTGGGGGTCGTGAACCTCATACACGCGTTCGACCCCGAAAAGGTGGTGCTGGGAGGCGGAATGGCCCGCTCGGGGCACTTCCTCCTGGACGAGGTATCGAGGGCCGTCTCCGAGAACGGACTGCCCGAGCTGACCCGCGGAGTGGACGTAGTCCTCTCGGGCCTGGGCGCGGATGCCGGCATCGTCGGCGGGGGCGCCATCGCGTGGGAGGGTATAGGCGGCCCTTCATAGAACTATCGTAGAAGTTATCAGGGCTCGTCCTATTTCCTTGAGGGGAAAAGCTTGTTTCTCAGGTCGCTGACCATCAAAGGTTTCAAGTCGTTCGCCAGGAAGACCGTCCTCGAGTTCGAGCCGGGTGTCACCATCATCGTGGGGCCCAACGGCTCAGGTAAGAGCAACATCGCTGACGCCGTGATGTGGGTGCTGGGCGAGCAGAGCCCGACCTCGCTGCGCGGCAACCGCATGGAGGACATCATCTTCTCCGGCTCGAGCAGCCTCAAGCCCGTCAACCTCGCCGAGGTCACGCTCACGCTCGACAACTCCAACAACGATTTCCCGCTGGACTACGCCGAGGTCACCATAACCCGCAACGTGGTGCGCGGCGGCGACAGCGAATACCGGCTCAACAACAGCGCCTGCAGGCTGCTCGACATCCAGGAACTGCTCTCGGACGCGGGCGTCGGCAGGACGCTGAACTCGGTGATCAGCCAGGGCGCGCTCGACGACGTGCTCTCCTGCAGGCCCGAGGAGCGCAGGGACTACATCGAAGAGGCCGGCGGCCTGTTGAAGTTCCGCAAGCGGCGCGAGAAGGCGATGCGCCGGCTGGCCCGCATGGACGAGGAACTGGTGCGAACCAACGACGTGGCGCGCGAGGTCCGCCGGCAGCTCCGTCCCCTGCAGCGCCAGGCGGGCAGGCTCGAGCAGTACACTACACTGGTGCGAGAGATGAAAGAGGCGCGGCTCAGGCTGGACGTGGCCCGCCTGCGGGCGATGCGCCGAGAGTGGGAAGACCACCAGGCCAGGCAGCAGCAGCGGACCTCCAAACTCGAGGCGCTGGACGCGTTGCTGGCGGAGAGGGCCGCGGAGGCCGCCTCGCTGGAGAAGCGGCAGGCCGAGTGGCGCGTTCGCGAGGAGCAGGTCCGCAACGGACTGTACAGGCTGGTCTCGCTGCACGAGCGGCTCAAGGCGATGCTCGAGCTGTGGGATGAGAAGGCCAGGCACTCCAAGGAGGAGGCGGCATCCTCGCCGGCTCCCGACCCGGTCGAGATGGAGACGGTCACCTCCGAGAACGCGGCGCTCGCCAGGGAGCAAGGCGAGGTCACACAGGAGCTGGCGTCGATGCGGGCGCGGGAGACCGAGCTCGCCACCAGGGCCTCCGAACTCAAGGCGAGGCTCAACGATCTGTCCAGGCAGAGGGCGGTCGCGGAGGGACGCATCGAGGCCTTCAACGAGTCGCTGCTCGCCGATGGCGGGTTCGCCGCCGAGAGGCTGCAACAGAAGCGGGAAGAGCTCGCGAGCCTGGGACCGGAGCGTGAGGCGATCGCCTCGCGAATAGCCCCGCTGGAGCAGGCGTCCGAGGGCGCGAGGGTGGCGCTGAGGGAGCTGGAGGAGAGCCTTGCTTCGCTGGCCTCGGAGCGCGACTCGGTCACGGGCGAGCTCCGGGAGCAGGACCGCCGGCAGGCCGGGCTCACCGCCACGCTGGAGATACTGACCCGCCTGGAGACCGAGACCTGGGGCCCGCTCAACACTTCGGCCGCGCTGCTGGAGAGCGACCCGACGGACGGCGGGCTTGGCGGCATGCTCGCCAGCAACATCAAGATAGATCCGAAACACGAGACCGCGATCAACAGCTATATCGGCCCCTGGCTTTGCGGGATCATAGCCCGCGACACCAACGCCATCATCGTCGCGATCGAGCACCTCAAGGAGAAAGGGCTGGGCCAGGGCCTCTTCTTCCGGCACGACTCGGCCGCCCCGTCATCGGAGCGCAACCGCCGCCTGATAGAGGGAGCGGTCCCCGCGCGCCAAGCGGTGCAGGCGCCTGACTGGTTCTCGGACGCTCTCGACGCGCTGCTGGAGGACGTCTACATTGCCGGGGACCTGGACAGCGCTGTCGCGCTCGCGGAGGGACATCCGCACCTCGTCTTCCTGTCGCCCGACGGTGACGTCATCACCGGTGGCACTATGCTCAAGGGCGGCAGCGCCGCCGTGAACCCTGTGACTCTGGAGATGTCGGTGGGCAGGAGGCGCAAGCTGGAGGAGGCGCTGGCCTCGTCGCGTGAGGCGGCCGATGGCCTCGACCTGCGCCGCGCCGCGATAGAGGCGGACGTCGCCGGGCTGACCGGCCAGGCGTCGAGTGCCCGCGAGGAATCGATCACCGCCGCCGAGGCGCTGGTGTCGGCGCGCTCGGAGGTCGCGGCGCTCGACGGGCGGATAGAATCGCTGCGCGCGGACCTCGCTCAACCGTGCGCTGAAGAGGGCGCGGGCGAGACCGTGGCCGCCGACCCGGAGACGATGCGGGTGCGGCTCGAGGAGCTTCAAGCCGAAGAGGCGGAGGTGGCTTCGAGCTACGCCGACTGCGATAGCCAGGCACACGAGCTCGCGGACGGGCTGCGGTCGGCGGACTCCAGGCTGGCCCTCCTCGCCCGGCGCCTGGAGATCGGACGGATAAATGAGCGCGACATGCGCGCGAGGAGCGGCGTCGGCGCGGGTGGCTCGCAGCCGCCGGAGATAGCCGACGAGGACCTGAGCATGTTGATCGCCCTGCACGAGAAGCTCGCCGGGCAGTTGCAGGCGGCGCGGCTGCGGGTCAGGGAAGAGGCGGACCTCGGCGTCGAGGCGGAGAAGAAAGCGGCCGACGGCCTCCACGAGCTGCGCGAAGAGGGCTCGCGAAAGCAGCAGGACCACGACGAGCTGCGCGACCTGATCCATTCCGAGGAGCTCGCCCGCGCCGAGCTCAAAGTGAGGGTCGAGCAGCTGGTCGAGCGCATCGTCGACGAGAACAAGGTCCCGCTGGAGTTCGCCCTCAAGACCTATCCCGCCGAGGAACTCACGCCCGAGCTCGAGGCCAGGCTGGTCGAGCTGGCCGCTGAGCTCGAGCACATCGGCCCGGTCAACCCCGAAGCGATCACCGAGCGCGAGTCGCTCGAGCAGCGCTACGACTTCCTCAAGACGCAGATGGACGACATCGACCAGGCGCGCACTCAGCTCAAGAGGGTCGTCAAGCAGATAGACCGCGAGATAGAGCAGCGGTTCACCGAGACGCTGAAGGCGGTGGACGAACACTTCCAGAAGATATTCTCGAACCTGTTCCCCAACGGCAGCGCCCAGCTGCGCCTCACCGCCCCCGATGACATCCTGGCCTCCGGCGTCGAGATCATGGCGCAGCCGGAGGGCAAGAAGCTGCGCAGGATCTCGCTGCTGTCGGGCGGCGAGACGTCGCTGACCGCGCTGGCTTTCTTCTTCTCGCTGTTCAAGGTGCGCCCGAGCCCGTTCTATTTCCTGGACGAGGTGGAGGCGGCGCTCGACGACGTCAACCTGCACCGGTTCCTGGACCTGGTCAAGGAGTTCAAGGACGAGTCGCAGCTCGTTCTCATCACCCACCAGAAGCGGTCGATGGAGATAGCCGACATCCTCTACGGAGTGACGATGCACGACGACGGCATGTCGCGCGTGGTCTCACAGAGGCTGGTGGAGCAGGCGGCCTCCTGATGGCCAAGGGCAAGCGCCTGAAGGAGCCGAAGCGCAGGAAGAAGGGGCAGGTCGCCTCCTCGGAAGGCGAGCAGCCTCAGGCCGCCGAAGCTCTCGCGGAGCAAGCCGAACCTGAGCGACCCGAGACCCCCACCGAAACCGCGCCGGAACAACCTTCCCCGCCAGAGNAAGAAGCCGCGGACGTTGAGATCCCCCTGGAGATAGCCGAGGGTGAGGCCTCCGAAGAGGAGTGGCTCGAAGAGGGCGAGGCGGAGGAGGGTGAGGAGAAGCGCAAGCTTCGCAAGGGCATGTCGCGGTCGCGCCGGATCCTGGGCAGGCCGTTCGCACGCGCCGCGACCAGGCGCGCCATCGATCCCCAGTTCTGGGAGGACGCCGAGGACGCGCTCATCGCCGCCGACGCCGGCGTCGAGAGCGCCACCGCGATAGTGGAAGCAGCCAGGAAGCGCATCACCTCCGAGGGCGTGCGTGACCTCGAGGGCTTGCGGCAGGTGTTCCGCGAGGAGGTCACCGAGATGCTGCGCTCCTTCGGGGAGAGGCCCCCGATCTCCGACGAGAAGCCGCACGTGGTCTTCATCGTGGGCGTCAACGGGGTGGGCAAGACGACCACGTCGGCCAAGATCGGCTACCAGTACAAGAGCGAAGGGCAAAAGGTCCTGTTCGCCGCGGCCGATACCTTCCGGGCCGCNGGCATAGAGCAGATGGAGATGTGGGCGCAACGGGTAGGCGCGCCTGTGGTNCGGCACAAGACGGGAGGGGACCCGGCCGCTGTCGTGTTCGACGCGCTCGAATCAGCGACGGCGCGGGGGATCGACATCGTCATCGTGGACACCGCGGGGCGCCTGCACACCAAGAAGAACCTGATGGACGAGCTCAACAAGATGTGGCGGGTCGCCGAGCGCCAGCTCGGGTACCCTCCCGAGTCGATACTGGCCATCGACGCCACCACAGGACAGAACGGCGTCAGCCAGGCGCGTGTCTTCGGCGAGGCCATGGAGTTAGGCTCCATCGCGCTCACCAAGATGGACGGCAGCGCCAAGGGCGGGGTNGTCCTNGCCATCGGCCGCGAGCTCGGCATACCGGTCTCCTACATCGGCGTGGGCGAGGGCATGAGTGACCTTCGTCCGTTCGACCCCGAGGAATACGCCCGCGCCCTGTTCTGAATAGGAGGGGCGGGGCTGTCCTTTTGCTTGCTTATCCTCGCCGGGTCCCGTGGGGCAGTCTTTCTGTACTCCGCGCCGGCTGTGGAGGCTACGCAAAAGGACAACCCCGCCCCCGTCTGGAGTGGTCTCAACATCAACCGCGCCGCCGACGGTGCAACACGACTGAGAAATAGAATATTACTGACCAGTAGGAAAGACAGCAGGCGTGTAATCGAAGTTCTGATAGTATGAATTCCTGCTTGGTGCAGACGTATATCTTCGGGCAACGAGGAAGGGTAGAGAGTCCAGGTGCAGTTCGAACTGAGGTTCTGGGAGGAGTCGCTCGCTCCGCCCGACATAGTCAAGAAAGCCCTGCCTCTTTTGCAGGAGTTCTCCGCGGGCGTGGCCATCGCGATGTACCCGGTCTCCCTGACCCGGAAAAACGCCAACGCGCTCAAGAAGCTGAAGGAGGCCGGCGTGGACTACGCTTTCTGGCCTCTGATGGAGAAAGAGCAGGGCTACTTCCCCAGCGAGCGCAACGCCTCGTCGTACGGCGCGCTGGTCCGCCACCAGGTGGAGTGGGCGCAGAAGAACGAGGTCCTTCCCGACACGGTCGCGATCGACCTGGAGATGCCCATCCAGCAGATGTGGGAAGTGATGCAGGCCACCAACCCGCTCCTAAAGCTCGGCAAGGTGTTCTCGTCGGCGCGAGAGAACCTGGACCGCGAGCGCTACTACCGGGCCAAGGGAAAGCTCGACAGGCTCAACGCGGAGCTGCAGGACGCCGGGATGCGCACGCTCACGGCGGTGCTGCCCTGGATCGGGCTGGAGATGGAGGGTGACGGCGAACTGCTGCAGGACATGACCGAGACGCCTGCTTCCGGGATCGGATGGGACGTGGTGAGCCCGATGCTCTACGTGAGCATGCTGTGCGGCATGTCCGGCGGGGCCATCACCGCGAAAGACGCCAACTGGCTGGTGTACGACAACTGCTCCCGCCTGCGCGAGAAGTTCGGCGGCCGCGCGGGTGTATCGCTCGGCCTTACCGGGGGTGGAGTGCTCCGGGACGA
>JGI24138J36424_10000477_pt1 | contig 12616 bp, 10 predicted proteins | sample BarGraNGADG00312_2_FD_36424 | JGI IMG/M metagenome (IMG submission 36424) | reverse complement strand
CCGGTATTGTCGCTCGGAAATACGGCCGAGAAGACTGGAACGCTTTAAGATGAGAGGAATCATGGTATAGTATGATTGTTATCTGAGTCGTCTGTCCACAGAGGCAGACTCGACCGAGGAGTGACAGGATGGGAAAAGAAAGCAGGATCAGACAGGAACGCAAAACGGAACTCGTCGAGAAGCCGGAGACGTATCACAAGGATCGATTTCCCGTTGTCATACGAGTCATTGCCGTCGTACTCATCGTAGCGCTCGCCACGTGGGGCTCCTTCTTTGCAGTCAAGAGCACTACCGGAACGATAGCATACCAAGTCGGCACCGGTAAAGTCCTCCAGTCCGATATCACGGCGCGCGTCCAGAATTATATAGATATGTATAAACAATACGGGATGGATCTGACGACTGCAGCGAATGCCAGCACACTCAAGTCCGTTCGCAAGAACGTCATAGAAAGCTCGATCGAGCAGGAGCTGTTCATCCAATATGCCAAATCCAAGGGCAAAAAAATCGACCAGGCCAACTTGAAGACCGCTCTCGACAAGGAAGTCGAGAATGCCGTCACACAGTCCCAGCAGCAGTTTGGAACGGACACTCAGGGATTCACTAACGCCGTCATAGCTCAGTATGGCTCGATGGACAAGTTCAAAGCCACGCTGCGCACCCAGATTCAGCCGTTTGTCGAACGGCAGCAACTTGCTGACGCGGTGACTGCAGAGGTCAACACCAGCGTCATCGTCTCGGACGCGGACATCAGGACCTACTTCGCCTCTCAGGGACGTGTCAACGCCGATCATCTCCTCATCATTGTAGACGCTGACAAAGACTCTTCCTCGACAATCGGTGCGAAGAAGAAGGTCGCTCAGGCCATCTATGACGAGGTCGTGAAACAGAAGGCTGAAAATGCCACGTTCGATTTCGCCAAGTACGCGCAGGAAAAGGCAGCTGAACTGAACAAGAAGACCGCGGGATATGCTCAGTACGAGACCCTGGGCTTCTTTACCGCAGGACAGATGGACAAGAAATTCGAGACTGCCGCCTTTGCCGCCAAGACTGGCGACATCGTCGGACCCATCCAGACCGACTTTGGCTTCCATATCATTCACAAGATAGGGCAAGAACCTGTCAGCACAATCTACGATACAGCCGAGACCGTGAAAGCCGCACACATCGTCCTCAGCTTCGGAACCGGAGACCAAACAACTGGAGCAAAGGCTGCCAAGACCCTAGCAAACAAGGTGTATGCAGAGCTCCAGAAGGGCTTGTCGTTCAAGGCCGCGATCACGAAGTATTCCACGGATACCGATGCCAAGACGGGAGGAATCCTGGACTATTTCTCGAGCGTGGGCGATGCGACCCGCTTCAACGCCGTCAAGAGTCTAAAAACCAGTCAGTACTCAAAACCCTTCGTCGATGGTTCTTCCTATGAGATCGTTCAGCTTCTGGACCGAAAGCCGTTCGTGAAAGCAAACCTGAGTGACAAGGCGACGTATGATAAGGTCAAGACCGCTCTGGAAGATGAGCGCAAGGCGGATGCAAAAACCGCACTGGTGACCAAACTCAAGGAGCAATTCCTGGTCCGCGAGGGTCAGTGGTCGCGTATCACCCGATGGTATAGCCGTGGTATCGGCAAGGTGCTCGGAGCAATTGGAGGTTGGATCGTGAAAGCTACCGGCAAGGGAACGACGACTCCGGCACCGGCGGTCGTGCCAAGCACTCCATCACAGCAGTAGCTATGCTTACGAAAGGCGGCACCGATTCGTCCAGAAAGCCCACAGTCCAGGCGCGCCTGACGGCCTTCATCATTGTGGCTTCGCTTCTCCTGGTCGCCCTCGTGGCGACAATCGTTGCCGTCCCGGTAGCAGGTTCACGCAACGTCGTCTTCTACGCCAATAGCAAACCTGTTACTGAGGAACATGTCTCGGCGATGATTGTCGACCTGCCGTTCGACGCGACCAGCGACCACTACAAGGTACGAGTGGATCTCGCGGACCCGTCAGACCCAAAGACGCAGTATCTTGTTTCAGAGTTGAAGACGGAAGCCATTCAACGACTCATTGTCATGCACGCTCAATCCGACGAGGCTCTGCGACTGGGAATCATCGCGAGTCCAGCGGCCATCGACACTGCCGTAGAGGCCTATGTGAACGACCACGCCTCACCAGACGACACGACCGAGATCGAGAGACTGCGGTCCCCGGATATGCGCTCGTACATCCAGCTCTGGGCTACTTCGAAAGCCAATGAAGAGAGCCTGACAAAGGATACCTCGGTGTCGTCAGACGAAGTGCGCGAGTACTTTGCTACATGGGGTTGGAACTATACGGACGCGGCAGGACGCCAGCTGACCTTCGAGCAGGCAAGCGCAAGGCTTGCGAAAGATGCTCTGGCGAACAAGAAGTTCCAGCTGATCCTTGAAAATCGGGCGCAGTTTCTCAGGAAGGAGAGCAGTCTTGTGAGCGGTGATACACGCTACAAGCAGTTCATGAGGTGGTGGGACATCATGTTTGACATCCAGGTCCCGGATTCACTTGAACTACTGCAGGTGGACACAGGCTCATGACACGCCCACGAAAAGAGGCTCCGGCTGGTTCGATCACCCCGGAAAACCCCAAGAATACTAGCCCAAAGACAAGCCGTCCGCCTCGCAGCAGACGCTCCAGAGCGGACACCCGCCAGAACAGTTCTCAGACTGAGCCCGCACTGACCAAGTACAACGAACTACTTCAGGACATCCAGGATGAAACCAGCTTCTTCCTTCCTGTGGATGCGCTCAGCGCAGGCACGCACAGATACCTCTATCATCTGGGAGACTTCTCGGCCGCAAACGCTGCGCAGATGCAGCGGTTTCTCGACGACAAACGTGAAGTGCTTGCAAAACTCGAACAAGGAAAGCTCAGCAACAGCGAGCACCGCTCAGCGCTCCTCCTTCGGTCCTACATGGACAGCTTGTCCGTCCTGATTGGAGCCGGATACTTCGGGGACACTCTCTGGCAGCTGCGAAACACTCGACGGGGCCTCTATCAGTTGCTGTATATGACAGAGATCCCCGCGTACGTCCGTGGGAAGGCCCTCGTTCGCCGGCTCGAGGAACTGTCGACACCCCCGACTGCGCCTGCGGAACAAATCCAGCTGCGTTCAGGCTCTCACCAGGAATTNGCTCTTGAGGAATCGCACATCATTGACCAGTATCTCCTCTTCGCGGAAGACAGGGCCAGTCGCTTCGATGACAAGCAGGCTATAGCGGAGCGCATCCTCAAGGCACGCCAGTACATGAGCAGACTGGAGCCGCGGGTGGCTCACTCCACCAATACGGGCGATTCCACCCGGGATCCAGTCCTCTCTATCCTGCTACCTTCACTCGACGAGGCAGGCACAAAGGAAGCACAGGAGCACCTGGAACGTGAGACGGAGGCGTTGAAGCGTCAATTGAGCGAGACAGCCGTCCAGCTTGATGCCTCCAGAAGCACCGACGAGGTTGTCAATGACGTTCTCCGGGCTTCTCTCGCGCGGCGCCTGGATCAAGCAACCATCGACGACTGGATGAACAGGGATTTTTCCCGCCTCCACTCGTTTTTCCCCGGTTACAGACTCAAGTCCGTACCCGTATTGGGGAACGAGCTGGGGACTCGTCCAGCATATGATGATCCAGAAGCGGTTGCCCTGAAGGGCGCCTCGCTCGACCACCGACAGACCGTCTGTCCGATCGTGTCTTCCCGTCGCTGGCTTTCGCCCGAGATTGCTCTCATGATGACCTATTTCCCTGGCAAAGCCTACGTCCAGACCGCAATCAGCAGCTGGGACCCATGTCTGGCATTTCACGTTCAGCGAGAGGCATTCATCACGGCACTTTCCCTGTTCGAGCTGCAGAACATAGCCAACCTCGACGGTATGCTGACACCACAGAACAGTCTGCTTACGACGCTCCAACTCCTCATCGAGGACGCGGCAGCTGCGCTCGATATCGAGATCCTTCAGAACAGGCTAACCCATCATGATGCCTGCTCGTTCCTCCAGGAACGCGTCCCGTTGCCTCCCGATCTTGCATCCTCGTTCTCATCGATTGCCACATTCGATTTTGGAGTCTCTCTCGCCCGGTTCATGTTCCGCACTCGCTTCCGCGAAATGCGCAGAATCTCCCGGACCAGCAACAAGAAGGTCTCCTGGGCCTCGTTCTACCAGAATATCTTCGAGCAGGGTACGTTCGACCCCGCTCAGCTCAAGAATTCATGAGCGGTGAGCCTCAGCCCACGACGGCCAGCGCCGGCCGTCCTCTGTTCCTTGCCATCGCCGGCAACATCGGCGTCGGAAAGTCCACGCTGACCCGGCATCTGGCCGACAAGTGGGGGCTTACTCTACTCCCTGAGCCGGTCAAACAGAACCCTTTCCTCAAGCTCTACTACGATGATCCCAAGCGATGGGGAATGCAGTCCCAACTCTTCTTCCTCACGCAACGAGTGACACTCTTCAAGGAAGCCGGCGCCTTGAATCATGCCAAGATCGTGGACCGCACTCTGTATGAAGACGCAGAGATATTCGCCCGTACAGCGCTGTCCCGCGTCGAATACCAGATCTATCTGCAACTGTACGAGTACCTGTTGGAGAACCTCCCGGTACCCGACCTCGTTGTCTATCTCCGTGCATCCACAAGAATACTCTCACGACGCATACAGTCGCGGGGGCGTTCATTTGAGAAATCCCTACCCTCTTCCTACCTTCGGAAACTCAACGAACGCTATGATGCATGGGCAAGCTCGTTTCTGCGCGCCCCCCTGATCGCCATCGATACAGACGACCTTGATCTGTTCAGCCTCTTCGGCGAGTATGAGAGGGTTACCGACCGCATTGCTGAAGCGCTTCTGCAGAAAGGACTGACATGGCAGCACACGACTACGATACCCAGGCATTCCTGAGCATCCTCCCCGAACCTCTACAGGAGGCGCTCGAGCGGATCGACCGATTCGACGAGCTCGTCGAGGTCGTGCTGGACCTCGGACGTGTCCCTGAAGCTCGGTTCGAATTCGACTTCGTTCCCCTTAGCGAGAGCAGGGTCACGAAGGGGGACATCGACGCAATCGTTCGAAAAGTTGGAGAATTCGACCGCGACAACCGCGGCGGAATCGAGCAGACGCTGCATCGCATTTCCGCCATCCGGAACAGGCACAACGACGTGGTCGGACTGACGTGCCGGGTCGGGCGCGCCCTGTACGGCAAGATCGAGATCATCGAAGACCTCGTCAAGAAAGGCTCGAGCATCCTGATACTGGGCAGACCGGGCATAGGCAAGACGACTCTGCTGCGCGAGGCTTCCCGGTACATCAGCGATACGCTGAAAAAACGCGTCATCATTGTCGATACCAGCAATGAGATCGGCGGGGATGGTGACGTTCCTCATCGTGGCGTCGGGTCTTCTCGCCGTATGCAGGTACCGCCCAACAAAGAGCAGCACGATATCATGATCGAAGCCGTGGAGAACCACAATCCAGAAGTCATCGTCATAGATGAGATCGGCCGCATCGAAGAAGCGCAGGCATGCCGGACGATCGCTGAGCGTGGCGTCGAGCTCATTGGAACGGCACATGGCAACGATCTGGGCAACCTTATCACCAATCCGACCCTCATCGACTTGCTCGGAGGTATCCAGACGGTTACGCTGAGTGATGAAGAAGCGCAGCGCCGTGGAACACAAAAAAGCGTTCTCGAACGCAAGTCTGCTCCCACATTTGATGTCCTCGTAGAACTGCGTGAACGCGATGTCCTGGCCGTATACCGCAACTTGGCAGATGTTGTCGACAGAGTCCTGCGCGGCTTCGACGTGCAACCCGAGATACGCAAGAGGACGGCCGACAAGAAGTTCTTGATCGAACCCCCTCATCAGGAAGAGGCTCCCACTTCACAAACTGGCACCGAGCAGCTATGGAAACAGGATTCCAGCGTCAGACTCTACATCCAGGGAGTCAGCCAGAGCTACATCGAGCGAGCTTCTCACAGTCTGCATGCCGACGTACGGGTCGCGCGCACGATGGAGGACGCAGACATTGTGTTGCTGAGTGACTCGCTCGCAGCCAAGAAACCATTTCTTGTAGAACGAGCCGAGGCACTCGGATTGCCGCTGTACACAACCAGCAAGAACAGTCTGGCGGCCATCAAGGACCTCCTCAGACGCATCCACTCAATGTCCGTGGATAAGGGTCAGTATGCTTCCTGGGTTCATCTCATGCGCGAAGCCGTCGTCTGCTCGGCCTCGCGTGAACTACCGTATTCCGATGCCTTCGAGCGGCGGATGCAACACAGACTGGCAGAACGACTTGGGCTGTTCAGTGAGAGCGAGGGCATCGAGCCATTCCGGCACGTTGTCGTGTACTCTCCGGCGATGAAGCCGATTCAAGGTTCACCAGGAGCCGTGTGATGCGGCGCCCCTTCTTTCTTACATTCGAGGGAATCGACGGGTGCGGCAAGAGCACACAGGCTGAGCGGCTCAAGCGGGCGCTGACGGAGCGACTATTTCCTGTCACGCACACATTCGAGCCGGGAGGAACGATGCTCGGACGGAAGCTCCGAACGATCCTCGTGCATGACGAACTCAACCTGTCCCCGTTCTCTGAAGTATTGCTGTTCGCGGCCGANCGCAGACAGGACATCGATGAGATCATCAACCCCGCACTGAAACGCGGCGACATCGTCATTGGGGAAAGGTTTGCAGATTCATCTGTCGCCTATCAGGGGGTTGCAGGAAAGGTCGGCAAAGAACGAGTCGAGCGACTCATGGACATCGTCACCTCGGGCCTGGTCCCNGACCTGACCCTGCTTCTGGATATCGATCCGCGCATTTCCCTGGCCCGGAAGACCGACCTCGATCGAATCGAACAACGAGGCTCGTTCCTCGATGTCGTGCGCCATGCCTTTCTGGACATGGCCACAAGCCAGCCGGAACGGTGGGTCACTATCGACGCGACTCGTCCTGCGGATGACGTCTTCAACGATGTGCTCAAGGCAGTGTTGAAGCGACTGGAATAGCGGAGGTATGAACATGTCCCAACGGCATTCTCGAGANCCTGACCGCATAGACGAGCTTCTTGGAAGCCTCCAGGAGTCGCGCACGACACAAGCTCCTGCTGGAGCTACTGTGCCGCCTGCCCCGCAGCGCCATCACAGAAGCAGGATCTGGATCGTGTTCGTACTGATCGCGGCAGTTGCGGCCGCGGCGGTCTTCCTGCTTCTCCAGGGAAGCAAAGCCAGACTGAACATCCGGTCATTCCCATCAGGAGCTAGCGTGTTCCTCGACGAGCAGCAGGTCGGGACGACCCCGCTCGTGCTGCCCCGGGTGGTCCCAGGCACCCACGTGATACAGATCCGTCTGCCTGGTTGGGAAGTCTGGAAGGGCAGCACGACGGCAGTGAGGGGATCCACAACGCAAGTCATCGCAAACATGGCACACGCTGCCTACTCCCTGGTCATCACGTCTACCCCGCCCGGCGCAACAGTAGCGCTTGATGGCGCAACCAAAGGCATTACACCTTTGACCGTGGCGGGCCTCAAACCACGCAACTATGCACTGGTCGTTTCCCTCAAGGGCTACGCCGCCATCTCGCGCACAGTCGACCTTTCTGATGCGACACATAGCACGCAGGACTTCTCTTTCACGCAGGCCTTTGGCAAACTGAATATCATGTCTGACCCGACTGGAGCTCAAGTCGTCATAAACGGCAAGCCACAGGGCGTCACGCCGTTGAAGATCGACTCATTCCCCGTGGGTACCTACGCTCTGATACTCAAACTGGATGGGAGCAAGGACATCACTGATGTGCTCTCTGTGAAAGAAGGCATCGTTCTGACAAAGCGGTACAAGTTCGACCTTACGCTTGGCGGGCTTGCTGTCTCCACTGACCCTGCCGGAGCATCCATAACAATCGACGGCCAGACCACGAGCCATATCACGCCCTTCACGTTCAGCACGCTGAAGGAGGGTACGCATGTGGTTGAGCTGGAACTACGAGGGTATCTCCCATGGTCAGGCGAGGGTTCAGTGTCCAAAGGACAGACGAGTCGTCTCTCCATCGCCCTCACGAAGCTGCATTAACGACAGGTTGACGGGGAACATCTCAGCGTATATACTACTGAAGCCGTACAGGACGGGGAGCCAGCGGTGCCCTGTTGCCCGGAATCCGCTCACCGGGGTCCATACTGAGCATGCGGGACGCACATTTCCGAAACAGTCCCTGTTGAAGGCGTTGAAGGCTGCAAACCATGCAATGGGAAGCTCTGAACTCTGCCAGGTCCGGAAGGAAGCAACAGTACTGAGTAGAACATGTGCCGTGGCCCGATGCAACTGGAGCCGGAGACAGTCGACCACGCCGGGGGTCTGCGCAACAAGTGCTCAGCGTACGGCCTTTTCTTCTTCCTACCTTAGATGGAGAGCAGTCACAACACAGAGAACGGCTATGCCCTCACCCCTGCCGATCCAGCCTATCGCATCGTTACCCGTCACTTTGACGTCAACAACCGTCGACCGAAGTCCGAGGAGGCGCGCGACCCTCCTCTGCATAGGAGCTTGGTAGATCTGCAATCTCGGCCTTTCAGCGACGACAGTAATGTCCACCGAAACGATTCTGAGTCTATGAATCCGCCTATCCGCCAGAACGCGTCTGAGAAGCACGGCGCTGTCGATTCCCACATACTGCCCGTCTGATGATGGAAACATGCCGCCGATGTCTCCTGCCCCAGCACATCCGAGGACAGCGTCCATGACTGCATGCAGGACGGCGTCAGCGTCTGATGTCCCGTCAAGCCCCAGCTCCGAGGCGATCCTGATGCCGCCGAGGATCAACGGTCGCCCGGAAACGAACCGATGGACGTCGTAACCGAACCCGACCACGGTCCTGGCTCTCGCGCCAAGTACCGCTTCGAGCATCTCAGCATCCCCTGGCACCGTCACTTTCATGTTCTGGGCGTCGCCTTCAACAGTCGCGACCTGCCCACCAGTTGACTCGATCAGCGCCGCCTCGTCACCAAACAATGCACTATCCGCACAGTTGAGATACGCGGACCGCAGAGTGGCCACTTGGCAGAACTGAGGTGTCTGTACGGCAACGACTCCTCTCCTGTCCAGTGCTTTTGTCCCGCCCGCCGACGTCCGCCGCAGTGAGTCGGCCACCGGAATCACCGGTACGACGATGTCTCCCGTATCCCTGGCCGCGAGCAGTCTCTTCAGAAGTGCTCTGCAGACCAAAGGGCGAGCACCGTCATGGACCAGAACCCAGTCCTGACCGGAAGCACCATTGTCTGCGAGTGTCTTGAGACCGTTAAGGACACTTTCGGCTCGCGTTGGGCCTCCGCTCGCCAGAAAAACGTGCACGCGGCGCGGAAGTGCGGCCTGGGTAACGCATTTCTCCATCTTCACACGATCGTCCGGTCTGCAGACCAGAACCAGCCGGCGCACGGGAACTTGGCACACTGCCTCCAAAGTAGTGCAGATGAGCGGTTTCCCCGCGAAAGGAGCGAAAAGCTTGTTCCCTCCAAACCGGGTACTGCTTCCAGCCGCCACGACAATGGCGGCAAGACTCGGCCGATGGGCTCTGACAGCCTTCACTGCGACTCGCCTCCGGCATCGGAGACTCGCGGAAAACTGGCGGCAATTGCCTCACTCACATAGCGTTTTCGATGAATCGTCAGCCCGTGGAGATCCGAAAGGTCGTCGCGAGCCTTATCACTCACGATGAACTCCCTGAACCCCATACGTGCCCCCAGCTCGATGCGCCGGTGCAAGTTGAACACGGGGCGCAGGTCTCCTGCGAGACCGACCTCCGCGATTGGCATGACCCCGTCACGCATTGCTACGTTGCGTATCGCACTGTACAGCGACAAGCCGACGCCGAGATCAATACCTCGATCCTCAACCGAAAAATCACCTGAGATATTGACGTACACGTCTCTGCCTCCAGCGCTCGTGCCCGCTCTGCGTTCGATTATCGCCAGCGCGATCATGAGCCTGCCATAGTCCAGTCCCGTCGCAATGCGGCGCGGAGACGGCAGGTAGCTGGTAGCGGCCAGAGATTGCACTTCAACGAGCACAGCAAAGCTCCCCTGTGCTGCAGGAACCACCACGGACCCTGGCTGAAGGTTGTGTACGTCGGTCACAAACGCGCTCGACGGATCGGAAATGGGTACGAGCCCTGTTGAGGTCATCTCGAAGAACCCGGTCTCCCCACTCCTGCCGTAGCGGTTCTTCCCTGACCTCAGCAGTCGGTAAGCACCAAATCGGTCTCCCTCCATGTAGAGGACGGCGTCGACCAGATGCTCGACGTACTTGGGACCCGCAATCGTCCCGTCCTTGGTCACGTGCCCGATGATCAGCGCTGCCACTCCAGACTTCTTGGAGAACCCGGCGATGGCAGCAGCGGTAACCTTCAGTTGAGCCGGCGTGCCGGATCCGAAGAAATCCTCCTCCGTCGAGAACGACTGCAGCGAGTCCATGACAAGTGCTACCGGCCTGGCTCGATCAGCCATGGCCAGCGCATCAGCAAGCGAATTGGTGGTAGCAAGGAGAAGGTTCTTCGGATCCAGTCCCAGTCGCCGAACACGCCCGAGGATTTGAGAGCGAGACTCCTCACCGCTCACGTACAGTACCTTTCCGTGTTGTCCCAGAGCAGTTGCNGCCTGCAGGACAAGTGTCGACTTTCCGATGCCAGGTTCTCCTCCCACAAGGACGGCAGAACCGACTACCAGGCCACCTCCCAATACTTCGTCCCACGGTCCGATGTCAGTCCTCATGCGCTGCTCAGGCTGGACATTCTCCACTGCGACGTCCAGATCCGCCTCGGCGGGCAGTATCCCGGAAATCGGCACTCTCGAGGCCGGCCGCGCCGTGACCTCGATTTCGGGAACATCCTCAACAAAGGAGCCCCAAGCCCCGCACTCGGGGCATTTTCCGAGTTTCGAGACACTGATATGTCCACACTCGCTGCACCTGTACTGAACTTGGGGCTTCGCCATCATGCCCTCCTATGTCGAGACAAGAACGTCAGTCCTGTGACTCCCTTCGCTTCAGCTGAGGGAACAGAATAACCTCACGAATAGACTCCACACCGAGCAAAAGCATGACCAGCCTGTCAATACCAATGCCCAGTCCACCCGCAGGCGGCATACCATACTGCAGAGCACGCACGTAATCGAAATCCATGGATTGGCTTTCGTCATCGCCCCTGGCCTTCGCAGCAACCTGCTGCGTAAACCTTTCTTCCTGGTCCATGGGGTCGTTGAGTTCGGTGAAGGCATTGGCAAGCTCCATCCCGCCGGCAAAAAGTTCGAAACGCTGGACTCTCTGCGGTTGTTCCGCCATGCGCTTGGCAAGCGGAGAAATTTCCACGGGATAATCATGCACAAACGTCGGGTCGATGAAGTTGGGCTCAACCATCTTGTCGAACACTTCATTCACGACGTTGGCATATTCGAACGACTTGTCCATATGAATGCCGAATTCTCCGATCTTACGGCGCGCCAGCCCATCATCGCGGAGCTCTTCCAGACCAACCCCCGCGTACTTCTGCATAGCCTCGTCGAACGTGGTCCGTGCAAATGGCCGCGTGAAGTTGATCAGCCGCTCGCCCATATGCACGTGCGGCATATCCGTGACCTTCTCGACCAGATCAAGGATGAGGTTCTCCGTCAGGCTCATCATGCCATCAAGGTCTGAATAGGCTTCGTACAGTTCCATCATCGTGAACTCTGGATTATGAACCGTGTCAATGCCCTCGTTCCTAAAACTCCGGTTGATCTCGAAGACTTTCTCGAAACCGCCGACCAGAAGCCTCTTCAGGTACAATTCCGGGGCAATGCGCAGGAAAAGATCCTGATCAAGTGCATTGTGATGCGTCATAAACGGACGCGCAGTTGCCCCACCTGCGATTGGTTGAAGCATCGGTGTCTCGACCTCAAGATACCCTCGCTCCGTCAGATATGTCCGGATATGCGAAACCATACGAGATCTCTTCTCAAAAGCGTCTCGAACCTCGGGGTTGACTATGAGATCGACGTAGCGTTGGCGATAACGGATTTCAATATCCGTGAGACCATGAAACTTCTCGGGCAACGTACGGATCGCTTTCGACAGAACCCACAATCTTGCGACAGCGATGGTCTTCTCTCCGGTCTTCGTTATGAACAGTGTTCCCTCGACCCCAATGATGTCACCGGAATCGACATACTTCTTGAACCAGTCATAGGCAGGCTCTTTGAGGTCGTCAGAGCGCACATACAGCTGGATCCGCCCGGACATGTCCGCCAACACCAGGAAACACGCCTTCCCATGGCCACGAACAGCCATGACGCGCCCTCTGGCACGAACCGTCCCGTCTCCCAGCTCATCAAAGTGCTCCGCGATGTAGGCTGCCGCAAGTGCGTCCCCAAAACTGTGTCCGAACGGGTCGATCCCCTGTTCGCGAAGCTCCCCGATCTTGTCTTTGCGGCTCTGCTCAACCTCGTTGAGTTCCAGCACGACTATACCTTCTCGATAGAGAGAATCTTGTATGAGACTCGACCCTTAGGAATACGCACAGCAACGGTCTCCTTCTCGCGTTTCCCCACGAGAGCCTTGCCCACTGGACTATCAATGGAAATGTGA
>JGI24138J36424_10000473_pt1 | contig 12630 bp, 10 predicted proteins | sample BarGraNGADG00312_2_FD_36424 | JGI IMG/M metagenome (IMG submission 36424) | reverse complement strand
CCTTCTCGCCCACCGCCAGGTTGCGCATAGCGACGGCGAGCCAGTCGGAGAGGCTGGCGCCCTTTACGCTCCACGGCTCGGGGCAGCAGGAGAAGCCTTCGATGTCGAAGACCTTGACGCCGACCCTGGGCAGCGCCTTGCGGGCTGCCGCCTCGATCTGCGGGTAGCGCAAGGGGATCATGCATCCCAGGAAGAGCGTGTATTCGTTGGCTTCAGCCTTGGCCAATATTCACTCCAGTAGTTTCTTGATGTCGCCCGCCGGCGCGGCAGGCGCGCTCTCGAGACCGAGCTCGTCGCGCCTTCTGGCCAGAGCGTCGGACGCGACGATTATGAAGCCCGCCTCTTTGACAGTGTCGCGCACCGCGGCGACGCTCTCTGGAGCGTTGCCTTTTTCGAAGGCGACGTTCTTGAGCGCCGTGACCACTTCGATCGGATGCGTGCCCTGCGGGCAGCGCTCGTAGCACTTGTAACAGGTGGTGCACTGCCAGATGACCGAGNCAGCCTCGGTGAGGTGGTCCGCGACNCCCAGGATGGAAGCAAGGACTATCTCGCGCGGATTGAAACCTTCGCAGTGCTGAGCCGCCGGGCATTCGGCGACGCACGCGCTGCACTGGTAGCAGTAACCGAGCTCTCCGGTTCCTTCTACTTTGCTGAGGCTTTCGGCGAAACCAGGGTTAACTTTCGGCAATAGTCATACCTTTTTATGGTCAGGAAATTGGATCGTCGGCAAAGTAATGAGCGTGATCATAGTGAAAACAAACACGCTCCCGCAAACCACGCTGAAGGCCTTGCCTGCGCCCAAAGATCTAGCATGATCATTGTAGCTTCAAGTCGGGTGATGCGGCATTGATAAAGGTCATCCCGATGACTTTGCCGATCGCTGCCGACCCTTACGCGCCGCCGGCCTCGAGCTTCGCCAGAGTCTCCTGGACGGCCATCTTGCGCCGCTGCACTTCCTCGATCTTCTCCTCGACCGATTCCATCGCGGGGTCGAGCACGCAGGAGCCGAAATCGCAATCGGCTCCGGCGATCTCCTCGAGCTTCACCGCGAGCTTCTTCATCTGATCGTCCAGCTCGGCGATCTCTTTTTCGAGGACCATCTCCCGCTCTTCNATGTCGGACATTCCCAAACCTCCTCGCCTCGTTATCGGACAACGGTAAGAATAACAAACTGAAACGCAGTAGTCGAAGCAAGTGAACCCTTACGCCGCTTCGAGTTCAACAAAAGCAAGCGATTACCTGCACAACTTCTTGCCGTAGCGTCGTCGTCCCGCCGGCTGTTGTAACTCGTTGGCGGTCTACCGCAAGTAGGCGTGAATCGGGACGGGGAAGGGTGAGCCTTTTGCTCGCTGGTCCTCGCGTCTTTGAAAACAGCAGACTTCCTATACTCCCCGAGACGCTGCGAATCGCTCGCAAAAGGCTCACCCTGCCCCAGTCGGGACTTCCCCTAACAATAATAAGAAAATCTAAGATGACTGCTGACCAGTAGGAATCATTACTGACATGTAATCGATGATAGTTGAAATATGGCTTCGCGGGGGTCAGACTCCTTGTGTAAGCCCGTACTTCTCTATGTTCGCGTCGGCTATCGCCTGGATCTCTTTGATGTGCTCCTCGCCGCCGGGGTACTTGAAAAGGTGCGCGAACCTCTTCTGTTGCTTGAGGTACTCGTCGACGGGGACGCGGTCGTCGTCCTTGATCTTTCTCACGCGGACGACCTCGCCGTCTTCCATCTCGAAGAGCGGATAGAGCCCGCTGTTGATCGCCAGCCGCGCTACCTTGACGCCCATGTTGCTCTCGACCCCCCAGCCCGGGACGCACGGGCAGTGTATCTGCACGTAGGAGGGTCCGGTGATGGTGAGCGCCTTCTTTATCTTCCTGCCTATGTCCACCGGGTACCCCGCCGAGGTGGTGGCCACGTAAGGGGCGCCGTGGGCCGCGACGATGGCGGGAAGGTCCTTCTTGCGCGTGATGTTGCCCCAGGAGAGCTTGCCGGTCGGGCTGGTCGTGGTCAGGGCGTCGGTGGGGGTGAGCCCGGAGCGCTGGAAGCCGGTGTTGGAGTATACCTCGGTGTCGTAGCAGACGTAGAGGATGTTGTGCCCGCGCTCGAGCATCCCGGAGAGCGCTCCCATACCGATGTCGGCGGTGCCGCCGTCGCCGGCCTGCGCGATGACCTTCGCCTCGCCCTCTCTGCCCAGCGCCTTGAGCGCGACCTCTATCCCGGAAGCGACGCTCGCCGCGTTCTCGAAGAGCGAGTGTATCCAGGGGACGTTCCATGACGAGCGGGGGTACCTGGTGGTGAAGACCTCGAGGCATCCCGTCGCGTTCGTCATGATGACGTCACGACCGGCCGCTTCGGCAACCGTGCGGGCGGCAAGCGCCTCGCCGCAGCCCGCGCACGCGGTGTGGCCGTAGGAGAGAACCCGCGATTCGACCTGCTTGACTGACATTCCTGGCGACTCCTTTGCCGTTGCCGGCGGCGCGCCGGCGCTACGAACCTTCTTCCTCTATTTCATGCGCCGACCACAGCACCTCGTGGTCGATGCCCGGTATCTCGACTCTACAGGTGTCGTCCTTCAACAGCCCCAGCGCGATCTCGCGTATGTGCTCCTTGCGCACGTCGCGGCCACCGAGGCCGACGACGAAGCTGGAGATGTTGGGCGTGACCGCCGCGCCGCAGAAGGCCGACCGGATCTCGGAGCAGAGGATGCCCTCCAGCCCCAGCGAGATGTCCTTCTCTATGACGCCCACCGCCCGGGCGCCCGACAGCGCGTCGTGCAGCCGCGTGCGCGGGAACGGCCGCACGGTCCTGACCTTGACGATGCCGACCTTGTGGCCTTCCCGGCGCAGCTCGTCGACCGCGTCCTTCATGGTCCCCAGCAACGAGCCCATCGAGACCAGCAGGACGTCGGCGCCCTTGGCCTGGTAGACGTCCAGCATCCCGCCCTGCCTGCGCTCGAAAACTTTCTCGAACCTCTCGGCCTCGGACTCGATGGCGCTCGACGCCTCCTGCATCGCCTGGTGGAGCAGCAGCCTTATCTCCATGTAGGCGTCAGGCCCGGCCATGGAACCCAGCGTGATCGGGTCGGAGGTGGTGAGGTAGAACTTCGGCTCGAAGGGCGCGAGCCACGCATCGACCTGTTCCGCCTCGGGCAGGTCAACCGGCTCGGTGGCGTGCGTCAGTATGAAGCCGTCCATGCAGACCATCACCGGGATGTTCAGCTTCTCCGCGACCGCGAACGCCTGCACGTGCATGTCGCAGGCCTCCTGCACGTCCTCGGCGTACATCTGGATCCAGCCGCAGTCGCGAAGGGACATGGAGTCCTGCTGGTCGTTCCAGATGTTGATGGGCGCCGAGACCGCGCGGTTCGCCACGGTCATCACCACCGGCAGCCGCATGCCGGCGATGTTGAACATCACCTCGGTCATCAGCAGCAGGCCCTGGCTGGAGGTCGCGGTGTAGGCGCGAGCCCCCGTGGCCGAGGCGCCCAGGACCACCGACGCCGCGGTGAACTCGCTGTCGGCGAGCACGTAACCCGCGTCCAGCCGGCCGTCGGTTATGATCCGCGCGAGGTCCTCCACGATGTGTGTCTGCGGTGTGATGGGGTAGGCGCAGACGACCTTCGGCCTGCAGAGCGCCACCGTTTCGGCGACGGCTCTCGAGCCCTCCATGATCTGCTTCATGACGGCTCGCCCCCGTTACCGCCGCCCGGGCCGATCGACGAGGTGCCCTTGCCGTGCCCCGCCTTCTTGCCGGGAGGCTTATCCTGCTGCTCTTCAGTGGAGATCCTGCTGGTGTACTCCTCGCTCACGTGGCGGCCCTTCTCCTCGGCCGGCTCCTCCTCGAGCTCCATCACGATGTCGGCGACAGGACACATCTCCGCGCAGATGCCGCAGCCCTTGCAGGCGTCGAGGTCGACGTCGTACTTGCGCTTCTCTATCCGGTACACCGCGCCGTCGGGGCAGCACAGCTCGCAGGCACGGTCGCCGATGCAGTTCTCCTGCAGGAACCGCGGCCGGTACACCCGCCAGCCGGACATCTTCTGGTCCCGGGTGGTCCCGGGTTGTACCACCACTCCGAACTTGTTCTTCACGTCCGCACGCCTTTCACGCGGTCGAATGCCTCCTGCATGGCCACGACCTCTTTCTCTCCCAGCTCACCGGGGTAGCGCTCGCGCACGCTCTTTGCCAGCGCGTCCATGTGTATCTCGCCCGAGGCCGCGGCGAACGCGCCGACCATGATGGTGTTGATGATGGGCTTGCCGACCATGTCGAGCGCGAGGTCGGTCGCGGCGATGGTGACGACCTTGAAACGGTCGGGGATGGCGAAGTCGGACGCCGGCCGGGGCGTGTTGATCACCACCAGCCCGCCGTCCTTCAACCCCTCGAGGAGGTCGTTGCCGGCGAACAGGCTGGCGTCCTGGATGATCAGGTAGTCGGGCTCGTAGATCTGGCTGCGCAGCCGGATGGGCTTGTCGCTGATTCGCGTGTAGGCGGTGACCGGGGCGCCGTGGCGCTCGGAACCGAACATGGGGAACGCCTGCGCGTAGAGCCCGTCGGCGAAGGCGGCCTCCGCCAGGAACTCGCTCGCCGTCACGCTACCCTGTCCACCCCGCCCGTGGATCCTGATCTCCTTGAGCAGACCGATCACCCCTGTCAGATTGTACAATGGCTCATCACGGCCTGCCCCGGATCGCGGCCCTCCGCGTCCACTCGCTGTCCGGGAAAGCCCGCCGCGGTTCCAGGCGCGAACTCTCGTCTGGTCCAGCCGGTGTCGCTGCCACTTTCAATGCGGCCCGGTGAAGTCCTGCCAAGAAGGCGCCGCGCTCAGCCGACTATATCCAGGGAGAAGATGGTGCCGCCGCCGGGGCGGGGCTCGCACGAGATGGTGCCTCCGTGCGCTTCTACGATCTCGCGCGCGAGGTAGAGCCCGAGTCCCAGCCCCACCCTGGAGTGGTGCTGCAGCTCCTCGACCTGGAAGAAGCGCTCGAACACCTGCTGGCACGCCTCGGCCGGGATGCCGATGCCCCGGTCCTTCACCCGCACGGTGGTGACATCGCCGGCCGCGGCCACTTCGATCTCGATGGGGGAGCCCGGCTCGGCGAACTTGATCGCGTTGTCGAGCAGGATGTCCATCAGCCCCCTGAACTTGCCGGGGTCCACCAGCGCCGTGCCCGCGCCGGGCTGGACGGCCACGGTTATCTCGTTGGACTGCTGCATCACGCGGCGGTCGCTGACCGCCAGGTCGATCAGGGGCGCCAGGTCGCCCTCGCGCCTGTCGAACGTAAAGCGCCCTTCTTCGACCAGCGACGCCTGCAGGAGCTCCTCGACGAAGCCGGTCAGGCGGTCGACGGCGATCTCCAGCGCGTCCAATATCTCGGGGAGCATCTCGGGCTCCATCCTCTGCAGGTAGCCCTGCAGCATCGTGGTGTAGCCCTTGACCACGCTAATCGGGTGGCGGAGCTCATGAGAGGCGACGGTGAGGAAGGTCGCGAGGCTCTCGGCTCGGTCCTTGAGCTCCTCCTCGGCCTGAACGCGCTCGCCGATCTCCTCGCGCAGCCTCACGTTCGTCTCCGCGAGCTCAGATGTGCGGTCCTGCACCAGGTCCTCGAGCCTGCGCCGGTACTTCTCCAATTCCTGCTCCGCGATCTTGCGCCCCGTCACGTCGCGCGAGTTCACCACTATCCCGCGCACGGCGGGATCGAAAAGAAGGTTGCGCCCGACGCTCTCCATATGGCGCCACTCACCGCCCTTGTGCCCGATGCGGAACTCCATGAAGACGCTCGCGCCGGGGGTCTCGAGCGCACTGTCGAACTGCCTCCTTATCCGCTCCACGTCGTCGGGGTGGATCAGCTCGCACGCGCCCGTGCCGATCACCTCCTCGGCACTGTAGGCAAGGAACCTCTCGATGGAATGGCTCTGATACTGGACGATGCCGCCCGCCCCCAGCACCGCGACGATGTCGGACGACTGCTCGGTCAGCGTGCGGAAGTGCGCCTCCCGGCTGGCGAGCTCGTCCTGTGCCTCCTTGAGCCGCATCTCGGTGATGGCCTTCTCCACCGACTCGGCCAGCCTCGCCGCCAGGTGGGTGTCCTTGATGACGTAGCCGGACGCGGCCGAACGGAACGACCTGACCGCGGACTCCTCGTCACCGTGGCCGGTGATCATGATCACCCTGGGCGTCTCACCGCGCGCGGTTATCTCCTCGAGGATCTCCAGGCCGCGGCCGTCAGGGAGCATGAAGTCGAGGGTCACCAGCTGGAAGTCGCACGTCTCGAGCTTGCTCCTGGCGGTGGCGCAGTCGGGCGCTATATCTACCTCGAGCGGAAACCGCTTCTCCAGGATCCTCTTAAGCTGCGCGGCCATCTCGGGCCTGTCCTCGACGACCAGGGCCTTCATCGATCGCGGTCGGTCCGTCATACCCGCCCCCTGCAATCGCGACTCTTCGGAACCGGTCGGCGCTTCATCCGCGTGCGTAGCGCCCCGCGCGAATAGTGTACTGCTTTTCGACAGATCAACTGATTGTGAACTTGAAAACGGAGCCGCCTCCGTCGTGGGGCTCCACCCAGATGCGGCCCCCGTGCGCCTCGGCGATCTGGCTGGCGATATACAGACCCAGCCCCATCCCCGGCTTGGAGTGGTGCAGCGCGTCCTCGACCTGGTAGAAGCGGTCGAAGATCTTCTGGCGCGCCTCGTCTGGGTATTCCCTTGCCGCGGTCTTTCACCGAGACCAGCACCCCGGTCTCGTCGCGCTCGATCTCGACCTCTACCGGAGAGCCCTCGGGGGAGAACTTGATCGCGTTGTCGACCAGGATGTGCATGAGCTGCACGAACTTCTCCGAGTCAACCGACACCGGGCCCGTCCCGGCGGCCACGGAGGTCAGGAACTGGTTGGCGAAGCCCATCGCCCAGGTGTCGTCGAGCGTCATCTTCAAGAGGACCTCGGGCTCGACCCTCTCTCTGTTGATGAAGAGACGGCCCTGCTCGACGCGCGAGACGTCCAGCAACTGCTCGACGTAACGCGTCAGGCGCTCGGTCGAGAGGTCGATGTCCGCAAGTATCTCTCTGACCAGCTCCGGGGGCAGCCTGTCCATGTACTCGGTGAGCGTGTTCGCGTATCCCTTGACCACCGCGATCGGATGCCTCAGCTCGTGCGACGCGACCACCAGGAAATCGCGCAGCCTCTCCGCCCTCTCCCGCAGGTCCTCCTCGTAGGCCTTCTCGCGGGTCACGTCTATGAGCGAGACCGCGCTGGTCCCGGCGGAGCCCGGCAGCCGGCCCATGTTGGCGAGCATCTTCAGCGCGTCTCCGCTGCGGGGATAGAACGTGCACTCGAAGTGCACCGGCGGCGTGCCGGCGCGCGAGCCCGAGTGCCCAAGCTCCGCGCAGTGACTCTTGAACTCCGACGCCTGCGCCTCGTCNAGGAAAGCCGTGAACTTGCGGCCGACGGCCTCCGCGCGCGTCATGCCGGAGACATGCTCGAACTCGTCGTTGGCGAAAGTGATGGCGGCGGCTCCGTCGACGATGCACATCGCGGTGCCGGTGGACTCGAACACCGAGCGGTACCTCTCCTCGGACTCCTTCAGCGCTTCCTCGGCCATCCTGGACTCGGTGACGTCGGTCGCCGTGGTGATGATGTACTCGACCTCGCCGTCAGATCCCAGCAGCAGCGCGTGGTGGACCGCCATGTTGCGGTCCTGGCCGTCCTTGGTGCGCCAGACGGTCTCGTAGGGCTCGACGTCCTCACCCGCGGTGAGCCTCCTGGCGATCGAGCGCGCGAGCTTTGACGCGGCGGACCCGAGCATGATGTCCCAGGGGCGCTTGCCCCTGACCTCGGCGAACGAGTACCCGGTGACGGTCTCCGCGGTCTTGTTGAAGAGCACGATGCGCGACTGCCTCTCCTGCACCACCACCAGTGCGCCGGCGGTGTCGAGAACCTTGGAGATGAAGTCGCGGTCCTTCTTCTGCGCGACCTCGACCAGCTTGCGCTCGGTGATGTCCTGGGCGAAGACGACAACACGTGACACTTTGCCNGGCTCGTCGAAGAGGGGGAAGAAGTTGTTGTCGTAGTAGGCGCCGTCGTGGTTGTCCTCGAAGCGGGCCGGCACTCCGGTCCGGACGACCTTCTCCAACTGCTTGCGCCTGCTGCCACCGACGTCCGGGGGCATGTGCTCGAAAGCGATCTCTCCAATGAGGTCCGCGGCCGGCTCGCCAATCTTCTTGGCGCCGGTCTCGTTGATGGCCAGTATCTGCCCTTTCGCNTCGATCATGGCGACCACACCGATGGNGGCGTTCAGCAGCGTGCGCGAGGCGCCCTCCGACTCGCGCAGCGCGCGCTCCATCTCCTTGGAGGCGCTCAGGTCGACGAAGCTCTCCAGCAGGTGCTCCCGGCCGTCGAGCACGACGCGCGTGACCGTCTTGAGGACGGGGAGCGGCGTCTTTCCCGCCGATAGCAGGACCGTCTCCCTGCGGTCGAGATCCTCACCCAGGTCGGTCACCGGGCAGCGCCCCCTGGGCGCATCGCAGATGAACTTATGGCAGATCTGGCCGACGATGCCCTCACGAGGGAAGCCGATCATATCCACCGCCGCCGGGTTGGCGTCGACTATCTTGTGGGTGGCCGGGTCGATGATGACNACACCGGTGGCGACCGCGCCGAGGATGGACTTCAGCCGCTCCTCGCTCTCGCGCAGTTTCTCCTCGGCANGCTTGCGTACGGCCCTCTCCTCGGTCTCGCGCAGCGCGCGGCGCACAGCCGGCACCAGCCTGGAGAGCCCGACCTTGAGCACGTAGTCGGTTGCGCCGTTCTTCATGGCATCGATGGCGAGCTCCTCGCCCAGCGCGCTCGACACGAAGATGAAGGGAACGTCCGGCAGGCTCTGCTGCGCGACGGCGAGCGCGGACACGCCGTCGAAGGAAGGCAGCCAGTAGTCGGAGAGGATCAACCCGGGCACGAACTCGTTCAGGCTCTCCTCGTACTCCGGCCGGCTGGAGACCCGCAGCGACTCGAAGCTTATCCCCGCTTTTTTGAGCTCGCGCTTGATCGACGCCGCGTCGGCAGCGTTGTCGTCGAGCATCAGGATGCGCAGTTTGTTGTCCATGGTAAAACTTGCCGGCCGTGTGCATCCCTAATTATGTATGTCGCGTCCGGATTTGTGAACGCTTGATCGCCTGAAAACGGGAGGGACGGGCGCGGGGTCGGGCTAGGGCTGTTTGAACGGGTCGAAGCCCTTCTCCTCGAACAGCCGGATGCACGCGTCGCACACCTCGGGGTCGAAGATGGTGCCCCTGCCACGCAGGATCTCGTCGAGCGCCATGTCGATTCCGAACGCCGGCCTGTACGGCCGGTGCGACGCCATAGCCTCGACGACGTCGGCCACCGCCAGTATCCGCGCCTCGGAGATTATCTCGTTCGCGGAAAGCCCCCTGGGATAGCCGGAGCCGTCCAGCCTCTCGTGGTGCTGCAGCACGGCCTCCGCGACAGGCCAGGGAAACTCGATACCCTTGAGGATCTGGTAGCCCACCTGCGGGTGCGTCTTCACCAGGCCGAACTCCATCTCCAGCAGCTTGGAGGGCTTGGTCAGTATCTCGGCCGGGACCGCGATCTTGCCTATGTCGTGCAGGGTGCCGGCCACGTGTATCCCCTCGACCATGTCGCGGGGAAGCCCGAACTCCTCACCGATGGCTGATGAGATCTGCGCGACGCGCTGCTGGTGGCCGGCCGTGTAGGGGTCGCGTATCTCGGTGATCGAGGCGAGCGCCTCGACGGTCTGGTCGAGCGTACGCTGCAGCTTGACCAGCGTCTGCCGCAGCCCGTCCTCTGCACTCCGCCGCGCGCGCTTCTCTCGCGCTTCCTCCAGCGCCCGGCTCACCGCGGGCGCGAGCTGGTTCAGGTGGCCCTTGAAGACGTAGTCTGTCGCGCCGCCCTTCAGCGTCTCTATCGCGAGCTGCTCGCCGATGGCGCCGGACACGAAGATGAAGGGGACGTCGGGGGCCTCGATGACCGCCACGGCCAGCGCCGAGATGCCGTCGAACGTCGGGAGCTGGTAGTCGGAGAGTATGAGGTCGGGGCGGAAGTGCTCCAGCTCGCGGCTGAAGTCCTCTTTGGTGTCCACGCGCAGGGGCTGGAAGCTGATGCCACCCTTGGTGAGTGCGTGTTTGATGAGCTCGAAGTCGTCCGGGTTGTCCTCGACCATCAGTATGCGGATTTCTCTTTTCATCTTCCCCCGCCGCTCGAGTAACAAAACAGCCCACACCGGGGCCTACCTGGATTATACAACCGTATTTTTCTGTTTAAAAAGGGAAGGAGAGCCGGCTTGTATTGCTGAGATACGCACCAGAACCCAGTCAAACGTGTCGGAAAGGCCGAAATCTTGTTAGAATGTCGGCGTTGGAGGAGGCATGCGGGGAATACCGGTTTATGCAAAAGCCTTGTGTCTTGCGACCAGTTTATGTATTTCGGGAATTGAGCGGACATCGGATCCTCCCGCGGAACTCTCATGACCAGAGGCTGAAAGACCATGGAAGCGGATGACACTTCAGGAGTAGATGCAGAGCGCTCTCGCGATCTCGTCGACGAGCTCACGTGCGCGTCCGCCGAGCTCGCGCTGCGCGGAGAGCTGCTCGATGCGCTCGCGGACTCCATCTTCCTGCACGACCTCGACGGCAATATCGTATATGCCAACGAAGTGGCATGGACCACGCGCGGTTACACGAGGGAAGAGTTCATGGCGATCAACATCCATCAGCTCGACGCTCCAGGCTATGCCGAGCTCATCAAGACGCGGATCGAGGAGGTTCGCGCTCAAGGGGACGGCCGCTTCGAGTCCGTGACGACGAGAAAAGACAATTCCACCTTCCCCGTCGAGATATCCGCCAGGATCATCGACGGCCAGGACGGCAAACTGATCCTCAGCGTCGTGCGAGACATGACCCACAGCAAGACTANCGAGACGGAGCTCAAGCGGTCCAAGCACATGCTCGAGGACGTCACCCAGGGCATCCGCGAGGGCATATTCTTGCTGACCTGCGATTTCAAGATCCTCTGGGCCAACAAAGCCGCCATCGAGAACAGCGGGTACGCGCACGACGAGGTCATAGGGAACTTCTGCTACAAGGTGTCTCATGGGCTCGACCGGCCCTGTGCCCCACCATCCGACCCGTGCCCGATCGATCAGCTCCGCAAGACGGGCGAACCCATAATGCTCATCCACCGGCACGTGGACAAGGAGAAGAACGCGACATACGTGGAAGTGAGCGCCTACCCGACCAGGTACGAAGACGGTTCTCCCGTCGAGTTCGCACACGTGGCAAGAGACGTGACCGAGCGAATCCAGGCGGAGGAAGAGCTGATGAGGCTGAATAAGGACCTGGAGGCGTTCAGCTATTCGGTATCGCATGACCTCAGGGCTCCGTTGCGCGCAATCGCCGGGTTCACTCGAATCATCTTCGACGAGCACTCGGAGCAGTTCGACGAGAACGCTCGCAGGCTCTCTGGCATCGTGATGCGCAACATCGTCCACATGGATGAGCTCATCGAAGCCTTGCTCGCGTTTTCGAAGCTCGGCCGGCAGCGCCTGGCCATCTCCGAGATCGACATGAACCGCCTGGCGCGTGACGCTTTCGAGGAGGTCATGGCGGCCGCTGCTGGAGCCGACGTCGAGCTCGTCCTCGACGACCTGCCGCCAGCAATGGGCGACCCGGTGCTCATGAGACAGGTGCTGACCAACCTGCTCTCAAACGCGGTCAAATTCTCCTCGAAGGAAAAGCACGCCGTGGTCCGGGTGGGCGGCCATAGCTCGGGCGATGAAAACGCTTACTGGGTGAAAGACAACGGTGTCGGGTTCAATACGGAGTATGCCGACCGCCTGTTCAAAGTCTTCTCCCGCCTGCACAGCGATGAGGAGTTTGAGGGAACCGGGATTGGACTCGCCAACGTGCAGCGGATAATCGAGCGGCACGGAGGGACGGTCGGAGCGCAGAGCGCTCCCGGAGAAGGGGCGACATTTTCTTTCACTGTCCCAAAGACTATCAAAGTGCCGGATCGGGTCGACCCCTGACGAGGCCGTAGCTCCTGCCGGACTTCAAGACCTCAATAACGCGCCCGGCATTCCATTGCCTTTGGCAACGCGCCCCGTAGTATATAGACTGCCGCACAAAGAGATCTTGGGAGGCGGAAGCCGGTGGACGTCAGCGATCCTATGAAGAGTTTCTTCGCACCTTCGTCGGTCGCGGTCGTGGGGGCGTCGCGCACGGCGGGTAAGGGNGGCAACACCATCGTCGCCAACATGATCGAGTTCGGCTTTGGGGGGCCCATCTATCCGGTGAATCCATCGGCCGGCGAGATACTCGGCCTGACGGCCTACCCGACGCTCGCGGAGCTGCCGCGGGTGCCCGACCTGGTGGTGGCGGTGCTGCCGCGCATGCAGACCTCGGACCTGATGAAAGAGTGCGCCGCCGCAGGGGTCAGGAGCGTGATAATCCCCGCGGCCGGCTTCTCCGACGCCGGTGACGAGGGCAGGCTGCTCGAGGCGGACGCGATGGCGATCGCGTCGGGCGCCGGCATGCGGGTCATGGGACCGAACAGCATCGGCACCGTGAACACGGCCTGTGGCCTTGCGACCTCGATCG
>JGI24138J36424_10000472_pt1 | contig 12661 bp, 11 predicted proteins | sample BarGraNGADG00312_2_FD_36424 | JGI IMG/M metagenome (IMG submission 36424) | reverse complement strand
CCAGGATCCGGTCCACCACATCGGCTGACATAGTGCGGGGCCGCCCCAGCCGAACTCCCTCCGAGCGACGTTGGGCCATGCCTTCGCGGGTCCGGACTCCGATCAGTTCCCTCTCGTACTGAGCGGCGCTGGCGAGGACGTTGGCGGTGAACCGCCCGGCAGGGTCCGAGGTATCGATGTTCGGCGACAGGAGCGTCAACCCCCAACCTCGCTTCGACGCCCGGTCCAGCAACCCGGCGAAATCGGACACCGACCGAGATACCCGGTCGAGGCGGATCGCCAGCAGGAAGTGAGCCTTCCCGGCATCCAGACGCTCCAATGCGCTGACGATGACGCGTCGCTGGTCACTCATGATGTACCTGCTTCCGTTCAGGTTGTGGGACTGGTCAGGCGTCGAGTGCGGCAGTTGAACTGGTCGGAGCCAGCCCCCCTGCCATGGTCCTCGTCCCCGGGTCTTCCAGGATCGCGGTCGATCTTCAGCAGCCTCTGCGCGGGAACGCCTGCACGGCGTACGGTACGACTGTTGGAGGGGGCCGTACAGGGATCTCTCCAGATTCGGACATAATTGGTCCGATGTGTGTCAGAATCGGTTCCGTAGGCGTCTGCAGGCTGCTGGGTCGGTCGGCCCATCGGTCTGAGATCAGCACACGACATCACCACCACTGAAGGGCCCGACGATGGATTTCAGCCTCACTGACGAACAGCAGCTCCTCCTTGACAGCCTGGACGAGTTGATCGCGCGCGAGTGCACCCCCGACTACGTCGCGAAGCTTGACAAGGAGCACCGCCAGCCCACCGAATTCCGCCAGGCGATGCACGAGGCCGGCTTCCTGGGCCTCGGCTTTCCCGAGGAGTACGGCGGCACGCCCGTTGACGCCACCACCCTGTTCCTGATCGCCGAGCGCGTGGCCAAGGCCGGCCTCAACATCGGCTACGGCACCGAGCTGCTGTCGGTGCTCGACATCCTGGAGTTCGGCTCAGAGGAGCAGAAGCACCAGGTCCTCGACGAGCTCGCCTCCGGTGGCTGCCCCTTCGCCCTCGCCTTCACCGAGCCCAGCGCCGGCTCCGACTCCGCGGCGATGAAGATGACGGCGGTCCACCAGGACGGCAAGGTCGTCTTCAACGGCACCAAGACGCTCGTCACCAACGCCGTCGGCGCCAAGTACCTGCTGACGATGGCCAAGAACCCCGACGCCGAGGACCCCAAGCGCGCCTTCTCGATGTACCTCATCCCGACCGACACGCCCGGCATCTCGCTCTCGCCCATCGAGAAGATGCTCTGGCGTAGCGCCACCAGCTCCGAGATCTTCTACGACGACGTCACGGTCGACGAGTCCTGCCTGGTCGGCAAGAAGGGCCACGGCTTCGTCCAGCTCATGAAGAACTTCGAACTCGAGCGCATCATGACCGCGACCCAGTCACTCGGTCTCGCCGAGGCCGCCTTCGAAGACGCCGCGACCTACGCCGCGCAGCGCCACCAGTTCGGTCAGCCGATCGGCAACTTCCAGCTCATCCAGGAGAAGCTGACCGACATGTCGATCAAGATCGAGAACATGAAGAACATCGTCTACCACTCGGCGTGGATGGTGGACAACGGCAAGCTCGACCGCATCCAGGCCTCGATGTGCAAGCGCTACTGCTCGATGGCCGCCTTCGAGGTGGCCGACGAGGCCATGCAAATCTACGGCGGCATCGGCGTTACCGAGGGCGCCCGCGTCGCCCGCCTCTGGCGAGACATCCGTGGGCACCGCTTCGGCGGCGGTACCGACGAGATCATGGTGCGCATCATCGGCCGCCAGATCGTCAAAGATCGCTCCTAACCCGCATGAAGATCGTTGTTGCCTACAAGTGGGCAGCCAACCCGCAGGACGCCAGCGTCGCTCCGAACGGCGCCGTTGACTGGAGCCGCGCCAAGTACGCCGTCTCCGAATACGACCCGGTGGCCATCGAACTCGCCCGCCAGTTGGCGGACGCCACCGGCGCCGAGCTGATCGGCGTGAGCGTCGGCGAGAAGCAGGTCGCCAGCCCCATGGCCAAGAAGGCCGCGCTCAGCCGCGGCCTCGACAAGCTGGTCCTCGTGGCCGACGATGCTCTCGCCGGCGCCGGCCCCGTGAAGTTCGGCCTGGTCCTCGCGGAGGTGATCAAGGGCATCGGCGACGTTGACCTCGTCCTTGCGGGCGACTCCTCCATCGACGTCGGTCAGCAGACCGTCCCCGCCGTCATCGCGGGTGCGCTCGGCTGGCCGACCGTGTCCCAGGTCACGAAGGTCAGCGGCACCGCCGGCGACCTGACCGTGGAGCGCAACTTCCAGGGCGGCTCGCAGGTCCTCAAGGCCACCGGCCCCGTGGTCCTGTCCGCCGCCGCGGACGCCGTCACGCCGCGCGTCCCGGGCATGAAGGACATCCTGGCCGCGGGCAAGAAGCCCGCCGAGGAGGTCCCCTACAGCGCCCCGCAGCTCGGCTCGGCCGTCGAGGTCACCGGTCAGTCCAAGCTCACGCTCAAGGCGCGCAAGGGTCACCTGATCGACGCCGCCGACCCGGCCGCCGCCGCGACCACTCTCGTTGGTGCCCTCAAGGCCACCATCAACCTCTGACCCCGAAGGAAGGTGCACAAGAAATGACGAACATCTGGATCGTTGCCGTCGGGGCAGCGGGAATCGAGAACCTGGTCACCACCGCGCAGCAGATCGGTGGCGACCTGACGGCCGCTGTCGTCGGTGAGCGCGCGATCGCGGACGCCGTGGCGGCGTCCGGCGTCGACAAGGTCGTGTGGTTCGGCGACCCGGGTTCGGCCCCGCTCGAGGCGTTCTCCGGCCCCGTCGGGGACGCCGTCGCCGCCGCCAGGCCCGACGTCGTCTTGGTCCCGGCCCGCAACGCGGACCGCGCCATCGCTGGTGCGGTCGCCGCCAAGCTGGCGGCCCCGCTCTACACGATGATCACCGACGTGGCCACGGCCGCCGGCGTCACCACGGTGACACACTCGACCTTCGGTGGCATCGCCGAGGAGACGGTCAAGGTCACCGGGCCTGTCGTCCTGGTCGCCGAGGGTGGCGCGGTCATCAGCGGTGGCTCCGCCCCGATCGAGACCGTGGACGCCGCCGCCGACACCACCTTGACCGTCGTCGAGAGCCGTCCGGCCGAGCATGCGGCGGTCGACCTGAGCAAGGCCAAGCGGATCGTGTCCATCGGCCGTGGCCTGAAGTCGAAGGACGACCTCGCGCTGGTCGAGGCGCTGGCGTCCGCACTGGGTGCCGAGATCTCCTGCAGCCGCCCGCTGGCCGAGGGTGTCGACTGGTTCAGCCACGACCGCTACGTCGGCGTCACCGGGCAGCACGTCGCCCCCGACCTGTACCTCGCGATCGGCATCTCCGGCCAACTGCAGCACGTGGTCGGCGCTCGCGGCGCGGGCACCATCGTCGTGGTCAACAGCGACAAGGACGCCCCGTACTTCTCGGAGTGCGACTACGGCATCGTCGGCGACCTGTACACGATCGTCCCCGCCATCACCGAAGCGCTGAAGTGAGCCGGCGATGACTGAAGCTGTTGAGCCGGACTTCGACGTCATCGTCATCGGGGCCGGCATCGCGGGATGCGTCACGGCCTACCAGTTGGCCCAGGCCGGGCACTCCGTCGTGCTCATCGAGCGGGGCGAGACCCCCGGCTCGAAGAACCTGTCCGGGGGCGTCCTGTACTGCCGCTCGATGATGGAAGTCTTCCCGGACCTCCTCACCGAGGCGCCGGTGGAGCGGAAGATCACGCGGAACTACATCCAGTTCCTGAACGGCAACTCCGCCATCGGCATCGACTACCAGGACGCGCGCCTGGCCGATCCCACCAACGCGGTCACCGTGCTGCGCGCCAAGTTCGACGCGTGGCTCGCCGAGAAGTGCGAGGAGGCGGGCGTCTTCCTGATGCCGGGCGTCCGCGTGGACTCCCTCATCAAGGAGGGCGACCAGTTTGTCGGCGTCCAGGCCGGTGAGGATGCCCTGCGTGCGCGGGTCATCGTCGCGGCGGACGGCGTGAACTCGTTCATCGCCCAGGCGGCCGGGCTGCGCAAGAAGGAGCCGACGAATCACCTCGCCGTGGGCGTGAAGTCGGTGGTCACGCTCGGCAAGGAGGAGATCGAGAAGCGGTTCCACTGCTCGGCGGACGAGGGCGTCGCGTACGCCATCGTCGGCGACTGCACCGAGGGTGTCGGCGGCGGCGCGTTCCTGTACACGAACGTCGACTCGGTCAGCCTCGGCGTCGTGCTGCGGCTGGACGACCTCATCGCCAAGGGCAAGCGCGCCACGGACGTGTTCGACCACTTCCTCGAGCACCCGTTCATCGCACCGCTGATCAAGGACGGGGAGCTCGCCGAGTACGGCTGCCACCTGGTCGCCGAGGGCGGCCTGGCCATGATGGGCGAGCTGGCCGCCAATGGCGTCGTGATCGTCGGTGACGCCGCCGGCCTCACCCTGAACACCGGTCTGACGGTGCGCGGGATGGACCTGGCCGTCGGCTCCGCCGTCGCTGCCGCCAAGGGCATCGATGCGGCGCTGAAGTCGGGAGACGTGTCGAAGCAGGGCCTGGCGGGCTACCGCACCGCGCTGTTCGCATCGTTCGCCGGCAAGGACATGGAGACCTACGCCAAGGCGCCGGCCTTCCTGGAGCGTCCGCGCATGTACAAGGAGTACGGCGAACTGCTCGGCAACATCCTCTACAACGCGTTCAACCACGACCTGACCCCGCGCAAGCACTTGGTCGCGGTCGCCAAGGACTCGTTGAAGAAGTCGCGGGTGAAGATGAAGGACCTGGCCTCCGATGGCCTCGCGGGAGTGAGGGCGCTGTGAAGAAGATGTCGATCCCCGAGCGGCTGGCCTCCAACCGCTACGTCACGGACGAGGAAGAGTCCCACATCGTCGTCCACCAAGAGCTGGCCAAGTCGACGGGCACCGGCAAGCGGATCATCGCCGTCTGCCCCGCCCACGTGTACGCCGAGGAGGCGGACGGCACGATCTCGGTCGAGTACGCCGCCTGCCTCGAATGCGGCACCTGCCTCGCCGTCGCGTCCCCGGGCGCCCTGGAGTGGCACTACCCGCGGGGCGGCATCGGCATCTCGTTCCGCGAGGGCTAAGCACCCACGCACGTTCCGTGTCGGCCCCATCCAGCGATGGGGCTGGCACGCTCACAACAATGTGGACCAATATGGTCCGCAACGGCCGCAACGTTGNTATCGTACAGGCGTGGCGGACGCCAAGACCAGCCCCGCAGCAAGACCGTTCACGGGCGAAGACGCCTGGAAGACCAAAGGAACCCACATGAACAAGGTCATCACCCGCCAGCAGGCGGCTCAACTCATCAAGGACGGCGACACCGTCGCATTCTCGGCCTTCGGCCTCGCGTGCCTCGCGGAAGAGGTGCTCATCGGGGTCCAGGAGCGCTGGGAGGCGGAGCAGGCGCCCCGCGACCTGACCGTCGTCCACGCCGCCGGCCTCGGGCGCCGCGGCGACGACACCAAGGGCCTCAACCACTGGGCCTACAAGGGCATGATCAAGCGCTACCTGGGTGGCATCCCCATGGCCTCCAGCAAGATCGTCGAGATGATCAACAACAACGAGTGCGAGGCGTACTGCTACCCGCAGGGCGTCATCTCGCAGTTGTTCCGTGAGATCGCCGCGAAGCGCCCCGGCCTCATCACGCGCGTCGGCCTCGGCACGTACATGGATCCCCGCGTCGAGGGGGGCCGCATGAACACCGTGTCCCCCGACGACCTCATCGAACTCGTCACGATCCGCGGCGAGGAGTACCTGCTCTACCCGTCGTTGCCCATCAACGTGGGCGTGATCCGCGGCACGTACTCGGACGAGAGCGGCAACCTCACCATGACCGAGGAGTCGCTCAAGATGGAGGTCCTGCCGATCGCGCAGGCCGCCAAGAACTCGGGCGGCATCGTCATCGCCCAGGTGAAGGGTGTCGTCAAGAACGGCACGCTCGACCCCAACCTGGTGAAGGTGCCGGGCATCCTGATCGACTACCTGGTCGTCAGCGAGCCCGAGAACCACATGCAGACCGAGAACACCCAGTACAACCCGGCGTTCTCGGGCCAGATCAAGGTGCCGATGGGGTCCATGAGCCCGATCCCCCTCAGTGAGCGGAAGGTCATCGCCCGCCGTGCGGCCGCCGAGCTCGTCCCCGGGGCGATCATCAACCTCGGCATCGGCATCCCGGTGGAGATCGGCGGCATCGCGTCCGAGGAGGGCATCGCCGACCAACTCCACATGACCACCGAGAGCGGGTCCATCGGCGGCGTCCCGGCCAGCGGCAATGACTTCGGCCACTCCTTCAACGTCGAGGCTGCGGTCGACATGCAGGCCCAGTTCGACTTCTACGACGGAGGCGGGCTCGACCTCTCCTGCCTGGGCATGGCCGAGACCGACCAGTTCGGCAACGTGAACGTGTCGAAGTTCGGCGGCAAGGCCAACGGTCCCGGCGGCTTCATCAACATCGCCCAAACCGCCAAGAGGCTCGTCTTCGCGGGCACCTTCACCGCCGGTGGCTTCAAGGCCAAGGTGGCCGACGGCAAGCTCGAGATCCTTCAGGAGGGCCGCTCGGACAAGTTCGTCGCGAACGTCGAGCAGATCACGTACGCAGGCGGAATGGCCGAGCGCTTCGGGCAGCGCGTCCTCTTCGTCACCGAGCGTGCCGTCCTGGAGCTCCACGGTGCACGCCTCACCGTCACCGAGATCGCCCCCGGCATCGATCTCGAGAAGGACGTCCTCGGCCACATGGCGTTCAAGCCCGCCGTCGCCGAGAACCTCAAGCTGATGGACGCCGGCCTGTTCCAGGAGACCTGGGGCGGACTGAAGGCCATCGCCGAGGCCAACGCCACCAAGTGAGCAGTCGCTCCTTCTGAATCCCTGAAAGGCTGTTGATGTCTTCAACTACGCAAGCCAAACCCATCAATCGGTGGCTCGTCCTCTATGCCTCCGGCTTCCTGCTCCTCGGAATGGGCGCGATCTATTCCTTCTCCGTGTTCTCAGGTCCCCTCGCGCAACTCCGTGGCTGGGACCTCGGCGCCGTCACGCTCGCCTACTCCATCCAGTCCGGCATCGCCCCGATCCCGATGCTCATCGGCGGCTACCTGATGGACAAGGGCCACGCCCGCAGCGTCATCCTGGTCGCCGGACTACTGTTCGGTACCGGCTATATCCTGGCCGGCATCGTCACGACCCTGCCCATGCTGTACCTCGCCTTCGGTGTCCTCACCGGCCTTGGCGTCGGTGCCGGCTACGGCGCGGCGCTGAACAACGCCATGAAGTTCTTCCCCGACAAGCGCGGGCTCGCGGCAGGCGTGGTGACGGGCCTCAATGGGCTCGCCACCGTGTGGGCGGCACCGACCCTGACCGCACTCATCGGCGGAAAGCCGGGGAACGTGCCCAACGCGCTGCTCATCATGGGCCTGGTCTTCGCCGCCATCGGGGTCGTCGTGTTCTTTCTCGTGCGCCAGGCCCCCCCCGGATACCGGCCCGAGGGCTGGACCCCGTCTGCCGTGTCGAACTCGACCTCGGTCACTGAGTCGTCCAACTGGAAGCAGATGCTCGCCACCCCGGTCTTCTGGGTCATCTTCGCGATCTTCGTCGCGGGCGCCTTCTCCGGCCTGATGGTGAGCTCGCAGGCAGTGAAGGTCGGCACCTCGATGTACGGCTTGACACCCGCCATCGCCTCCGCCCTGTTCGTCCCGCTGCTCGCGATCGCCAACGGGGGGGGCCGCTTCATGTTCGGCCCGATCTCGGATCGCATCGGCCAGGTCAAGACCCTAATGGTCATCTTCGTGTCGATCATCGTGGCCCTGCTCGTCCTCACTGCGGTCAAGGGCAACATGTTCGGCTTCGCAGTCGGCATCGTCCTGCTGTTCCTCACCTTCGGCGGCACGCTCGCCGTGATGCCTGCTCTCGTGATGAACAACTTCGGACCGAAGTACCAAGGCGCGAACTACGCCCTGGCGTTCGCCGCGTACTCGACCGCCGCGCTGATCGGGCCCGTGGTGGGCTCCAACGTCGCCGCTGCCAACAAAGGCGATTACTCACAGGCGTTCTACATCGCCATGGGCGTGGCGGCGCTCGGCATCGTGCTGGCGTGGCTGTGTGGACGCCTCATGGCGAGCGCAGCAGTTCGTCGGCAGCAATCACCGCAAGGGAGTAAGTAATCATGGTCAATGTTGATTTGGTGGGGCGTCAGTTCGCCGCGCAATCGTTCGAGGTTTCGGCCGCGAAGATCCGCGAGTTCGCCCGCGCTACCCGCGTCACCCACCCGGCGCACTTCGATGCCGAGGCTGCACGAGCACTGGGCGCATCCGACCTCGTCGCCCCGCTCACCTTCGTGATCACGCCGGCGCAGGACGCCGAGCGGCTGTACATGAGCGATCCCGAGTCCGGAATCGTCTTCGAGCGGGTGGTGCACGGCGGGCAGGAGTTCCACTACCACCGCCCGGCCGTGGCCGGCGACGTGCTGAGCGCCACCTACACCGTCGAGTCGATCGCCCCCAAGCCGACCATGACGATCATCGTCGGGCGCATCGCGATCGTCGACGCGGCCGGCGAGCCGGTCGCCGAAGCCATCTCCACCATCATCGAACGAGCCGAGGCCTGACATGGGAACCAAGGAGAAGTTTGCCGGTCTGGAGTCCGGCGCCACCCTCTTCGAGGTGGNCGAGCACCTCGACCGAGATGCGCTGGTCCGCTACGCGGGCGCCGGCGGCGATTTCAACGCCATCCACTACAACGAGGCGCACGCGAAGTCGGTGGGCCTGCCGAACGTCATCGCGCACGGCATGCTCACGATGGGCCTCGCCGCGGCGGCACTCGAGAACTGGCTGGGCGACCCGACCGCGGTGACCGCGCTCGGCGTCCGCTTCTCGGCCATGGTTCCGGTGCCCTTCCCGGAGGGCAACGACGTCACCGTCGTCGGACGCCTCGGCTCCGTCGAGGGCGACACCGCCCGCGTCGAGCTCGACGTCACCAGCGCCGGCAACGCCGTGCTGTCGAAGTCCTTCGCGGACGTCACGCTCGCATGACCGAGCACATCACAGGGGCGACCGTGTCCACCCGCGAACTCGAGGGTGGACCGGTCGCCGTGGTGACCCTCGACAACGGTGAGGGACGGCGTCCGAACACGTTCGGGATGGCCGGGCTCGCCCAATTCTCGGCCGCGCTGGACGCGGTCGAGGGCATGGTCAGGGAGGGGGAGGTCCGCGGGGTCATCGTCACCGGCAAGCCCGGGTCGTTCCTCGCCGGCGCCGACCTCAACACGTTCCGGGGCCTGGCCGACGACAGCGAAGCCGCAGCGTTCCCGCGCGAGGGAAAGGCCGTGTTCTCGCGGCTCAAGACCCTCGGCGTCCCCGCTATCGCCGTGGTGAACGGCATGGCACTGGGCGGCGGCCTCGAGTTGGCCCTGTTCTGCGACCACCGCGTCGCGACCGACGACGCTCGCGCTCTGGGGTTCCCCGAGGCCTACCTCGGCCTCGTCCCGGGGTGGGCCGGCGCCTATCACCTCCCGCGCCTGGTCGGACCGGAGCGGGCCTTGACGGTGCTCGTCGACAACCCCCTGGCCGGCAACCGGCTGCTGTCCCCGCAGGACGCCCTCGAACTCGGCGTGGTGGATGCGGTGGCCGACTCGCCGGACGCGGTCGACGCCTTCGTGGCGAAGGTGCTCGTCGGCGACGTACCGGAGCGGGCGCCGCTGGACGACCAGCCCTTCTGGGACGCCGCGCTCGACGCGCGCCGCCCGGCCGCCGAGGCGCTCGCCGCAGCGGGTACAAGGGCGGTGGGGTACGTCCTCGACCTGGTCGACCGTGCTCGCGCGGGTGACGAGGCTGCGTCGTTCCGGCAGGAGACCGAGTACTCGCGCGAGATCACGATGTCGGACGCCTGCCGCCGTAGCCTCTACGCGTTCGACCTGCTGGGCAAGCGGCCGCGCAAGCCGGTCGACGATGCCCCGGACGTCACACCGGTCGTGGAAGTGCTGGCTGCCGCCATCGGCGACCTGCCAGCGGACCTGGCCGGCGTCTCCCGGGCCCAGCTCGAGCCCGCCCTCGCGGCGCTGCGCGCGGCCGTCGCACGGCTGATCGCAGATGGGTGGACCCCGGCGCAGATCGACACGGTGGCGCTCGCCGACCTCAGGTGGCCCCTCCACTTCGGCGGCATCATCCCCCTCCTGGACGACGGAGCGGAGACCCCGATCCTCCCGCCGGGCACCGCAACCGTCCCCCCTGCCTGAGCGGCGCAGCCCCCGCTCCCCGACCCGAGAGACGGCGATGTTCACCCAGATATCGCTCGCACGGAGCATCCTGCGGCTCGCCGAGGCGGACGCGGATCGGCTGGCCGTCGTGGTGGAGGAGCACCGGTACTCCCGCGCCGACGTCGCCGAGGATGCCGGGCGGCTGGCGGCAGCCCTGGTGGGCGCTGGCGTGGGCCCCGGTGACCGCGTCGCGGTCATGCGTCGCAACGCCGCGCTCCACCTGGTCGCCACGATCGCGTGCTCCTGGATCGGCGCGATCGTGGTGCCACTCAACTTCCGGTTGCCGGCGGCCGAGGCCGCCGGGATCATCGCCGACTGCACCCCGAAGGTGGTCATCTGCGGTCCGTTGCATGCCGAGGAATGGGACGCCGACCTGCACCAGGGCACCGGGGACGCCCGGTGGGTCGTGGACGACCTGGACCCGATCGCCGGCCAGCCGCCGCGCCTGTCGACCCGATGGACGCCGCTGAGCTCGCTGAGGTCGGGCGCGGGCCCCACCCCCGACCCGGTCGTCCCCGACCCCGGCTCCGAACTCATGATCCTGTACACATCCGGGTCGACCGGGTACCCCAAGGGGGTCCGGCTGACGCACCGCAACGTCTGGGCGTCCTGGGCCAACATGACCGAAGCCCTGCCGATCACACCACAGGACGTGACCCTGGCCGTCGCCCCGTTCAGCCACGTCGGAGGGATCAACACGTTCACCCTCCAGGCGGTGGTCGAGGGCGGCACCGTGGTGGTGCAGCGCCGATTCGACGTCCACCAGGGGCTGCTCCAGATCGAGGAACACCGGGTCAACAGCACCTTCGGAGTCCCGGCCATGTACAGGGCCATGTCGCTCGATCCCGCGTTCGACACGACCGACCTGTCGTCGCTCAGGGTGCTGCTCGCGGGCGGGGCGCCAGCACCGACCGACCTGGTCGCCACCTTCCGGCGCCGCGGACTGCCGCTCACCGTCTCGTGGGGCATGACCGAGACCACCGGCGGTGGAACCGTCCTGCGCCTGGCGGACGCCGACACCCACCCCGGCTCGGTGGGCACGCCGAACCTCAACACAGAGGTCCTCATTGCCGACTACGGGACCGATGCGCCCATCACGAAACCCGGACGGGTCGGCGAACTGCTGGTCCGTGGGGCCAACGTCACACCGGGCTACTGGGGGCGTGCACCCGAGGCGTTCCTGCCCGACGGCTGGTTCCGCTCGGGGGACTTCGCGATGAGGGACGCCGAGGGNTTCGTGTACTTGATGGGCCGGAGCNAGGAGGTCATCATTTCCGGGGGCGAAAACATCTATCCGGCAGAGATCGAGAACCACCTGGCCGAGCATCCTGCCGTCGCCGACGTCGCGGTCGTCGGCGTCCCGGACNTTGAGTGGGGTGAGACGCCGCTGGCCTTCGTCGTTCCCCGGGACCCGCAGGCCCCACCCGANCTCGCCGAGTTGCGCGATTTCCTGACCCCAGTACTGGCCCGCTTCAAGCTGCCGCGACGACTGAGGATCATGCCCGTGCTTCCTCATGGACCCACCGGCAAGGTGGACCGCGCGGCCCTCCGGGCACTAGTCTCCAGCGACCCCCCATCCGACACGACAAAGGACACGTGACCATGACCTACGACTGTCACATCCAGCCCGACGCGCTCGTCGCCCTCGACATCCACGTCCACGTGGAGCGGGACGATGACGACCACCTGTCCCTGCCACAGGACATCATCCAGGCGGCAGCCACCTACTTCCGCGCGCCCGTCACCCGTCCCACGGTCGACGAAACAGCCGCCGTCTACCGGGAGCGGCACATGGCCGCGGTCGTGTTCACTGTGGACGCCACGACAGCCTTGGGCCACGCGCCGAACCGCACCGAGGACCTGGTGGCCGGCGCTGAACGGAACGCCGATGTGTTGATCCCGTTCGGGTCGGTGGATCCCTGGAGCCCGACCGTGCTGGACCGGATCGGCGAACTCGCCGACCTCGGCGTCCGGGGGTGGAAGTTCCACCCCTCGCTGCAGGGCTTCGACCCCGCGGATGAACGGCACCGTCCCATGTTCGGGGCGCTGGCCGAGTTGGGCCTGCCGCTCGTCGTGCACACGGGGCCAGACCGGCATCGGGGCAGGGCTTCCCGGAGGCCGCGGCATCAAGCTGCGCTACTCGAACCCGATGCTCCTCGACGACGTGGCCGCCGAGTTCCCCGACCTGCCCATCGTGCTGGCCCACCCGAGCGTCCCCTGGCAGGACGAGGCCCTCTCGATGGCCACGCACAAGGCCAACATCTGGATCGACCTGTCGGGATGGTCGCCGAAGTNCTTCCCGGCCCCCCTGGTGCAGGCAGCATCCGGACGCCTCACCCACAAGATGCTCTTCGGCACGGACTTCCCGCTGCTCCAGCCCGATC
>JGI24138J36424_10000468_pt1 | contig 12688 bp, 8 predicted proteins | sample BarGraNGADG00312_2_FD_36424 | JGI IMG/M metagenome (IMG submission 36424) | reverse complement strand
GCGACCCCGTCCGGGCGCCTGCCGGTCAGTACGCCGAGAGAGTCTGGTTCGCAGCCGGGAACGGACCTCACTGCGCCGCTGGGTCGCCGCACCGAGGTGTCGAACATCGACCCGACGCCGTTGTCTGGCTTCGGCCACGGTCTCACCTCCTCGACGTTCGAGCGGAGCGATGCGGCGGTCCGGCGCGAGTCGCACTGGCGCACCGGTGGCAGTGTGCGCGTCGGGCTGACAGTGACGAATGCGAGCTCCCGGTCGGGAACGGACGTGGTCCGGCTCTGCCTGCACGATCCGGTGGCCCAGGTGACGCGTCCTGTGGCCCGGCTCATCGGCTACGTGCAGGTGTTGCCTGCACGGGGGAGTCGGCGCTCTCGAGCTTCTGTTCGGGGCCTCGTANGAGGAGATTCGGAGCGTCGCCGCACTGCACCNGGAGGATCAGGAGCGTGCCGTGGATCACTCGGGCGTGCTGACCGTAGCCCCTCACCGGTAGTTCCGGTTCCGGGTGGGTCAGGACAACTTGCAGGGAGGTGAGGGCATGGCGGATGGTCGGGCAGCAGCGGAGCAGCTCGACATGCCGGCGGCGACGTTGGAGGAGGTGGCACCGTCGGCGGCTGGGGTGTCGAAGTCGCGCAAGCCGGCAAAGCAGACCTGGGCGGTCGCCATCAGGAAGGACTGGCGGCTCTACAGCCTGCTTGCACTGCCCATCCTCTACTTCGTCATCTTCAGATACCTGCCCATGGCCGGGAACGTCATCGCGTTCCGCAAGTTCCAGCCCGGCGGCAGCATCTTCGGTGAGTACTGGGTCGGTCTCACCTACATCCAGCAGTTCATCAACGATCCGACGTTCTGGAACGTCTTCAAGAACACGATCATCCTCGGTGCGCTGACGCTCATCTTCAGCTTCCCGATGCCGATCATCTTCGCGCTGCTGCTCAACGAGTTGCGGTCCAAGAAGTTCAAGAGGATCGTGCAGTCGATCTCCTACCTCCCCCACTTCATGTCCGTCGTCATCGTCGCCGGCATGATCTTCCAGTTGACGTCACTCCAGGGAACGTTCAACCAACTTCTCGCGCCCCTCACCGGTGGCGCGATCAACTTCATGCAGCAGGCCGACTGGTTCCGCCCCATCTATGTCAGTTCAGACGTCTGGCAGTCCATGGGATGGGGCGCGATCCTCTACCTCGCGGCACTCACCACGATCGACGAGAGACTGTACGAGGCCGCCCGGATCGACGGCGCGAACCGGCTGCAGCAGACCCGGCACATCACCCTGCCGGGCCTTGCGCCGATAATCATGACGCTGCTCGTCCTCAATATCGGAAGCTTCATGGCCGTCGGATTCGAGAAGATCCTGCTGCTGTACAACCCGTTGGTCTACCCCACAGCGGATGTCATCTCGACCTACCTGTATCGCGTCGGTATCCTGTCGAACAACTTCAGTTACGCGACAGCGATCGGGCTCTTCGAGTCAATCATCGGATTGACCCTCGTCCTGTCGGCAAACGCTCTTTCCAAACGCCTCGTCGGCACGAGCCTGTGGTAGGAGGGGCGCCGTGAAGGATTCGACCGCCTACAGACTCTTCAGGGTCTTCAACGTCGTTGTCCTGCTGGTGATCGTCTTCGTGACCTTCTACCCGTTCCTCAACATGGTCGCGCAGTCATTCAGCTCCGAGGGGAACATCAACTCGGGGAAGGTGAACCTCATTCCGCTCGGCTTCAACCTCGAGACATACAGGGTTGTCATGGCCGACTCGATGTTCTGGACCAACTACGAGAACACCGTGATCTACACGGTCGTCGCGACCGCGATCTCGATCGTGCTCACGACCTTCTTTGCGTACGCGATCTCCAAACGTCGCCTCAAGGGCAGGAACCTCTTCATCGGGATCGCGGTGTTCACGATGTTCTTCAATGGCGGGATCATCCCGAACTACGTGCTCATCACGAGCCTCGGGATGAAGAACACCTTGTGGGCGATCGTCCTGCCCAACGCGATCAGCGTCTTCAACCTGCTCATCATGAAGTCGTTCTTCGAGAACATGCCGGAGGAGCTCGAGGAGGCCGCCGCGATCGACGGGTTGAATACCTACGGCATCCTCTTGCGCATCGTCCTACCGCTGAGCAAGGCGGTTCTCGCGACGATGATCCTGTTCTACGCGGTGGTCAACTGGAACTCCTGGTTCAGTGCGTTCCTCTACCTCGACAAGAAGGAGTTGTTCCCGGTCACGATCTTCTTGCGCAATTTGATTGCGGGGGCCACGTCGGAGGGGACATCGTTCGGTGGGAGCGCCGAGAACCTCACGCAGATCGCCTCGAATGTCAAGGCGGTGGCGATGGTGCTCTCCGTCGTGCCGATCCTCTGCATCTATCCATTCGTCCAGAAGTACTTCGTTACAGGCGTCATGCTCGGTTCAGTCAAACAATGAGGTTCTCGACGAGATAGTTCGAAAGGGATGTCGATGAGAAGGAACTACTCTCGGATTGTCGCGGCCGTCGCGGTGATCAGCCTGGTGAGCGCGCTTACCGCGTGCAATGAGACACCCACCGGGACTGGACCCGCTGGGTCTGCCGGACCCGCTGGGTCCGCCGCCGGCCTCGCCGACGTGTCGGTCGGCGCAATGAAGGACTACAAGGCTGATACGACCTTCAAGGCGACCGAGCCGATGAAGTTCACGGTCCTGTACAACGACTCCCCTACCTACCCGTACAAGGCCGATTGGCTCCTGTGGCAGAAGATCACCGAGCTGACCAACGTCACGCTCGATCTCACGATCGTGCCGTTGAGCGACTACCAGCAGAAGCGCAGCCTGCTCATCGGCGCCGGGGACGCCCCGATGATCATCCCCAAGACGTACGCCGGCCAGGAGACGCCCTTCGTGGCCTCCGGGGCGGTCCTGCCCGTGAGCGACTACCTCGACCTCATGCCGAACTTCGAGAAGAAGCTCAAGGACTGGGGCCTCGCGAACGAGATCGACCTCCTGCGCCAGGTCAACGGCAAGTACTACGTCCTGCCCGGTCTCCACCAGGAGATCTGGCCTGACTACACGCTCGCCGTGCGTACGGACATCTTCGAGAAGCAGGGAATCGCGATCCCGACGACCTGGGACGAGCTGAAGTCCGCGCTCCAAAAGCTCAAGGCTGCGTACCCGTCCTCCATCCCGTTCTCGGACCGCTATACCGGGCTCAGCGTGCTCAACATCGCCGCGCAGAACTTCGGCACGTCGGCGGGCTGGGGCCTCACCAGCGGACTGCGCTTCGACAAGGCTGCCGACAAGTTCGTGTACGCCGCAGCGCAGCCCGCGTACAAGCAACTGCTCGAGTACTTCAACTCGCTCGTCAAGGGCGGACTGATGGACCCGGAGAGCTTCACGCAGAAGGACGACCAGGCGATCCAGAAGTTCGTCACCGGCAAGTCGTTCGTCATCAGCGCCAACTCGCAGGACATCGTGACCTACCGGAAGTCGATGGACACGTCGCTGGGCGCCGGCAAGTACTCCATCAAGAAGATCACCGTCCCGGCCGGCCCGGCCGGCAACATCATGGCTGGCACACGCCTGGAGAACGGCGTGATGATCAACGCCAGCGCCTTGAAGAGTAAGAACTTCGTCGCGATGATGCAGTTCATCGACTGGCTGTACTACTCGGACGCGGGCCAGGAATTCGCCAAGTGGGGCGTCAAGGGCACCACGTACGAGAAGGGCGCGGACGGCGTGCGCAAGCTCGTACCCGNCGTGAACTTCCAGGGGCTCAACCCCGCCGGGACCAAGGACCTGCGTGTCGACTACGGCTTCTCCGGGGGTGTGTTCGCCTACGGCGGCACGACGGACCTGTTGCAGTCGATGATGAGCCCGGAGGAGATCGAGTTCCAGAAGGCGATGAAGGCGAAGACTCTCGAGCCGTTCGCGCCGCCGGCTCCGCTCGCAGATGCGGATCGCGAGCAGGCGACGTTGCTGGCCACCCCGCTGAAGGACTACGCGGACCAGGCAACGCTCCAGTTCATCCTCGGTCAGCGGGATCTGTCGACGTTCGACGCCTTCGTCACCGAGCTCGAGGGCAAGGGCATGACGAAGTACACGGACATGTTCAACACGGCCTACAAGGCGTTCAAGACGACAGCGCCATCGCCGTCGGGGTCGCCATCGCCGTCGGGGTCGCCGAAGTAGGTCCTGTCCGTGTCCTGAACCGGTTCCCGGGAACCGAGTGTGGGGGACGGGGCGCCAGCTTGTGGTGAGCCGGCCACCAGCTGGCGCCCCGTCGTGCTGTCGGGTGCGCTGGTCTTCGAGTAGGTGAGGGAGCTGTGGTCGTGACTGTTGTGATCCCCGTGGCGGGAACCCATTCGGCGTCTCATGACGCATGGCGGGAATGCGTCGGTACAGGGCGCCTGAGCCTCGCGCTCCGCAGGGACTACCTGGAATCTCTCGCGCTCGTCCAGAAGGAGATCGGGTTCCGGTACATCCGGGGCCACGGTCTGTTGCACGATGACGTGGGCATCTACCGGGACTACGAGTGGGAGGGCGAGATCCATGTGTTGTACAACTTCACGTACATCGACCGGATCTTTGACGCCTTCCTCGACCTGGGGCTGAAGCCGTTCGTGGAGATCGGGTTCATGCCCGAGGCGCTGGCGTCGTCGACCGAGACAGTCTTCTGGTGGAAGGGCAACGTCACCCCGCCCAAGGACTACGGACGGTGGCGTGACCTCATCCACGCGGTGGTCACCCACTTCGTAGAGCGGTACGGGCTCCAGGAGGTCCTCACGTGGCCCTTCGAGATCTGGAACGAGCCGAACCTGTCAAACTTCTGGAAGGACGCCGACCAGGCGGAGTACTTCAAGCTCTACCGGGAGACCGTTGGAGCGATCAAGGCCATCGACCCCGGTTTCCAGGTCGGCGGGCCGGCGATCTGCGGTGGCTCGGACCATTGGATGGCGGACTTCCTGCGNTTCTGCGATGAGGAGAGCGTCCCGGTCGACTTCCTCTCTCGCCACGCGTACTCCTCGGGGCCCCGNGGTTCGATCCCGTTCGCCGCCTACCAGGAGATCGCCCCACCGGAATCGCTNCTCCGGGATTTCGCGACGGGCCGCGAGTACGCGGGGCGCTCCGCGTACCCGAACCTCCCGGTGCACATCACGGAGTTCAACAGTTCCTACACGTCGATCAACCCGGTGCATGACACGGCGTTCAATGCCGCGTACCTCGCGAAGGTGCTGAGCCAGGGTGGCGACGTGGCTNAGTCGTTCTCCTACTGGACGTTCTGCGACGTGTTCGAGGAGGAGAACATCCCGACGACTCTGTTNCACGGCGGATTCGGGCTCCTGACCCACCAGCAGGTGAAGAAGCCGACGTATCACCTGTACGAGTTCTTCGCCCATCTCACCGGCGAGCTCCTCCACCGGGATGACAACCTGCACGTCGTCCGCCGAGACGACGGTTCCGTGGCCCTTCTCGCCTGGAACTATGCCTACGACGATGAGGTGCACGACGGCGGAGCACCAGCGAGCAGGACCGTCACCGTCTCGCTCCCGGTNGGTGACGCGAACGTGTTCGTGAAGCGCCGCACCGTCAATGAGCAGGTAGGCAACAGCTGGACCGTGTGGCAGCAGCTGGGACGGCCGCGCTTCCCGACCCGCGAGCAGATCGCAGTCATCAAGGAGTGTTCAGCTCCCGCGGTGAGCACGGCGGTCCGCGAACCGACAGACGGCCGTGTGGAACTGGAACTGACGCTGTCTCGCAACGAGATCACGCTCGTCGAACTGACCCCGATCCGTGACGAGTCCCCCAGTTACCCTGGGCTGGACGACCGCAAGGTGGCCAGGTCCGGGGCATGAGAGCTGACGATCGAAGTCCGTACCACCGCCCAGCAGCGGGGAATTGCGCGCTGAATACAACGGCAGCAACGATGGGCGTGGTGGTCGGTGATCGGTGCCGTGGCATGCCAGCCGGTACCGACAGGGTCCAGAAGCTGTCGGACGCGGCGAGCGCCATGTCTTCAACGTGCTTCAAGATGACGGAACCGAACGGTAGCTGACGTGCGAACAACAGAGAAGGAACTGCTTCGAGGCGCGCTTCAAGGCGCCCCCTGCCTTGAGGACACCAGACAGGGGCTCGCGTTCCATCGGCTTCCCGCCTGGACTCGCGAGCAACATGGCCAGGATTTGGCGATGGGCATCGCCGCGGGTCAGGGCTCCGGTGTGCGTCTGGAGTTGCTCACGGCCGCGACCTGGATCGAGGTCGACGTCCTGTTCACGCGGTACTCGGTCCCGTCGTTGGGGAACTTGCCGCGCGACGCGGTGGTTGCCATCACGGTGGACGGCGGACACCTTCGGGCCCAGCGCTTCGACGAGGGAAACCTGTATACGGTCGGGCCCACGGGCCTCACCGAGCTGAGAAAGGGGCGACCGACCAGCATCCGCATCGACCTTGGGGAGCCGGTCGTGGGGGCGGGTCGACGCCGGGTCGCAATCTGGCTGCCGCACACGGCCGCTGTGGAACTGCTCGGGATCCGTGCCGACGCGGACCTGGTCCCCGCACCGGTCGACGCACCTCGCTGGATCCACTACGGCAGCTCGATCAGCCACTGCTCGAACGCCGAGACGCCGATGGGGGTCTGGCCGGTCCGCGCGGCCGAGCAGCTCGGATTGCACGTGACAAACTTCGGCTTCGGTGGCAGCGCGCACCTCGATCCGTACGTCGCGCGGACCATCCGCGACCTGCCCGCCGATCTCATCAGCGCCAAGATCGGCATCAACGTCGTGAACGGCAATAGCTTCACCGCTCGTACCTTCACCCCGGCCGTGCACGGGTTCCTCGACACCGTGCGCGAGGGGCACCCGCAGACGCCGGTCGTGGTGATCTCACCCATCGCATGCCCGGTCCATGAGCGGCACCCCGGCCCCACCCAGTTCGACGCGCAGGGCCGGGCGCACCACCCGGACGTTGAGAGGTCAGAGGGGGACGGCTTGCTGACGCTAGTCGACATGAGGGTCGCGCTCGCATCTATTGTCGAGGGGCGCCGACGGACCGACGGGAACCTGTGGTACCTGGACGGGCTGAGCCTCCTCGGTGAAGCGGACGTCGCCCACCTGCGTGATGGACTGCATCCCGACGCGGCCGGCTACCTTGCGATCGCCGACCGGTTTGTCGCCATCGCACGGGACCCCACATCGACGCTCGGCAAGGCGTTCGCGGCGACCACGGGCACCTACGCCGAGCTCGACGACCGCCGGGTGGCGAGGTCGGGCGCATGACCGACGAGCGCGGCCGCCAGTTCGGTGACGGCATTCTCTTTCGGTTCACCAACCACGTGTACTGGCTCATCGCGACGGAGTTCTACTTCGTCGTCGCCAGTCTTCCGTTCATCGTCGCGCTCCTGTTCCTTTACCGGGATCCATCCAACGCGATCCTGTACGCGATTGCTGGAACGTTCCTGGGCCCGGCGCTCGCGGCAACGCTCCACTGCGTGCGCAAGATCATGCGGGAGAAGGACCTCGATCCGACCCGCGACTTCCTGCGCGGGTACCGGCTGAACCTCACGGACACATTGAAATACTGGGTGCCTGCGGTCGCTGTCCTGACCATCCTCTGCTGAACCTCTGGTACACCGAAACGCGGGGCTCTGCTGTGGACGCCGCACTGCAGATCGCGATGCTGATCGTGGCACTCCTCGGCGCCCTGTGGCTCATGAACATGATGGTGATCAGCACGTCGTTCAACTTCCGGCAGCGTGACCTGGCGCGGCTGTCGCTGTTCTACCTGGGTAGGCCGCTCCGGATCACCCTCGGCAACCTGGCGACCCTGTTCCTCGCCGCTGTGCTGCTGCTCCTCACGTCCGACTGGGTGCTGCTCCTGTGCGGTTCGTTGTTCGTCTATCTCTTCGCGCTCAACACCGCAGACCTCGTGACACAGGTAGCGGCGCGGTTCACCGGCCCGGCCGACGGGGCTTCCCCGACGGAGAATCCCGCAGAGTAGGGACCATGCGCATGGACAAGATCCTCTTCGGTGGCGACTACAACCCGGAGCAGTGGCCCGAGGACATCTGGGACCGGGACATGGAGCTCTTCAACGAGGCGAACGCCGACACGCTCACGGTGAACGTCTTCTCCTGGGGGACGCTGCAGCCCGACGAGCACACCTACGACTTCGCAGTGTTGGACCGGATCCTCGAGAGACTCGCTGCCGCCGGGAAGAGTGTGTGTCTCGCCACCTCGACAGCGGCGCACCCCGCGTGGATGGCGCGCGCGTATCCCGACGTCACACGGGTGGACTTCGAGGGCCGACGGCATGTATTCGGCCAGCGGCACAACTCCTGCCCGAACAGTCCGGCGTACCGACGGCTCTCCGTCGAGCTCGCGCGCCGCATCGCCGAGCGTTACAGCGCAACGGACCGTCCGGCGTCGGGCGTCATCGTGGCGTGGCACGTCAACAACGAGTACGGGGGAACCTGCTACTGCGAGCGCTGCGGGGCCGCGTTCCGGGTGTGGTTGCGGGAACGGTACGGGACCCTGGACGCGCTCAACGAGGCGTGGAACACGGCGTTCTGGTCCCACACGTTCCACGCCTGGGAGGAGATCGTTCCGCCCAGCGCGCTCAGCGAGCACTGGGGCGGGCCCAACGTCACCGCGTTCCAGGGCATCACGCTCGACTACCTGCGGTTCAACTCCGACGGCATGTTGCGGAACTTCATCGACGAGAAGGCCGCCATCCGTGAGTTCAGTCCCGACCTGCCGGTGACGACGAACCTCATGGGCATGTACCGGCCGCTCGACTACTTCCGATGGGCGCCCCACCTGGACTTCGTGTCGTGGGACAACTACCCGCCCGACATGCAGTCCCACGCACGCATGGCGCTCACCCACGATCTCATGCGCGGCCTCAAAGGTGGGCAGCCGTTCTGGCTCATGGAACAGACACCCTCGCAGACGTCGAGTCGTCTCTTCAACCCGGTGAAGCGCCCCGGTGTCATGCGACTGTGGAGCTATCAGGCCGTGGCACACGGCGCCGATGCGGTCCTGTTCTTCCAGATGCGCCAGTCCCGTGGGGCGAGCGAGAAGGACCATGGGGCCGTCATCAACCATGCCGGGCAGTCCGACACGCGCGTGTTCCGGGAGGTCGCCGGACTGGGGCAGGAACTCGCTGCGCTCGCGGGGGAGATCGTGGGAGCGCGCACGCACGCGAAGGTCGCGCTCGTGTTCGACTGGGACAGCTGGTGGGCGGTCGAGATCTCCGACGGACCGTCGAGGCACGTGTCCTACCAGCAGACGCTCATCGGGTACTACCGGGCGTTGTACGAGCAGAACGTCGCCGTCGACGTGGTGCCCGTCGACGCGGACCTCTCGAAGTATGAGGTGGTCGTGGCGCCGCTGCTGCACGTGATCAAGGGCGATATCGCCCCGCGCGTCGAGGCCTTCGTCGAGGGCGGCGGCGCGTTCGTCACGTCGTTTCTGTCCGGGCGCGTCGACGAGTCCGACAACGCATTCGGGATGGACGCGCCCGGCCCTCTCGCCCGGATTCTCGGCATTCGGATCGACGAGACGGACGCGCTCGCCGCGGAGGACTTCAACGCGGTCGTGTTCGATGGCGCTCCCGGTGCGAACGGGATCGTGCCCGACGAAAGTGGGGTCCGTTTCGCGACGAACCTCATCTTCGACCTCGTGCAGCCGGGGACGGCTGAGGTAGTCGGTGTCTACGAGTCAGACTTCTACGCCGGGATGGCCGCGGTGACGCGGAACGTCGTCGGGGAGGCCGAGATGCCCGGGGAAGCCTGGTACGTCGGGACGAATCTCGACGCCGGCGGCCTGGACTGGCTGCTCGGCCGCGTGCTGCGCGAGCGGGGCCTGCTGAACGGATACTCGGGGGTGCCGGGCGTGGAGGCCGTGGCGCGCCACCGGGACGACGTCACGTACCTGTTCCTGCTCAACCACGGGGATGGAGATTCGCACGTCGTCGCTGACATGGATGGCGTCTCGCTGTTGACCCAGGCCCAGGTGACAGCGGGGGAAAGCATCACGCTCGCCCCGAAGGACGTGGTGATCCTCAAGAGCGTTCACTCGCAGTGACAGCGAACCGTTGCGACTTCGTCACCGACGACCTTGTGGACGAGCTGATGTTCGTCGGTGATGCGGCGCGGCCAGAAGCCATGAAGCCCATGTCTGGGTGCCTGACCCGGTGGGTCCACGAGTTCGTGGGCGGTTCCGGATGAGGATTCGAGGCGCTCGATCGAGCTCAGGTCACGGGGCGCGGAAGGGTCAGTAGATCTGCCGCCCCTGGATGTCGGGCACTCCTGACTTGCGGAAGAAGTACGTGTTGATCTGGTCGCGCCACTCGCGTGCGGAGCGGAGTTGCTCGGCGAGGCGGGTCGACACGTTGCGGTATGCGCCGTCGTCGAGCAGCCCCGCCCCCACAACGCTGCTCAGCGGCCCACTGCTGAACCATCTCCTCGACTCGCTCCATACCGTCGAAGTGCGTGTCGTAGATGTGCTGGATGACGGTCTTGCCGGAGTGCAGGACGTGCGCGTACGGCACGTGATGAAAGAAGAGCAGCAACTCGTCGGGGCAGGTTTCCAACGATTCGAACGCTTCCGCCCACGGCGACCCGTACAGGCCGGCGTACCCAGTGCCGGCGGCCACGGTCCGGTCCACGCCGACCCCATCGCGGTCGGCGAAGTGGTAGGTGCCCCAGGCGGAGTACTCGTACCCGTCGATGCTGGGCCCGTAGTGGCTGCCGGGCGTCACCATCCAGCCGACGCCCAACGGCGCCGTGTACTGCTCGTAGGTGAGCCACGAGTCGAGCATGAGTGCGCGAACCACCCTGGCCACGGAGGGGTTCGACCCGAACGTGGCAGCGATCCACTCGTCGAGAATGGCCTCCGCCGACAGGGCTGGGTCCCATGCGAGCCGCCCGAACCCAAACAGGTTCGCTTGCGCGAGCTTGTGTCCGGTCCAGTTGTGATCGTCACCGATGTTGGACACCGCGCACACCCCGGACAGGGGCCGATCGTTGGCCCGCCCGGAAGCGATTGTCGAGACCGTCGCCGTGCCATCCGCATGCATGTCGAAGTCCAGCACCTGGCGCCACTGGGGCACGAGGTAGCAGACGTGACGTTGTTGGCCGGTGTACTCCTGGGCGATCTGGAACTCGACGGCGATGTTGGTGCCGCGCAGGCCCCCGATGAGTGGGGAGACGGGTTCGCGGACCTGGAAGTCCATGGGACCGTTCTTGATCTGGAGCACCACGTTGTCGTCGAACTGCCCGTCGAGCGGCATGAAGTGGTCGTAGGCTGCTCGCGCGCGGTCGGTGCGCCGGTCGCGCCAGTCCTGAGCGCAGTCGTACACGAAGCACCGCCAGAACACCACGCCGCCATGGGGTTTGAGGGCGCGAGCGAGCAGGTTCGCGCCGTCGGCGTGGTCGCGCCCGTACGTGAACGGGCCGGGCCGGTTCTCCGAGTCGGCTTTGACGACGAATCCGCCGAAGTCCGGGATGGTGCGGTAGATCTCGGCCGTCACCGTCTGCCACCAGCCGGAGACGGCCGCGTCGAGCGGGTCCGCCGTGGGGAGCCCGCCGAGTTCGATCGGCGCTGCGAAGTTCGCGGACAAGAAGATCCGGATGCCGTACCCGCGGAGGATCTCGGCGATCTCGGCCACGTCCCCCAGCAGGTCCGTGATGAGGCGGGTTTCGGCGCGGTGGACGTTGACGTTGTTGATCGACAGCGCGTTGATACCCACGGATGCCAGCAGCCGCGCGTAGTCGGTGATCCGGGACTTGTCGCGCACCACCTGCCCGTCGGCGAAGAAGATCGAGTTGCCCGAGTACCCGCGTTCGACGCTGCCCATGGCGTCGCCGACCGTCATGTTGTCCCACTGGTTCACCATGCGGATCGGGTTGACCGGGTTCTCAACCGCCACACCGTCAACCGTGTCGGCTGCGTCTTCTGCAGCCGCGTGTCGCAGGAGGTGGAAGTACCCGTAGAGCAGACCGTGCTCAGCGAGCGCGGTGATGAGGGTCGCGCCGTCGTGGCGGACGACGACGAACCCCTCGTCGGTGAGCTGGTGCGAGGCCTGCGTACCGAGGGCGATGAGTTCCGCGCGCGGCGCGGCCACGTTGACCGGGAGATCCGCGAGAGTCGCCTGGGTGGCAAGGATGACGTCTGCGCCGGACAGGCTGTCGGTGACCAGTGCCCCGTCATGCAGGTCGACGAGCGTGCCAATCTCCTGGGCGAGCGTCGCCATGATCGGGTCACGGGTGACGGAGTCATCGGCGGCGCCGAGCAGGCTGAACGTCATCCTGCCGAGTGCGCCGAGCCTGTTCAGGCCCAGCCAGCAGGCGTCCGTTTCTTCGAAGTAGTTCACACCATCACCCCATCGTTTCCGGTCGGCTGGGCGACTCTGCATGCCCGAACGTGGTCGCGTCCGGGATCCACTGGAAAGGCGCTGACGGCACAGGCTCCCTGGCACGGGTAGGTATATCAGGCGATCTGCTGGGCCGTCCCGGGGACCGCCCGGGCGGCAATGAGGGCGGCGATCGCATGACGGTCCGGCAGCGTCAGCCCGGGGCCGAGACCCCCGGCGAAGACGAGCTCCATGACCGCGCAGGCCATCGTCAGACACGAGGTCTCCCCCCGGGCAGCGGCCGATCACCTTGGTGCGCCTCCGGACCTCCTCGAGCGAGCGCTCCAGCAGGTTGGTTGTCAACGCCG
>JGI24138J36424_10000466_pt1 | contig 12710 bp, 10 predicted proteins | sample BarGraNGADG00312_2_FD_36424 | JGI IMG/M metagenome (IMG submission 36424) | reverse complement strand
CCGCGTGGCGGCGGGCCACGCCTCCGGCTGGTCGTCGGACGGGAGTGGCGTGGCGCCCGCCAGACGGGCGCCCACGTCATAGGTGGGGTAGGCGGCGCCCGGGTGGACGACGACGTCGCCCTCCCCCAGCCCCAGCAGGGACGGCAGGTGGGCCACCAGTTCCTTGGAGCCGATGGTGGGCAGCACCTCGTCAACGCCGAGACGAGCGCCCCGCCGGCGCGCGAACCACCGCACCATCGCCTCGCGCAACGCGGGGGTCCCGACGGTCGCCGGGTAGCCTGGCCGGTCCGACGCCGCGGCCAGGGCCTGGCGGGCGACCGCGGGGGTCGGGTCCACGGGCGTGCCGACGGAGAGGTCGACGATGCCGCCGGGGTGTGCGTGGGCGACCGCGCGCGCGGCGTTCAGCGTGTCCCAGGGGAAGTCCGGGAGCGCGGCGCCGTGGAAGCCCACGCGGCTACTCGTCGTGCGACTGGGGCGGCAGCGCGGCGATGAGCGGGTGGTCGAAGGCGATCTGGCCCATCTTGGCCGCCCCACCCGGGGAGCCGAGGGTCTCGAAGAACTCCACGTTCGCGTTGTAGTACTGGCTCCACTGTTCGGGGAGGTCCTCCTCGTAGTAGATCGCCTCCACGGGGCAGACAGGCTCGCAGGCCCCGCAGTCCACGCACTCGTCGGGGTGAATGTACAGGGAACGCTTGCCCTCGTAGATGCAGTCCACGGGACACTCGTCCACGCAGGCCTTGTCCTTCAGGTCCACACACGGCAGTGCGATGACATAGGTCACTGCAGTTCCTCTCCTCGGTTCGGGCGGTCCGTCGCCCGTACATTCTCGCACCACGGGGCGCACAATGAGGAGGTGTCCGCACCTGCGCCTCCCCCGCTGCCCTGGATGTCATGGCAGGTTGGACAGCGCGTCGTCGTCCGCTACTGGGACACCGACGGGCGTCGCACCGACGCCCTCGGCCACCTGACCGACGTGGCGGCCGACCACGTCAACGTCGAGACCAAGCGGGGAAACGTGCGCGTGGAGGCCGCCACGATGATCACCGGGAAGCTCGTCCCCGAGTCACCCTGGCACCTGGCCTGACCCCGGACCTACGGTGCGGTCCCGCACACGACGTTGTTCCACGGCGAGTAGGTCCAGTTCCAGCTCTCGGTGTCGAACTGGGCACCGTCGAGGTAGCGCCAGCGGGTCACCTTCACCGAGAACCCACTCTGTCCCCCGCTCTCGGGGAGGCACTCCGGATCCGAGTTGTAGACGGTCTGCGGCTGGGTGATGTTGTACCGGGCCGACGTGTTCGTCTCGACGCGGAAGTAAGGTGTGGACCAGAACCGCACCCACACCCTGCCACCCTCGACCCACGCCTGCACGAGCACGCCGTACGGCGTCGAGTTCTTGAACTTCATGTCCACGGATGGGACCCACATCGTGGCTTCGCGACCCTCGGGGTAACGGGAGAACCACCGGGAGTGGGGCTTGTGCTCCACGAGGTCCATCCCGGCGAAGTACGCGGCGTTGTAGGTGGTGGTGGACAGCTGGGAGAGCCCGCCACCGACGGCGTGGCTGTAGAACCCGTTCTCCACCACCCCGGAGGAGACGAAGCCGCGCGCCTCCGTGACGGGGCCGAGCGCCCTGATGAGCGAGAAGGTCTCCCCCGGCTTCACGAGGGTGTTGTTGATGATGCGGGTGCCGTTGATGAGGTTCTGGGTGCGCACGTCGTCCGAGGTCAGCGGGGTGCTGAAGACTGACACCTCCTGCGCGACGCCCAACGCCTGCGCCTCCTCGGTGGTGAACTCCGCCTCCGCATCCGCGAGACCCACGGTGGCCGAGCGCGTGCCCGACAGCGCCGCATCCGCGACGGCAGTGGCCAGGCCATCCACGTCGATGGCCTGCCCGGCCTCGGAGGGGATGATCGCGGGCACCCCGTTCTGGATGAGGATCCGTGCGTCCTTGCCGTCGTTGGAGAGGTCGGGCTGCAGCTCCGCCAGCCGGGTGCGCAGCGCCTGGCCGTCGAGGCGGAGCTGGAAGACGCCGTCGACCGGCTCCACGACGGCGGCCGCCGTGATATCCGCGACGGACAGGTCCTGGTTGATCTCCCCGACGGTCACGTTGACGGGCCCCGCGGTGAGCGGCTCGACGATGTCCCGTACCGCGGCATCCACCGCGTCCTGGCCCACGGCAGGCTCCACGGTCGTGGTTGGGAGTTCGATGGGCTCGCTGTCGGTCAACCACGTCTCCACGATCGTGGGCACGGCGTTCTCCAGGTCGATGTGCACGCCGTCCGCGGCGTCGGTCACCTGCGCGACGCCGTCGGCGAAGACGATCTGGCCCTCGACGGGCTCGATCTCCAGCTCGGGGCGGAGCGACTCGAGGGCGACGCGCAGCGCGTCCTCGTCGACCGTCGAGACGGGGTCGACGTCGCCGGCGCCCTGCAGGTGGGCCCACAGCATCCGGGGGTCGAGCGAGAAGGATGTCAGCGAGTCGACGGTCGCCTCGACGTCGAGCCCAAGGCCGACGGACGCCGGAATGATCGTTGCGGTACGGTCGGCGAGCGCCAACTGGAGGGGGTCGTCATCCAGCGATCCCAGGTTCGCGTCCAGCCGCTCGGCGGCCTCCGGCGCGGACAGTCCGCCGATCGGCACCCCGGCCACGGTGGTGTTGTTCGGCACCTTGTCCTGCAGGTACCAGGCCGTCCCGGCGTAGCCGAACGCGAGCAGTGCGACGAGAATCGTCGTCCAGACCGCGACCCGGGTCCCGCGGGACTTCTCAGGCTCGGCCTCGAAATGGGCAAGTGCCGTCACGTCTTCCTCTTCCGTCATCTCTCCCCCTGGGGCGCCGGTTCGTCGGGTGTCCCACTCGATCGTATCGGGCCACCGCCCGACGGGTCCGCCCTGGCGTCCACCGCGGCACAGGTGTGACGCGAATGACGGTCCTAATCGCCCCGGCCTTCGAACAGGTGTCGCGGGAGTGCGAGCCCGAGTGCGCAGGCCAGGACCACGCCGACGCCCCAGGTGATACCGACGGCGTCCGGGAGCACGATGCGGTCAGCGCCCGGGGTGAGCCACGTCATCGCGGCAACCGCGGCCAGCGTGGTCACCACGAAACCGGCGAGCGCGGCCATTCCCCCGAGCGCTCGCGTGAAGGCGATCGCCGTCACCACCGCAACGAGTGCGACCACGACCCCGAGCGGGAGGCCGTTCCACTGGTAGCGGTGGAACACCGTCCCCACGATCCCGACCATGACCCCGGTCAGCAGGCCGGCGACGACGGCGGAGGCGTCCTCGAAGCGGGTGACGGCGAGCTCGGCGCGTTCCCGGGCGCGTTCGTCCGCGGACGTGCGGGCGCCCGCGCCGGGGCTGCCGGCGCCGGCCTGGGGCTCGACGTCGTCCGGGGCGGGCATCAGCTCGACCGGCGGCCCCGCGCCGCGATCTTGAAACGCTCGTTCGCCTCCAGCACCACCTTGCGGATGCGGACGGCGATGGGGGTGACCTCCACGCACTCGTCCTCGGCGGCGAATTCGAGCGACTCCTCGAGTGTGAGCCTGCGCGGGGGCGCGATGTTCTCGAACACGTCGGACGTGGATGAGCGGATGTTCGTGAGCTTCTTCTCGCGGGTGATGTTCACGTCCATGTCCTCGGAGCGGGTGTTCTCCCCCACCACCTGGCCCTCGTAGACCTCCGAGGTGGGCTCGACGAAGAACGACCCGCGGTCCTGCAGGTTCAACATCGCGTACGGGGTGGCGACACCGGAGCGGTCCGCCACCAGCGAGCCCGTGGTCCGGAACTCGATCGGCCCGGCCCACGGCTCGTATCCCTCGGCGATCGAGGAGGCGATGCCGGTGCCGCGGGTCTCGGTGAGGAACTTGGTCCGGAACCCGATGAGGCCACGAGCGGGCACCAGGAACTCCATGCGGATCCAGCCGGTGCCGTGATTGGTCATGGTGACCATGCGGCCCTTGCGGGCGGCCATCAGTTGGGTCACGGTGCCCAGGTGCTCCTCCGGCACGTCGACCGTCATGCGCTCGATGGGCTCGTGGATCTTCCCACCGATGGTCCGGGTGACCACCTGGGGCTTCCCCACCGTCAGTTCGAAGCCCTCGCGGCGCATCTGCTCCACGAGGATGGCGAGGGCGAGTTCACCACGCCCCTGCACCTCCCACGCGTCGGGCCGCTCGGTGGGCAGCACCTTGAGGGACACGTTGCCGACGAGTTCCCTCTCGAGCCTGTCCTTGACCTGCCGCGCGGTGACCTTGCTGCCCTTGACCCGTCCGGCGAGCGGTGAGGTGTTGATCCCGATGGTCATGGCGATCGCGGGGTCGTCCACCGTGATGAGCGGCAACGGGCGCGGGTCCTCCGGGTCCACCAGCGTCTCCCCGATGGTGATCTCGTCGATCCCTGCGACGGCGACGATGTCACCCGCGTGGGCCTCCTCGGCCGGGACACGGTCGAGCGCCTCAGTCCTGAGGAGCTCGGTCACCTTCACGGTGCGCAGTGACCCGTCGCGGCGCGCCCACCCGACCAGTTGGCCCTTGCGCAGCGTGCCGTTGTGGATCCGCAGGAGCGCGAGGCGGCCGAGGAACGGGGAGGCGTCCAGGTTGGTGACGTGTGCCTGCAGCGGCATGGCCTCGTCGTACTCGGGCGGAGGGATGCGCTCGATGATCGTGGTGAAGAGGTCCTCCAGATTCGGCTTGTCCGGCAGTTCGCCGTCGGCCGGCTGGGTGAGGGACGCCCGGCCCGCCCGGGCGGAGGCGTACACCACCGGCAGGTCGAGGACGGAGTCGAGGTCCAGGTCCTCCTCCTCGTCCGCGAGGTCGGAGGCGAGGGAGAGCAGCAGGTCGGTGGTCTCCTGGACCACCTCACTGATGCGGGAGTCCGGCCGGTCCACCTTGTTCACGACGAGCACGACGGGCAACCGCGCCACGAGCGCCTTGCGCAGCACGAAGCGCGTCTGAGGCAGCGGCCCCTCGGACGCGTCCACGAGCAGCACNACGCCGTCGACCATGGAGAGCCCNCGCTCCACCTCGCCGCCGAAGTCGGCGTGGCCGGGGGTGTCGATGACGTTGATCGTGATCCCGTCCTCGCCCACCGCCTTCGCGGCCGGCCCACGGTAGTGGACCGCCGTGTTCTTGGCGAGGATCGTGATGCCCTTCTCGCGCTCGAGGTCACCGGAGTCCATGGCACGTTCCGCGACGTGCTCGTGTTCACCGAAGGCCCCGGACTGCCACAGCATGGCATCGACCAGGGTGGTCTTCCCGTGGTCAACGTGTGCCACGATCGCAACGTTGCGCAGGTCGGAGCGCAGTGGCATACGGACTCTTTTCGTCATGAGGGGTGCCCGGTGAGTCTACCCGCGGTGGCACCCGCACCACGAGGTGTGCCCCCATGAGGGTGGTCACACGGCGGAGCTACTGTTCGGACCTCCNGCTCATCGTGGCCTCGTCGCCGGGGTCCGACTCCCGGCCGGCCGCNTGGGCGGCGAGGATGCGGTCCCGNGCCTCGCGGCGCACCTTCTGCTCCTCGGGGTCNGGCACCGGCACGGCGGCGATGAGCCGCTGGGTGTANGGGTGACGCGGGTGGTTGACGATCGCCCCGGCGTCCCCGTACTCGACGAGCTTGCCGTTGTGCATGACGGCGATGCGCGAGGACAGCATCTCGACCACGGCGAGGTCGTGCGAGATGAACAGGCACGCGAAGCCGTGCTCGCGCTGCAGGTCCGTGAACAGGTCGAGCACGCGGGCCTGGACCGACACGTCCAGGGCGGACGTCGGTTCGTCCGCCACGAGCAGCGACGGCTCGAGGATGAGCGAACGGGCGATGCCCACGCGCTGGCGCTGCCCACCCGACAGTTCGTGCGGGTAGCGGTTGCGGAACGAGCGCGGCAACTCCACCTGGTCCAGCATCTGCTCCACGCGCTTGCCCAGTTCGGAGCCCTTGATGCCCGAGTGGAGCATCAGCGGTTCGCCGATGGACTCGCCGATCGGGAGCCGCGGGTTCAGCGAGGAGCCCGGGTCCTGGAACACGATTCCCACCTTGGCCCGCAGGGGCTTCAGGTCCTTGTGCTTCGCGCCCACCATGCTGATGCCGTCGATCGTGAGGTGGCCCGCGATGACGGGCANAAGGCCGACGACGGCGCGCCCGATAGTCGTCTTGCCCGAGCCGGACTCGCCCACGAGTCCCACGACCTCGCCCCGCTTGATCGACATCGTGACGCCGTCGACGGCGCGGAACGCGGGGGTGCGCCCGTGCTTGGGATACTCGATCACCATGTCCTGGGCCTGGAGCACGTTCGCGGGATCGAAGGTGAAGGCGGTGGCGGGCGCGGGCCGCTCGGTGACCCTGGCGGCGGCCTTGGTGGGGGCGCCGTCGCGCATCGCGGCTTCACCGGTCTCGGCACCCGGGACCAGCGTGTCCGCCTCCGCGGAACCGCCGGAGTGCGAGCCGAGGTGCGGCACCGCGGCCAGCAGTTCCTGGGTGTAGGGGTGTTGCGGCTCCTTGAAGATCTGGTGCGACGTGCCGCGCTCCACGATGCGGCCGTTGCGCATCACCACCATGGTGTCGGCCATGTCCGCGACGATGCCCATGTCATGGGTGATGAGGATGATCCCGGAGTCGATGCGGTTGCGCAGGTCACGCATCAACTTGAGGATCTCGGCCTGGACGGTCACGTCGAGGGCGGTGGTGGGCTCGTCCGCCACGAGGAGCCGCGGGTCGCAGGCGAGCGACTGGGCGATCATGGCGCGCTGCCGCTGCCCGCCGGAGAGCTGGTGGGGGTAGGAGTTGAACCGCACCTCCGGCTCGGGGATCTCCACCATGCGCAACAGTTCGATGGCGCGGGCCTTCGCCTGTTCCGGCGACATGTCGAAGTGGGTGCGCAGCGCCTCCACGATCTGGAAACCGACCGTGTAGACCGGGTTCAGCGCGGTCATGGGCTCCTGGAAGATGACGGCGATGTCATTGCCGCGCACGCGGCGCAGCTTCGCCGTGCTCATGCCGACCAGTTCGTTCCCCATGAGCTTCGCCGAACCGGACGTTCGCCCGTTTGGCGGGAGCAGGCCGAGCAGCGCCATGGAGGACTGGGTCTTGCCGGAGCCGGACTCGCCGACGATCGCGAGGACCTCCCCGGCGTGCACGTCGTAGGACACGTCGATCGCCGCGGGGTACCACTGGTCCTCCACGAAGAAGTCGACGTTGAGGCCCCTCACCTCGAGGATCGTGTCCCCCCTGCGCATGAGGTCGCCCTCACCGGGCAGCGCGGGTGCGGTTTGCGTCACGCGGATCGTTGTCCTTCCGTGTGTTCGGGTGCGAATGCTGCGAGGATGGTGCGGTGCGTCCCACCGTCGTCTACCGAACGGCCGTCTCCACGGTGCTGGCACGTGTCTCGGTGGTCCTCGCGGTGCTCGCGATTGCCTACTTCGCCGTCACCGGCGGTGTGCCCGAGGTGATTCGCTCGGGCGGAGTCGCGGGGCTGTTCGCCACCTCGATGTGGGTGTCGTTCGCCCTCCCCCACGTGACCGTGTCCGACGGCGGCGTGACGGTGCGCAACGTCCTCCGGACCACCCACGTGCCGTGGCCGATCTTCACCGGCGTCGACTCCCGGTGGGCGCTGACGATCCACACCACGGAGGGCGACGTCGGGTCGTGGGCCATTCCCGCGGCCTCCGGGTTCGCCGCCCGCTCGTCGCGCGACGTCGCCGGTCAGGCCGAGCGGGGCGTCAACGCGAACACCGTGGCACTGGCGATCGGCGCGCGCCACCGGGAGCTGCGCGACGCCGGCTACCTGGGTCGGCGCACCGTCCAGCGTGTGCTGACCGAGCGCACCTGGAACCGCGGCGCGATCACGGCGGTCGCCGTGGCGCTGGCCGTGGCGGCCACCGGGGCGCTCCTGGGATGACATCACGAGGCCGTGTTCGCCGCCGCGCGCTGCGCCCGCATCTCCGCGCGCCTCATCTTGCGCACTGAGGGGATCCGCCGCTGGCGCGGATCGAAGGCGTCGCGCAGGCCGTCGCCGATGAAGTTGACGGACAAGGCGATGGAGATGATGAACATGCCCGGGAACCAGAAGAGCCAGGGCCGGGTGTTGAACGCCCCCTGGTACTCATTGATCATCTGGCCCAGCGAGATGTTCGGCAGCGTGATGCCGAAGCCGAGGTAGGCGAGCGCCGTCTCCAGCAGGATCGCCGCGCTCATGAGCAGGGTGACGTTGACGATGATCACGCCGATCGCGTTGGGCAGCATGTGCTTGAAGATGATCCGCGCGTGGGACGCACCCGCCACACGGGCGGCGTCGATGAACTCGCGCTCCCTGAGGGAGAGGAAGTCGCCGCGAACGAGCCGGGCCAACCCGGTCCACGAGACCAGCCCGAGCGCGATCGCCAGTGGGATCGGGTTGGCGGCGCCGAGGAGCTTGCCGAGCACCGCGCCGATCACGATGACCGGAACGGTGATGACGAGGTCGGTGAACCTCATCAGAAGTGTGTCGACCGTGCCGCGGAAGTAGCCCGAGAGAGACCCCGTGATGATCCCCATGAACCCGGCCACCATGCCCACCACGGACATGACGATGAGCGAGGTCTGGACACCCTTCATGGTGCGGGCGAAGATGTCGCGCCCGAGCTCGTCCTGGCCGAACGGGTGCTGGCCCAGGGTGAAGCCACCCCAGATCTGCAGGGTGGGCGCACCGCGGAGGTTGACCACCGTGCCGCGGTCCGCGGGACCCAGCGGCCACCAGCCGGGGATGGGGCCCCACCCGATCGAGGTGGCGGCGAGGAGGATGATGGAGACCAGCATGAAGAGGCCCATGATGGCCCCGCGGTGCCGGAAGAACCGCCGCCGGACGATCTGGCCCTGCGAGAGGCCCTCGACCTCCTTGAGCTCGATGGCGTTCTCGGCTGACTCGATGGGGTTGCTCATGCGGTGATCCGAATCCGGGGGTCGAGGAGTGCGTAGATGATGTCCGCGATGATGTTCGCGACGATCGCCAAGAAGGCGATGATCATCAGGTAGGCCATCACTGGCTCGATCTCGTTGTTGTTCAGCGACTTGATGAACAACTGGCCCATGCCGGGCCGCGAGAAGATCCGCTCCGTGATCAGGGCGCCGCCCACGAGCGTGATGAGGTCGATCGGCACGATCGTCGCCAGGGGGATGAGCGAGTTGCGGAACCCGTGCCGCATCACCACGGTGCGCTCGGTGAGGCCTTTGGCGCGCGCGGTACGGATGTAGTCCTGGTTCATCACCTCGAGCATCGATCCTCGCGAGTACCGGGTGTATGCCGCGAACGAGATGAGCAGGAGCGAGATCGTCGGCAGGATGAGGTGGGTGTAGTTGTCCACCGTGTGCACCCAGAAGTCCCCGCGGATGTTGGGGGTGCGGTCGCCGATGGTCCCGATCGGGCGGTGGTTGATCTGGGGGAGCCGGTTGTACGTGCCCCAGTCCTGCATGACGCGGTCGATGAAGATCATGGCCGCCACCGGAACCGCGGTGAGGGCGCCGGTGCGGACGGACTGGCGCCAGTCCGGACCCCGCCACAATGCGCCGATCGCGCCGCCCACAACGGCGGAGAGCAGTCCGAGCCCGATGACGATCCACCAGCTCATCACGTCGTTGAGCCAGTAGAAGACCCACTGCATGGGAACGTAGAGGATCACGCCGAGCGCGGCGACGGACAGTGCCGTGAACAGGGACCGGCGGTTCTTCAGGCCGGTGGACAGGACGGTGACGCCGACCGCGATCCCGAGGGACGCCACGCCGAGGAGGACGGGGCCGATGTTCGGCGTACTCCACCAGTCGGACAGCTGGACATAGACCAGGACGGCCGCCGTGGCCCCGAACCCCAGCGCGAAGTTGGTGGCGCGCTTCTGCGTCGTCCCGCCGATCGCCAACATCCACATCGTCCCGAACAGGGCCGCCACCACACCGATCGTGGAGTAGAGCATCGCGGGGTCGCGCAGGAAGTTGTTGAAACCGATGGCGCCGAACTCCTTCAGGAGCACGGCCACCCAGAAGGACGGCAGGGAGTACAGCAGGAAGGAGAGGAATGTGATGATGTAGTCGAAGCTCGAGTACTGGCGCAGTGCCGAGACGATACCGACGGCGACACCAAGGAGGATCGCGAGGACGGTTGCGGCCGTCACCAGCTGAAGGGTGGAGATGATCGCGGTGCCGAGCAGTTTGGTGACCGCGGTCCCCGTCGTCCACGCGGTCCCGAGGTCACCGGTGACGAAATTGCCCAGCCACTTGAAATACCGGATGTAGGCGGGCGTGTTCAGGTCCAGCAACCGGATGCGTTCCTCGATGAGGAACGCCTTGTTGGGGTTGGTGCTCTGCTCCAGGTCCTGCAGGTAGTCCATCGAGAAGTCGGTCAGCATGTACATGATGAACGACGAGATGAGCAGGATCCCCAGTCCGACGACGAGCCGGCGGGCGATGAATCTCAGCACAGGGGTGAACCTCGCTTCTGGGAGGAGTTCGCACTACTGGCGGGTAAGCCTAAGGGGGACGCGGCGCAATGACGAACCTGTGAGGCGTCGCCACGGCGGCCGAACGGCCGTGGGTTGGAACGGAGGGCCCGTCAGCACGGCGGAGGGGCACCGATTCCTCGGCACCCCTCCGCGCTGTGTGTTGGGGATGTCCCCGTCGGGGGCTATCAGCCCTCGACGGGTGCGATCTCCCACTCCCAGAAGTTCCACAGGATGGTGGGTGCGATNGCNATCGGGTCCACACCGGTGAGGTTCGTGGACCAAGCGCTCACACTCGGGAACTGGAAGATGGTCAGACCGAACGCGTCGTCGACGAGGGCCTTCTCGACCTTCTCGAGGATCGCCTGCTGCTCAGCCGGATCCGTGGAGACCTGGAGCTCGTCGTACAGTGCGTCAACCGCGGGGTTGTTGTAACCGTAGAAGTTGTTCAGGCCGGTGCTGCGGTAGTTCGCGTCCGACTCCGTGACGGCGGTCGAGGTGGACTGCCACCCGAAGATCGTCGCGTCGTAGACGGACGTGTCGGACAGCAGGCTGCCCCAATCGTCCGAGGACGCGTCGATCAGGTTGAACAGTCCGGTCGCGTTGGCCGTGTCCGAGATGATCGTGAACTCGTTCTGGCGGCGGACGTTCGACTTGCCGAACAGCACGCGCACGTCGATCGGGGTCGCAACGCCGGACTGCTGGATCAGGGCCGTGGCGGCCTCGACGTCGACATCCGCGTAGACATCGCCCATGCCGTTGGCCGTGACGACGCCGTCATACATGGGCGAGCCCGGGAGGACGGTGTAGGAGTTGCGGACCTGGGCCTCGGGGTTGAGGGGGACGATCAGCTTCTCCACGATCTCGTTGCGCGGCACGAGGTGCAGGAACGCCTGGCGAACCAGCTTGGCCTTCTCCGCGTCGCCACCGTAGGTCGCCGCGTCGAACGGGCCACCGTTGTTCTGGGCCAGGTCGACGTGCTCGTAGGTGCCCTCGACGGTGGAGAGGAACTCGAAGCCCTCACCCAGGCCCTCGACGGCCGCGAGGACGTCGGCGGTGGCCTGGGGGGAGATCAGGTTGACCTCACCGTTGGCGAGGGCCTGGATCTGCGCCATGGGGTCCTCGTTGTAACGGAAGGTGACCTGGTCGATGCTCGGGACCTTGTCGCCGGTGTAGCTGGGGTTCTTCTCGAGGGTGACGTACTGGTCCTTGACGTAGTCGACCATCAAATAGGGTCCGCTCGACAGGAACAGGGACGTGTCCTCGGGCAACGCGTCACCGAACTGGAAACCGGTGTTCCAGAACTTCGCCACGGGGGCGAGTTTCGCGAAGTCGTTGTTCTTGAACGCGTCGACGAGCGCCTGCGTGGCCGCCTCGGCGTCGTCCATCTCGAGGGCGTGCATCGCCACGACGTGCGCCGGGACACCAATTGCGAGGTTGATCTCCCAGTCACCGAACGGTTTGGTGTACACGAAGGTGATCGACTTGCCGTCCGCGGAGATCTCCGGGAACTCCTGGATCAGCGCGACGGAGGCCGAGGTGTTGTTGAAGTACACACCGGCGTCGACCTCCTCCTGGTTGGTGACGTTGCCCTCCTCGTCGTACTGCTCTTCGACGTTGTTGTACTTTCCGGACTGGGCGCCCCACGTGAGGAGGAGGTCGGCCGCAGTGACGGGCGTGCCGTCGGACCACACGACGTCGTCGTTGACGGTGTAGGTGACGGTCAGCGGGTCGTCCGACACCTTCTCGTACGTACCGAACGACTCGTCCTTGACCAGATTGAGGTCGGCGTCGTAGTAGTTGAAGCCGCTGTTCATGAAGTACAGCACGTTGTTGTTCGCCGTGGCGTTGCCAGTGACCGTCGCCGAGTTGTACTCGTAGAAGCCCTGGTTCCACCCGATCGACACCGCGCTCATGGCTTCGCCGTCACCGGCACCGGTCGTTTCCGTGCCGCTGCCGTTGTNCGACGGCGTGGAGCACGCGGAGAGTGCGAGCGCGCCGGCNGCAAAGACAGCAGCGGCGGCAGAGAGTCGCCTCATTCTCAATGTTCCTCCTCTTGGGGGGTTTTTCCTGGCTGGAGGGTGGAAACCTCTCCAGCTGTCTGCACAAGACAGATTCGAGACTACCTGCGCTCCGCGAGTGCTCAGGCCGGAGGGTGCCGCCCGAGCCGCATTGTTATGCAAGTGAAACTGTGGGCGCACAGAATCCACACAGGCGAGCCGGCCGTCGTCCGTCATGATGTGACCAATTGGGCGG
>JGI24138J36424_10000463_pt1 | contig 12747 bp, 19 predicted proteins | sample BarGraNGADG00312_2_FD_36424 | JGI IMG/M metagenome (IMG submission 36424) | reverse complement strand
TCAGTGTCTTAGCCCATTTTTGAGCTGCTTTTCACACATTTTTACCGTTTACACCTCATACTATTTTCAATTAAATCCTATTTCACAAAAAAGAGCGTTTATAATACAATGTAGCCCGAACTAGACAGTTTTGCAAAATTATCCAGGACAACGCCGCTTTCGAAAATAAAACTGGACGACAAAACTCGCAGTCATCTACCGGGACTTAATCCTTCCCAGAATCAGTTTGACCGAGACAGATCTGTCATACAATTATGAATTATAGCGAGACAACTTTCTTCAACTGAGACAGTTTTAAATCACAGCTTATAACTCGGAGTGTCATTTGTATCGATGGAAATCAAGTGTAATTTTCGTATCTTCGTATGGTGAAAAAGAGAGATAAAATAGGACTTGACGTCGAGATTGATGAGTTAACCAATTCAATCAAAAACGTAATCTCAGGGGATAGTTTTTCAACTGATATTTCTCGAATAACTAAGGCAGACCTAAAAAAAATTACTTTTAAGGATGGTTGGCAGTTCGATTGGAAGATAGAGCTTAAACATCCTGAAAGAGATGTTTACAAATTGACCATTGTCAATAATCTAACAATTGTTCAAGGACTAATAAGCCTTGAGGTAAGACAAGATCACGTGTTCATGCATCTGGTAGAAAGTGCACCGTTTAATAAGGGGAAAACAAAACTTTATTCCGGGATACCTGGTAATCTTGTCGCATTTGCCTGCAAATTATCTTTCCAAAGAGGGCACGAAGGTAATGTTGCCTTTATCTCCAAATCACAATTAATCGATCATTACGTGGAAAGTCTAGGAGCAGTACATGTTGGAGGAAGACTTATGATCATTGATTCAACAGCAGCTCTTAAATTGATAAATAGGTACTTTTCAAATATCTAGAATATGAAAACAAAGAAGGTAGAATTAGACGTTGATTTTATTGGGGGACAAACTTCTTTGACTAAAGAAGAAGAGAAGACAATTAGTGAGTATATCAAAAAAAGTAAATCAAAAAAAGCGAAAAAGACATCTCACAAAGCCAAGACTGTCAAGCAATTGATTTAGAAAAGCTACCACTAACTCGGTCGGTTTAATTAATTGGCTTCCCGCTTCGCCTCTCCTACTCTATTAAAATACGTTATAGCATGACAAAGGCTTCGCGGGACACGGTCGGCAGTCCGGACTGCTTTATCATCGCATTTAGAAGTCTATGAGAGAAAAATCTAACTCACTTATTAAATCTTGTGGTACCCGTCCCGATAGCTATCGGGATGTTCCTGCTGCCAAGACAGAGTCAATAGGGTTGCAAGCCAACGCTCTAGGTGTCATGGTTTTTGCGATTCCATCTCTTAAGTAACTTCTTTTTTCAAGCAGCCTCTAATTGAGCTATTTTTCTCTTTAGTTGATTGATTTTCTTTTCATTATATTTTTTCCGATAGTCATCCAAAGCTTTGGGGTTGAAAGCTTCTTTGTTGGCAACCATCTTATAATAAATGATTGCAAGTTTTCTTGCTGTTGCAACAACGGCTTTTGGTGCGCCAGCTTTTGCCCGTAACCTTCGGAAGTAATCACCTAAAGGACTTTTACTATTGTATAAACCATTGGCCGCCATCTGGAAAGCCTGCCCTGCATGATGTTTCTTTTTCATAATTCTGCTACTCATCACCTTACCTCCGGATATTTTCGTGTTTGGTGCCAACCCCAACCATGAGGTAAAATGATGTTCTGTTTTCCATTTGGTCATATCACATCCAACTTCAGACAATATGGTTAAAGCACTTAATTCATTTATACCAAAAACTTCAGTAACATCAACCTTCAATATTTCTTTAAGGTCTGCGGTAAGGTTAAATTTAACTTTGTGTTTACCGGATACTTTTCTTTTTACTTTCGGAATATCAGGAATGACACCTTCATTTTTTGAAGCAATTTGTATAACTAACTGTTTTTCGATTTCCTTGTCACATTCATCTATCATTTGTCTATGGGTGCAATACAATTGGTAACATTGGCCGAGTTCAAACAAATGTTCAGTTATCCAATGTCCTTCCAAAGATTTTATGATATCTTCCCTGCTTGCCTTTATGCGTTTGTCCCTCAAATCGGCTAGCACCTCAGGATCTCGTTCCCCGGCCAGTATGGCTTCTAATATGAGCAACCCTGTTTTACCATCGATATCGCTAATGATTGTGTGCAACTTGATATTCATTAATTCCAATGCCTTTTGGATCCGGTTGAGATAGGTCGATGATGTTCGGACTAAATTCTTACGATGACGAACCATACTCCTTAATGTGCGTTCCATATTGTCCGGCTGAAAACTGGCACTTAGCAATCCACAACTATGTAATTTCTGTATCCATTCAGCATCGCTCTCATCATCCTTCCTTCCGGTAACATTCTTTACATGTTTCGCATTTACAAGATAAACTTCAAAACCATATTCCTGCAACAAAAGAAACAACGGGATCCAATAAACTCCTGTGCTCTCCATGGCTATGGTGGTAGTACCGTGTTCTTTCAGACAATTGGCTATTGAATGCAAATCCCTGGTAAAGCACCCAAATACACGTATTTCCAATTGTTCCGGACTAATTGGATACGCTACCATCATTTCAGTATCTGACACATCAATACCTGCAGCCGTTGGATTGATTACTGTCAATTATGAAATCCTTTTCACCTTTTCTTTTTTTGTTTTACTTTTACTCATAGTTTTTAATTTAAGCGTTTGAAAAATTGCCCCATGCCTGTTGGTCTTAGGAATATTAACTCTCTTAAACGGCATCCAACTGCCAATTGGGNCTCTTAAAACCATACAGAACCAGACTNGACATTGATGTCAACGCATCATAGATGGCACGGTTTACACTGCATGGGGCAACGCTTAAATTTAGCACATATTCAAAAGTTATTCGTATAGGGGCCATATAAACCCATACTGAGGGACTTGACAATTTTCGTTCCCGGCCAATTTCAGAATTGAGTCAAGATCAACTTGTGCTAACTAAACTGAATTATTATCTACTGGATTGGAATCATTCTAATTCACTGTTTACTTAAACCGATATAGGGCATTGTTGAATGATCAATTTTTAATAAATTTGAAGAAAATATCCTAATGGTACCATCTGAGATTACAAATATAATCTTGAGTCGCTTGAAAAAGTTCGATCCTCAAAAGGTTGGCATCTTTGGGTCTTTCGCTAGGGGAGATAATAAAAAAGGAAGCGATATTGATATTTTAGTGGAGTTTAAAAAGATTCCTTCTTTACTAGCACTTATCAAGTTAGAAAACGATCTCTCCGAAATTCTTGGTACCAAAGTTGATATTGTAACAACAGGAGCTTTGAAGAATAAAAGAATCAAGAAAAGTATTAAGAAAGACCTCATCAGCATACTATAATGATAAAGAGCGATCTCGCATACATAGACCATATTCTTGATTGCATTCGAAAAATAAGTGAGTTTAGTAATGGACTCTCGTTAAAAGAGTTTAAGACAAACGAGTTAGTTCAAGACGCCATTATCAGAAATATTGAGATTATCGGCGAAGCTTCAAAAAAATCTCTCTCGACACAAAGCAAACCTATTATAAAATCCCCTGGAAAGAAATATCCGGAATGCGAGACAAACTAATTCACGACTATCTAGGTGTTGATGTGGAAGTAGTATGGAAAACAATTAAGGAAGATATTCCTACCTTAGAGAAGCTCATAAGCGAGATAAAATAATAGAATACTTCTGCTAACTCGGACGGTTTGTTGAATTGCCTTTGCCAACCCGGACTACTTCTTTATCGACCCCAAAAGTCTATGAGAGAAAAATTTAACCAACTTATTAAATCTTATGGCACCCGTCCCGATAGCTATCGGGATGTTCCTGCTGCCGAGACAAAGTCAATAGGGCTGCTGGCCGACGCGTCCGCCAGCCGGCGGATCATGGTTTTTGCATCGCCATCTCTTGACTATTTCATCATGACACAAAACCACACATCCAACTATCGGGACTTTTCCATCTAGAAAAATATCTGATGAGGAGAATAATCCAGCAACCTATTTGGACTGGCAAAAACCAAACTAAATATTCATGCTGAGGTTCAATCTTAACAAATATTTGGGAAAACATAATAAAGTACCTATATTTGTACTTAATTAAATACTTAAAACAAAACACAAATGATTGCAGCAAATTATACGGAATTCAGAACTGGACTTAAAAACTATCTAGACAATGTTGAAAATAACAATGAGACTCTAATTATCAAGAGAGGTTCTGGGAAAGGGACAGTATTAATATCACTTGACGAATATAATTCCATCATGGAGACTTTGCATTTATTAAGCTCTAAGAAAAATGCAAAGAGACTCTTTGAATCAATCGAGCAGATGAAAACCGGGAAGAAGGTTAAACATAGTTTGATTGAGGAATGATGAAAATTATCTTTTCAAAAAATGCCTGGGAAGATTATGTCTACTGGCAGACCAAAGACAAAAAGACTCTCAAGAAGATAAATGCTTTAATTAAGGATATACAAAGAACTCCTTACAAAGGCATCGGGAAACCAGAACCTTTAAAATTTGACCTAGCTGGCTATTGGTCTAGACGCATAGACTTGGAACATAGATTAGTTTACCAAGTGGAGGAATCGGATATCTTGATCTATGCCTGCCGGTTTCACTATGACAAAAAATAAAAAGCACAAGCTAAATCTGGTAATAAATATATCTTAGTTGGCAGTAATATTATGAAGACCACACTTAATAAATGAACAGAATGAATCCTAAGGTTGTTGTATATTTAAGTAAAGATTTCAGAGTATCAATAAATGAATAGAATGAATCCTAAGGTTGATTTTTATTTTAGTAAAGCCCAAAAGTGGCAGAAAGAATTAGAGAAATTGAGAACAATCATTCTTGACTGTCATCTGACCGAAGAATTGAAGTGGGGTGTTCCTTGTTACTCGTTTCAGGAAAGTAACATAGTTTTAATACATGTATTTAAAGAATACTGTGCGCTTTTGTTTATCAAAGGTGCCTTGTTACATAATGCCAATGGTATTCTAATCCAACAAACGAAGAATGTGCAGGCGGGGCGCCAGATTCGGTTCACCAATGTTCGGGAAATAATTGAGATGGAAACCATCTTGAAAGCCTATATTAATGAAGCCATTGAAGTGGAAAATGCCGGTTTGAAAGTGAATTTTAAAAAGACTACAGAATTCATCATTCCTGAAGAATTTCAAAATAAATTAGATGAAATCCCTGCTTTGAAAACTGCCTTTGATGCATTGACGCCGGGACGACAAAGAGCATACATTCTTTATTTTTCTGAACCCAAACAATCCAAAACTCGGGAGTCAAGGGTTGAAAAATGTACGCAGCAAATTCTCAATGGAAAGGGATTAAATGATCACTAAATTCGATGAGAAAATAAATCAATCAAACTTTAAGATATTACCTCACTTTGCGTTCCGTTGACACCAAATGGACAGCCTGATTATAACAAAACTTTTGTACATTTATCGGGACATGTTACCTTGACAAATTTCTCATGACGAGATAACCTCTGCTAGGTACAGGGATTTTTGCAGAGATCCTAAAAATAAATTAGAGCATAATAAAATGAGCATATTATAATTAAACCCAAAACCTAAACTATGCACATTTCAATTAAACCATTATCAGTTGATTTACTAAATGACTTTTTATTTTTCTTCGATAATATTGTCTTTACAGAAAATCCAGATTGGTCTAAGTGCTATTGTTATTNATTCCATTTCATCGGGACAGATGATCAATGGAATAAAGAGGATAACCGCTCTTCTGTAATCCTCACTCTATCCAAATAAAACATTTAATCAAAATTGGATAAGATTTTTCTCAGTTTTAAATGCTAGCTCAGATATGTTTTATTTTAGTTTAAAGAATTCATTGGTTAACTATGTAAATGATGTGGAGAACGATTATAAATTTTGAAATAAATTTGCTGCAAATACAATCTGTGCTTAACCCGGCGAAAATTATCATCTCCAATATTTAATAGGAACCCCTACCTGATGGCCTCAACATAATTTCTTACAAGTACGAGTGGTTTTATATTCACTAGTATAAATAAATAAAAGAAGATTATTCTTCATATTTTCTCCTTTATTCATCGGTTAGATTCCGGTATTTACCGAAAAAGTATTTAACAGTTTTTGTAAGGGCGGTATTATTATATCGTGAATAAAATTTAATATTAAATACTGCAATCTATGAAAGAATGAAAGCAGATACGGAGGAAATGCAGAATGATGAATATTGCCGAATTGAAGACAGGCAGAATAGCTTATAAAATAAGTGGAAGCAAATCTAATCCCTGTGTGGTCATTGAAACTGCCATGGGCGCTTCTTGTGCAGAATGGTGGCATCTGGCTGAAAAATGGTCAAAGAAATACTGCGTTTTGGTTTATGACAGGGCAGGATATGGGCTGAGTGACGTTTCAAAACAAATCCGATCACCTGAAAATATCGCTAATGAATTAAATGACTTACTGTTGACGCTGGATTTAAACAAAACTGTTATAATCGGACATTCAATTGGCTGATTATATGCTTATCAGTTTACTAAATTGTTTCCAGAAAAAGTTCAATCAATAATATTATTAGACCCTGTGTCGCCTGACAACGGAAGGTTTAGGAAAGAATTATCCAAACAAGAATTTCGAAAAAGCGGAGTTGACAAAAGTCTCAATATAAAAATTTGTAATATTATATGTTCACTGGGCTTTGGAAGATTACTTAGACCATTACTAAAAAAATCTCCTCCATTTTATTATTATAATAAGTTTTCAAAAGGAGCTGAAGAGTATATATTGAATCATTTAACACAAAAAAAAACATATAAAACCTCGATAGAAGAATATTCATTTATTGAAAATGGCGGAAAGCTGAAAAATATGGAATTAATTCCTGGAACTATCCATATTCCTTTATTTCTGATTTGTCACATGCCTGAAATAATGAAAAAGGAAATTGAGTATTATGGTAATGCGGATAATTTAACCTCAACAAAAGTTGAGAATCTGTGGGTAGAAATAATGAAGGAGTATTTAAAATTATCCAAAAAATCTGATTTTATGCAAGCTCGGAATAGCGGCCATTTCATTCATCTCTCGGATCCTGAAATAATATGGAATGTCATTAAAAGCGCCGCGTCAGCTCCTGACAATCTTTAGAAATCTCTTGAAGCTTTATTAGTTATTGCTTAGCTACTTATGACAGCAACCAGAGTGACCAGGCGATAAAAAAATGCTACACCACCTTACCAGGACAAATATATAAATGTGTATTTTTATTCTTTAGAACGTAAATAGAACGGAATTTAGCATGAAACATCTTGTAAAATTAATCTGCACTAATTGCTTATTGGTGACGNAAATAGCGGCTGGTAAGCGGGCAGGAGAAATACACAAATGAATTTCTAATCCCTTAAAATATAGAAACATGAAAACAATTCGTCTTCTTGCCGGGCTACTTTTATTGATTAATGGAGTTTTACATATCGTTTTATATATTAAAACACCAGCCAATCCTGGAAGTATTGGTATTCTTTCATTTGGAATTATTTATATTATTACGGGTTTGTTACTTTTTAACAAAAAAATATACCCGCTATATCTAGGACTTATCTTGCCTGTGATTGGGATGACATTATCTATTATTAAATTTGGAGTTCCTGAACTTATCTCAATGTCTTCGCTATTTAAGCTGATTGGATTAATTGTAATATTTTGTTGTGGTTATATTTTGGCCAACAGGAAAAAACTTTAAACCGAATTGCCTGAAAGTTACAAAGGTCCTGACAAAGGTGAAGAAAATAGAATACTGCCCATTTGAGTAACACCATGAAAGAAAACTACATTGAATATGCTGAGAGCGCAATAAACCTGACAACAGAAATCATTGAAAAAAATGGACCCCGGGTCAGTGGCACAAAAGGTAACCTAAGTGCCTGTTCTGCACTTGAAACAATTTTAGCCAAATATTGCACGAGCACTAAACGAGAATCCTTCGCGATACATCCGGATTCTCTTTTTGCTATTGGAAAAATATTCACTGTGATCTACTTGATTGGACTAATTGCGATTATGACAGGTAATAAAATAAGTATTGGAATTGGACTGCTCATCATGGTCATCGGGACATTATATTTCATGACTCAATTTATCCTCTACCTGGACACTTTTGATAGATTATTTAAGAAAGTTGCAGGTAATAATATTATTGGCAGTGTTGAACCAAAAAACCATGTTACCCGGCAAGTAATAATAGTAAGTCATTATGATAGTTCGCCTGTTTATCCTTTTTATGAAAAAGCTCCATTCCTTTTTACTTTAAGATTATTTATTCCAGTTCTGCTTTTTCTATTTGGGTTGTTTGTTTTAATACTAAGCTTTTCTACTAGTTTAATGTCTATGAATATTCCGTTAATTCCAGTATGGATGAAGTATATATTACTTTTTGGAGTAATTGCCGTTCTGCCAATGTTTGGATATATCTCAAAAAGAGAGTCTCCCGGAGCCGGGGATAATTTAATCGGATGTACAATTGGGATAAAACTTGCCGAGATGTTCCAAAAGACTGAAAATATTCTTCAGAATACAAGAATTGTTGTTTTACTTACCGACGGAGAGGAAGTTGGTCAAAAGGGTGCAAAATACTTTATTAAAACTAATCAGAACTTACTTAAGAAAACCAGGACTATTGTGATAAATATTGATAGTATTTATAAGTATGAGGATATTGCGGTTGTGAGAAGTGACAGAAATGGATTCACTAAATTATCAGGCGATTTACTAAAAGATATCAATACAGTGGCAATGGATCTGGGACATGTACTTAAAACTATCTCAATACNTTTTGGAGGAGGTGGAACAGATGCTGGTCAATTTGCGCGAGACAAAAATAAAACTATCAGCATAATCGGGACTCCAACCAATGCTTTCCGGAAAGAAATAATATTTCATACCATGAAAGACTGTCCTGACAAAATCTCGAAAAAAGCGGTTAGTACGGTGATTGAAGTCGTAAGTGAATATATCAGAAAATTTGATTTCACCGAGACAAATTCAGCGCCTGAATGTAATTTTAAAAACACCCTATATCTCTGAAACAAAATTATTTTTGTCAATCCGGACAGTTTATTATATTTTCAATATCATGAGGAGATTATTTAGGTCAATATATTTAACCTTAACATTATGCAGGATTTATGTGTTAACAATATTTGTCACCTATTGCATCTCATGTTTTGTGGGAATAGTTATGGTACACAGCGGAAAAAATTTTGCACTTTCTTGCAGAGATAATATTGTAGGAAAAGTATTAAAAACTGATAAAGCATCATTAAATCATCAAAAAGGAAATAACTTTTCAGCAGTAATAAATGATTTTAAAGGAAATCTTCTTTTTGGTGCAATACCCCAGACTATTATGGGACTTGGTATAGTTGTCCCTTACTTCACGGTATCAAAACAAGGTTGGATTGGCGGAATCGTTTCTGTTAATTCTTTACATAAAAGCAGGTTATAAATTTCAAATCAACATTCTATTATTTTTTTGTTCTCTTACTCCAATTCATACCGTATTCCTTAGCAATAGGTTCAGGTATCAAATTTGGCATTGACTTTTATAATAATAACAAAATACATGGGTGGTTGATGTGGAAATATAGAATTCAAAAAAATGGTTTAATTGATTTAGGATATATTTATATGCTTGTTATTCCATTATTTTTCCTTGCTTCTTGTTTTGAATTTATATCAACATAGAATGCATAAGTATGAAAGCTTAAAAAAAAATAGATAATTGACCTTTTCAAAAATGACAACTTCAGTATCCTTTGATAGATCCCTGATTGCCCCCTGTGGATTAAATTGTGGAACCTGTATGGCTTATCTCAGAGCTAAAAACAAATGTTATGGTTGCTGGGTCGACTTTGAATCGAAACGAAAGACCTGCAATGAGTGCAAGATTAAAAACTGTGAATTGCTCGCGAAGACATCTTCAAAATTTTGTTACGAGTGCGAAATTTTTCCTTGTGAGAAAATAAAACATATCGACAAGAGATACAGAACAAAATATAGAGCGGGTTTGATCCAAAATCTTGTAACTATAAAAGAAACCGGGATTGAAACTTTCCTGGAGCTTGAGGTAAAAAAATGGACTTGCCCAAACTGTGGATCAACCTTAAGTGTTCACCGTGACAATTGTCTGCGATGCTCTTATTATTCTAAAAATAACGGCTAATCACACGAATTTAATTTAATTTTGAAATAAAATCATGCAATAATATGGACAATAATAAAATAAGTTTATGGAGTTTATTGCATTATCCCTAAGACAATTAAACCTTGCAATCTTAAAAACCTCATTAACCACAGAAACACATGACCATTCCCAAAACGCAGGTTAATTGGCAGTAAAGAATAAAAATTCAAATCCTTTGAAAAAATCTTATTATAAACTAAATAATTGATTATATGAAAAAAGCATTATTAATAAGTCTTTTAGTTTGCATTTGTGGTTTAGCTATTCATGCCCAGGCAGTTTATGTTGATAGTAATAAAGGAAATGATAATAACATAGGCTCCGAAGAAGCACCTGTTTACTCGATTCATAAAGCTGCAGAAATTATCAGAAGTCAGGGTAATAATATTTATACCATGAAAATAAATCCCGGAATCTATGTTCTGGACAGTCATGTACAAGTTGCAACTGAAAAAGAGATGACTGATAAACATATTGTAATCGAAGCGAGTATTTTACCCGGTGATACATCATGGACACCTGAGAAAATGCCAGTGATTGTAAGTAAGTCGAAAAAAGGAGAAATACCGGAAAGTTATAATTTTGTTACCGGTTTTTTAATCGACGAGAGCCACGTTACAATCAGAGGGATTAAATTTTACGGTTATTTTTATCCCAACACCAGGTACTTTCCGATCGCAAGGTTTAATAAAACAAAAACGGATTTACTGGTGGAGCAATGTATGTTTGTCGGAGATGCAAATGCTTCTCATATACAGGTAGGCATCATTGCGCATGGCAATGAAATTAAGATTGATCATTGTGTCTTTTATAACGCAAAAAACACTGTAGTATTCTGGCAGGATTCAGGAAATGGTATTAAGAACGGCAACAGTCTTACAAATTCAATAATTTTTGGCGCCTCTCAAGCAGTCTGGACTGCATCGCCGGATAAAGATTTTAAATTTGAGAATAATATAGTTTCAAATTGTAAATATGTTTGGGTTAGAAATTCTGAAAATACAACAAAGTACTCTATAGATAATTGTGTAATAGTAAATAATCAATATTACAAGGGGATACCGGATAATGTTGGTATAAGTTCGGGGGAATTTGAAATAAACGAGAATAAAGTTACTAAAGATGGTAACATATCTTTGAGATTGATAGAAAATTTAGACAGTTCTCTGCCAATGGATTATCTGCATGTTATTCCAAATACGCTTGGATACGATATTAGAGCCGGGATATTTAAAAATAGAGAATAACAAAATATCTGCAAGTAACACATGAAGTGTTTAAGTTCTTACTATGTGAATATCCTGACTCAAGGAAGATAAGCGTATCTCATTATAAAGAGATATATGAGAAAAGTTCAGTAGTTGATTATTTCAAAGGAGAGGAAAACATAAAAGAGAAATGGGATGAATTACAAAATTTAAAAAAGGCAAGCTGCTGACAGGATTGGTTTCATTATCATAGAGAGATATTTTACCCAGCCAAACTTATTGGGTAAAGACAACTTCTGCCCATCTATCCGGACATGTTAATACCGCTTCAATAACTCATGGCCGAAATGAATGAATAAATTGATAAATCCCCAAAACATCTGCACAAATGAAAAAACTTAACTCCTGCAATTTCATAGCAAGGATTCTATTTATACTATTGACCCCTACTCTATTTCGGGCATTACACTTTACATTTATAGGGATATTGTCATCATGACAAAATAAAGACTAAGCATTATTTTATAAAATTGTCTTATGTATCCCGGGATTCAGAATGGCCCCAAATTTGCGCATAGAAAATCAAACCTGACTCCAATGAAAAAATCAATCTTAAAGCTAATTGGCCTTCCTATTATCATTTGTGGACTATTTCTCCTGATTTTGATCCCGTTCCAAAGCTGTAAACCAGAGGAGCCTGATGATACAAACGAGTGCGATACTTGTATAATAGCACTTAAACCAAATATTTACATCTATCCAACAGAGCGATCACAAATAAGTGTTAATCTGAGTTTTCCATATGGCGGTAAAATAATTACCTCAATCCCATATTATGGAAGGGGTTGGACGATAGATGTGGATACATCAGGATTCATAAACAATAAATACGAATACTTATTCTATGAAAGTGAACAACCCGACGTGTGGCAATTAAATGAGGGCTGGATTATAAAAAGATCCGAAATGAATACATTTTTCTCTGATAATATGTTAAGATATGGATTCTTTGGCAAGGAAATAATAGACTTTACGGATTATTGGATTCCCCGATTGGTAAATTTCGAGTACTATGAAATTTATCCCCAGGAATCAGATATTATAGGAACCGTGATAAAACTTGGGATCTCCAAAGGATTCTTTCACTGAATATGATTTCCAATCAATTAATAAACTTGAACTTCAGAAACATTTTCCCACGGTACATATAAATGATAGTAAAAGTGG
>JGI24138J36424_10000460_pt1 | contig 12777 bp, 7 predicted proteins | sample BarGraNGADG00312_2_FD_36424 | JGI IMG/M metagenome (IMG submission 36424) | reverse complement strand
TTTAAAGCAGGAGTCAGCCGTCCATATTCATCAAGTGCGAGTATTGGATTATCCTCATTATATCCGCCGGCTTTATCATTTTCGACATACCATCTTATATCCACCACTACATATTGCCATCCGAATTGTTTAAGATGTTCCGCCATGTAATCTGCATTTGCTTTTACTTCGGCTTCAACTACAGTAGGGCCATAACAATCCCAGCTGTTCCATCCCATCGGAGGAGTCGGCGCCCAACTACGAAATGCAGGGCCCGCTGCCTCAGAAAGTGTATTTTTCTTAGTCTGGCAATTCGTCAGGAACACTATCGGTGTTAAAATTGAAATTATCAGAAGTACCCTCAAAACCGAATTGATATACGGTAAGATGCTAATCTGAATCAGATCGTGTTTTTTTGTTTTCATATTAAAACCATAATATTTACTTACTCGTGTACTTTCACGTGTAAATATATACAAATATTTTTATCCGTTACCATAATATTTGAGAAAAACTATTATCGGATTATTCACAATAGACCTAAATAAAAGACACGCCTTGGTGTGTTCCTATCATTTAATATTCAGTCTATACCATCTGATTGCGTTTTCAGCATAAATCTTTCTGACAACTTCTTCGGAAGCTGCAAACCTTCAAATGTCCCCTTAAATTTATCAGAAGTCATTTTATCTTTTGATGTGAAGTATTTCCAGTCGTCGAACCATGTGTCATGCATCCATTTTGCTACCTTCTCACCATTATCAGACCCATTATCCGAAAGGTCCGTACCATACAGGAGCCTGTCCTGATATTTAATGCAGAAATCGCGAATCCGTTTGCGGTCCCTGGCAGACTGATACTGCAGGTGACATATAAATCACTGTCGCTCCTTACAGTCATTTCCCTTAATGGCAGCCAGCAATTGCGTGGTTCTCCCATATGACCTGTTATTGGCAGATTTTTGCTGATAATAAAATCAATGACTGGTTTTAATTCAGGATCATCAACCATTATGAACTTCCCGTTTTTATCTCTTACTGTCATTCCTATATTTTTCCAGAGCTTGACGGAAATTGCTCCTCCTGAGATATTCCTGTTCAGTTGGCCGATAACATTTTTACTCCAGACATCAGTTCCCCATCCTGCAGTATCAAAGCAGAATGTTGCACCGTAAAAAACCTTCCCCGGAAATTTTTTTGAGGAAATCAGGGCCAAATCAAGTTGTTGTCTCACTGAAGACGAATCTGAATGATCAACATTAAGCGTTATCAGCCGGAAATTTTCTTTCAGAGCCTGATCTTCAAAGAAACCCTTTTCGCTGTTGATATGAACATGAGAATCAATCTTCAGAACTGATTGATAATCTTCCTTTGAATAGAATTTATTCTTACATGACAACAAGAACAGGGTAATTATTGCTGAAATAAAGAAATAACGTCTCATAGCCAGTTTAATTAAAGTTAAAATTGAAATAAAGTTAATTCAATTACCAAAACATTCTGGAAAAATTTTAATTTTAAAATTCCCATAAATAATAAGGTAGACTTGAAGCACTTTTTCCCCGGCACCGTTCCCGCTGTTTTTTTTGTGACAGGACTCGGTATAGGATCCTTTTATTAATGAAGCTATCATCTGGTGAAACCTGTCTGCCGAATTGGTGCACTTCAGTAAACAGCCTAACTGCGACTTAATATCAGTAAACCTTCACGTCAATCCAAAATACGATGAAATCGATAGGTTAATAAATGAGGTATGATGAACGATTGCAAACCTTAAAACATCTCACCAGGGTAATGGGAAAGTGATCAATGATAGGTGCCTGACTAAAACAGGGCAAAGTGTATTCATAATTCAAATGAAATATGGTTTAATTAAAAGTGCATACAAAATACAAAAATACTAATTCGTCTTTGTCCGGATGTCGAATAACTTTAGATACTGAGATTCAATCATATAACAAAATGAGGTTTGTCAAATTCATATATTTAATATTCTGTTACTTAGAGAAAAGTAATTTGATTTTATCTGGAATATTGTTCCGGCACCGTTCCCGGCAATTTTTTTTGAACTGATCATTATATAGCCGAATTTTATATTAATAATCCGACTGAATTACAGACCGGGTTTAAATGAACCTGGCAAAGATCATTTTATACTATCAATAACCTTAAATTAAAAACTTATGAAAAAATTTTGCAAAAGAGATTTGCTATTCTATTCAACGATGAACAGAAAGAGCTTTATGATATTTATGATCATACTGCCACTTTTTCTTCTTGCTATATTAAATGCTTCAGCTTCAGCTTCATCTTTCCAGCAAATCAAAATTACTGGCACAATTACCGATGCTTCAACCGGCGAAATGATGGCCGGGGTTAATATCCAGGTAAAGGGCACAACTCTTGGTACTATTTCTGATGCAGAAGGGAAATACATCTTAAATGTAACCGACGCGAATGCCAGTCTTATAATCTCATTTATAGGCTATGTTATGCAGGAAATACCCATATCTGGAAGGGAAGTTGTTGATATTAAAATGGTCCCGGAAGTTACAGCTATTGATGAAGTGGTGGTAGTTGGATATGGAACTCAAAAGAAAGTAAACCTCACCGGCGCGGTAAGTTCTATTAGCACTAAATCATTAACAAGCGTCCCAATTACTCAAACATCGATGGCATTGCAGGGGAAGATGGCAGGTGTGACAATTACTCAGAATTTTGGTGCTCCGGGTAGTGATCAAGGAACGATAAGAATTCGTGGTATAGGAACACTGGGGCAAAATGATCCTTTGATACTTATTGATGGAGTTGAAGGATCTATGAATGACATTAACCCCAACGATATAGAAAATATTTCTGTATTAAAAGATGCTGCGTCAGCCTCAATATATGGTTCGCGGGCCGCCAACGGAGTCATATTGATCAGGACCAAACGGGGTAACAAAAACGAAGCAATGTCAATAACTTATAATGGTATGGCAGCAATTCAGGTACCAACAGATTTACCTAAACTGGTAGATGGAGCAACATATTTAATGTTGAAAAACGAAAACGAAAGAAACTCCGGTCGTCCTAACCTATATTCAGATGCCTATATTAGCACTTACATAGAAAATGCCGGTAAAGAGCCTTATTTTAATACGGATTGGTTCAAATTTGCAATGAAGCCAAGTGCTGTTGAACAGCAACACTCATTGACTATTAAAGGCGGATCGGAAAAGATTACCTCATTGGTGTCATTGTCTTTTGTAAATCAGGATGGTTTAATAGAAAATTCAGGACTTAAACGTACTTCATTACGTTTTAATAATACCTTACGGGCAACTGAAAAACTTAGTTTTACCCTGGATGGTTTTTTAAGAAGGGAAGAGAATGTAACCCCTAGCCAGAGTATATCAAGTTTGTTCCAGATGATGTGTGAAATTCCGCCTCTATATCCGGGAATCTGGGCAGATGGCTCCTATGGTGAAGGTTGGAACGGTAGCAATCCTTTGGCTTTTATACAGAAGGGGGGTAGTTTAACATCCACNTCGTCTCGCCTACAATTGAATATTCGTGCGACCTATGAAATCTTTAAATGGTTAAATTTGGACCTTGGATATGCTCCAAAGTACCTGACAACCAATTCAAAAACTTCTGTAAAGCAATATACNTACAAAAAGCTTGATGGTTCAACTGGTATAAAACCCGATGGCCTTAATAGTCTAAGCAATACCAATATACATTCTCTTGAGAATTTCTATCANGCTATACTNAGATTCAATAAACCTTTTGGAAAGCATACAACAAGTGCATTGATTGGATTTGAATCAAATGATTTTAGAAGTGACGATTTCACAGCTTCAAGACAAAACTTTCTGCTGCCACAATATGAAGTACTGGATGTAGGGGACGCAAACTATAAAAATAATGCAGGATCTGCAACCGAGTGGTCACTGGCTTCCTTTTTTGGCCGTGTAAATTATTCCTTTTCTGACAANTATCTGCTTGAAGCTAATCTGCGTTATGATGGATCTTCCCGTTTTTCTGCTGCAAAACGATGGGGTATGTTCCCCTCCTTATCTGCAGGTTGGAGAATAAAACAAGAAGGTTTTTTGAGAGAAGTTAAGTTTCTCTCTGACTTAAAGATCAGAGCTTCCTGGGGTCAACTCGGAAATCAAAATATAGCAAACTACCCATATTTGGGCGTAATTAATATCAGTCAACCATATTACTTTGGCAAAACAGTTGTTTCTGGTGCCNCTCAAACCGTTTTGGCCAACAAAAATGTAGCATGGGAAACAACTATCATTCTTGATGGAGGTATTGATTTCGGATTATTTAACTACCGGTTGACAGGAACCTTTGATATTTATAAAAAGAATACCATAAATATTCTTTATGTACGTGATATACCAGCTGTTATTGGATTAACAGCTTCTGAGCAGAATATTGCAAAGGTACAGAATATTGGTTGGGATCTACAGTTAGGCTGGAAAGATGATATTAGAGATTTTAGATACGGAGTAGATTTTGTGATCTCAGATGTAAAAAANAAAGTTTTGGATTTATTCGGGAAGCCACAATATGGGAGAAATGTTATTTTTGAAAACGAAGAATATCAAGCCTTTTATGGTTATGAATGTATAGGTATATATCGCTCTCAGGANGATTTGGACAAATATCCCAGGCTAAATGCAAATTACAAATTGGGAGATCTGATTTTTAAAGATCAGAACAATGATGGTAAAATAGATCCAACTAACGATAAGAAAATTATCGGTTCAAATATTCCCCGGTATAATTTTGGTACCACGTTAAGTCTTGGATATAAAAATTTTGATCTGAGTGTGTTCTTACAGGGTGTCGGAAAGAAAAATACTTACTTTAGTACCAGACAAGCTGCTTATAGTGGAAGTTATTATACTTATCAATTAGGACGTTTAGTGCCTGATGATCCTACTACTTATCAAACAGCTACCTGGATAAGAGTGAGTGACGATAATGTAACTCCTGAGGACAATTCCTTCTTTTTATTTGATGCTGCTTATTTGCGTTGTAAGAATTTAGTTGTCGGATACTCTATACCAAAACAAATCTTGAAAAAATTGAATATAGCTGAAGCCAGGTTCTATATCAGCGGACAAAATCTCTACACCTGGGATAATCTAAAGATTAATTTTATTGATCCTGAAGCTCCTAGCTCAGCATCCGGGGCCATGTACTATCCAAACTATAAAACCTTTGCATTTGGTGTTGATCTAAAGTTCTAACCACTAATATTTTAATTATGAAAACCAAGTATAAATTTTTCCTGATAATATTATTCATGTTTGCTTCCTGTGAGGATTATTTGAATAAGAGTCCGTTAGATAAACCATCAGATGCAACCTTCTATTCAAATCAGCAGGAACTTCTTATGGCAGTGAATGCTTGTTATAACTACATTACGCAACGTATCGAATGGAGTATTCCAAATCAATTAACGCTTGAAGCTGTAACTGATATTTTTGGAACCAGAGCCAGTGGTTCATACTGGAATCCAATAAAATTTGGTTCGTTAAGTTCAAGCGACAATTTGCCTAGCCTGATATGGAGTTACTCTTATTCTGGAATTAACAGAACTAACGCGCTTTTAGATAATATGAGTAAAGCTGAGCCTTTCACTGATCCTGTTTTATTTAAAAGAATAAAAGGTGAGGCACGAGTAATAAGAGCAATATGCTATATTGAACTAATACAAAAGTTTGGTGATGTTCCATTAATAAAGAATTTGATTAGTATAGAAGATGCACTCAAGACCACCAGAACAAATAAAAGTGACATTTTGCAATTCATTTACACTGAATTGGACGAATCCGCAGCGGATCTACCATTAAGCTATTCTTCGAATCCCGATAAGGGAAGAATAACTAAAGGAGCTGCTTTGGCTATGAAAGCAAGAGTTGCTCTTTATAATGAAGATTGGGCTACCGCAAAAACTGCTGCTAAGGCTTGTATGGACCTGAATATTTACAAACTTTATCCCAGTTATAAAAATCTTTTCAAATATGTTGGNGAATACAACTCTGAAATAATNCTTGACTGTGAGTATATGCAAAAGGAAAGAGAATATGCGCTGCAACAAAGCGTTGGNACTCGCAATTCCAAGGGAACAATCCAGCAGTTTCCTACAGAAGATATGATTGCATCNTTTGAATGTACTGATGGAAAACCAATTNATGAATCACCGTTATATGATCCNANAAATCCTTTTGCAAACCGCGATCCGCGTTTGTTTGGTGCNGTAATTGTACCTCGGGTTTGGGATGGTATTACNGTGAAAACAAATGGAACTGTGTTTTATGGATTTGAATATATGTCTTCAAAAGAAATCCTTTATGAAACTGATGGAAAAACTATAAAATCNAACTGTTTATATCANGCGGAAAAGACCGTATTAGATCAAAAATCAGGGAAAGTAGTAGAAAATCAAGACGTAACCAATCCTTATCTGTCCCGGACAGGGTATGTAAGTTATAAGTATATGGATGAAGCCAATGTTGCCACACCTAACAACTGTTATTTAAACATAATTCTGAGCAGATATGCTGAAGTATTGTTAGTCTATGCAGAAGCATCCATCGAACTAAATCAAATTGACCAGAGTGTTTTGGATGCCATTAATATGGTTAGAGCCAGAGCCTATGGCAATACGACTTCATCCAACACCAATATTGATGCTACTAACTATCCAAAGATCATAACTACTGATCAAGCTGAACTGCGTAAAATTGTTCGTCGTGAACGCAAAGTAGAACTCTGCTTTGAAGGCTTTCGCTATGATGACCTTAAACGTTGGGGGATATTAGTGAAAGCATTGAACCAGCGAAAAACTTATGGCCGTGCTGAAAATTATACAGCCCTGGCTGCATCTAACGTACCAATAATTGATGTAGATGGACTTGTAACATTCCCATATGCTGAGGATCTGTATGGTTTAAACAATGAAGTAAGAAAGTTGAGATTTTACGAACAGTTTGGTGCTATTACAGAAAAATTTAATTTATTGCCAATTCCTCTGGGAGAAATACAACTTAATCCGAATCTAACTCAAAATCCGGGTTATTAATGTTAACTTTTGAAAACTTAATTAGATAGGTTTTTGGTAAAATATTTAAACCAAAAAAACAGTTAGACAATGAAAAAATCAATAATCTGTTCTTTAGTATTTGCTTTTGTATTTGCGGGTTCAGCTTTTACACAAAATAGTGCTCAGAGCGAAAAAACAATAATAAAAGCAACAGTGGATTTTTCTCAAAAATTACAGCTCTGGGATGGTTTTGGAGTAAACTATGTAGAATTGGCCCAATCAACTGATCCAATAACCGATCCTCAGGAATATGGTGGTTTCAGCCTGTTATCCGAAGAAAAAAGACAGAAAATCGTAGACATGATTTTCGGGGTTGATGGACTACAACCTGAAATTGTAAAAATGTTTTTTGACCCTTTTCAACAAAAGCAACCCGGTGGAACATTCGACCATGAGAGTACAACAAAGTGGATGCGCTATTTTGTGCATGAGGGTATAAAAAAGACAGAGGGAAGAGGTGGCGATAATATAAAAATTATTACAACTCTTTATGGCCCTCCGGCATGGGCTACAAAGCAGAAAATTCTACGTGGTCGTGATCTAGATCCAACACAGTATGAAAACCTGGCTAAATACATGATCTCCTGGGCTCAGTTCTTGGTTGAAAAGGAAAAGCTTCCTGTAAAATATATGTCGCTACATAATGAGGGCGACTCTCCTAATCGCTGGCCGCTTGATGGTAGCACTGGTAACTTAGGCAAGGGTGCTGACTACAATGCTTTTTGGCGTCCCTATGATGTAGCTCATTTTCTGGATTTCATGCCTCCTATGATAAAAAAGGCCGGTTTGGATGTAGGCTTAACTCCCGGAGAATGCACTACTTGGGCCAGTTTTGCTTCGGGCTTTTATCAATGGGCTATTAACGATAATCCTGAAGCCATAAAGAATATTGCACTTATCACAAGCCATGGCTTCGGAGAAGGTAATGCGATCAATTCTCAGGTCAATGACTTGCTCCGGATTAAACGACCCGACCTTCACTCATGGACAACCTCAATGACCTGGGGAAATAATAGAATGCCAAAAGATTATGATTTTGTCAATCTTATACGTCGTAATATTTACGATGCCAAAGTAAATGCAGTAATACCCTGGGCTTGTATCCAAACCCTTACTTGGGTAGGTGGCGATCCTAATCCGGGAACAGTTTTTTTCGTCAGTGCTGATGGAAATTATGATGTTAAACCTCAATATTATTATTATAAACAATTAACCCGCGCAGGTAGAGTAGGAATGACAGTTGCATCGGTTAAAGTTGAGGCAAAAAATGATCAAGGCGTTAATTTGATTGCCTTTGCTTCCAATAATACGAAAAATCCTGATGCTTTTATTGTCCTGAACTTCTCAGAGATTCCTCAAAATATTAATTTATCTGTAACTGGTTCGACCGGGAAAGATTTTAAAGCCGTCAGAAGCAGTTCATCAGAAAAGTATTCTGATGCAGGTATGTTTAAACTTATCAATGGGGAAATGGTATATGAAGCACCTGCAGGTTCTGTGACTACTTTTTTTGCTAAATGATTATAAATTTATTTTACACTATAAGTTAGTTTTCAGGGTAGGTAGTTTGGTTAGTAACTGAAGCCGGCATCTTAATAATCATCTTTAGAAGCCGGCTTTTTTAATTATTATCGAACTGATTCTCTTACAACAAGAGATGTATCCAAGACGATATGTCTATTATCCCATTTGGTAAATTTTCTGTTTAACTGCAACAATAATAATTCTGCAGCTTTTTTACCTATCTCGGCTATGGGCTGCGAAATAGTGGTAAGTGAAGGATCAACTATAGCTGCAAATGAATCATCTGTAAATCCCATAACGGATATATCAGACGGTATCTTAACTCCCCTTTTTTTAAGAACCTTCATCACCCCAATTGCAATACTATCGCAAATACAAAAAATTGAATCAGGTAGTGCAGGAAGTTTCAGCATTTCTTCTGCCGCTTTTATACCACTCTCAATTGAAAAATCGCTTTCAAATATCCACTCTTCCCTGATTGGTAAATTATTTTTACTTAAACAATCTATATAGCCTGCCTTTCTTTGTTTGCATAACAAAAGGGTTCTGGGCCCAGATATATGAGCAATATTCCGGCATCCTCTTTGAATTAAATATTCAATAGCTCCATAAGCACCCCTATAATCATCAACAGTCACACTTGGAAGGTCCAGATCAGTTGTCACACGGTTGAACATGACCACAGGCAGCCCTTTTTGAATAAACTTTTTAATATGATCATATTGATTAGTATGTTTGGAGAGAGAGATGAGCATCCCGTCTACACGACTTTTAAGGAACGAATTAACACTAATCAATTCTGCGTCAAATGCTTCATTTGTCTGGCAGGTCATTACGTTGAATCCAGCTGAGGATAAGACTTCCTGGATTCCGCCAATAGCAGTCGCATAAAAAGGAATTTGAAAAGAGGGGATTATAACACCTATATTAAATGATTTGTGTTCGCGGAGGCTTTTGGCAATAACGTTCGGTTCAAAATTAAGCTTTTTGACCAACTGAAGGACACGGAGTTTTGTTTCTGAATTAACATCATATGAATCACGGAGTGCCCTTGATACAGTCGATTTTGACAGGTTAAGCTCCCTGGCTATATCATTGATTGTTAAACGATTTTCGTTTTCCATCTGATTACTTGGTCTTGCTGAATAAGAACCTGATTTCTGACAAATTAAATAAAAATAGAAATTATAAAAATTCTCCGGTACCGTTCCCGAGGTTTTTTTCAAAGATAATGTAAGTGAGTATTACTTTTGTTTAAATTAGTATATAAAATTAATTACTTGAAGTTAAAATCTATTATACTGCTGGCTGCATTTTTTATAATTGCTTTGATATCATGTTATCAACACAAAGATCGTATACTATATATCAATTCTTATCATAAAGGATACAAACCAAGCGATGCAATAACAAAGGGAATAATTGACAATCTGCCGGGAAAGGAATACGATCTGGAGGTGTTATATATAGATTCCAAGCGACAGACATCTGATGAATACCTTTTCGAAAAGATTGATTCAATAAGACGTTTTATTAGTTATTACAAGCCTCAGGTTCTAATAGTTTCTGATGATTATGCAGTGAAATATCTTGTTAAACCATTCTATGACAAGTCAGATATGCCAATAGTTTTTTGTGGTGTCAACTGGTCTGCCGATCAATATAATCTTTCCATGTCACATATTACCGGGATGCTTGAAGTCCTACCTCTCAGGGAAGTGCTAGTGTTTATAAACATGTATTATCCTGGTGCAAAAAAACTGACAGTTCTATCAGAAAACTCTCTTTCAGAAAAGAATAATATCAGGTTACTCGATACTTTATATATAAATGCAGGTTTTAAAACATCCTATCTGCTTGCTGAAGATTTTGATAACTGGAAAAGGATGTTCCTGAAAGCTAATGAGGAATCCGATATCATCTATTTGACGACCAACGGTGCAATAAAAGGGTGGAATGATTTGGAAGCCCAAAAATTCATAGAGGCAAATATAAAAAAACCACTTTTTACATGTGACGACTTTATGATGCCATATTGTGTTTTCGGATTTACAAAAGTACCCATCGAACAGGGAATCTATGCAGCGGAAACTGCCAAAAGAATTTTGAAAGGGTTATCACCTTCTCATATTCCTCTGGAGCGTAACAAACAAACCGAGACATGGTTTAATCCAAAACTCGCACAGATTATTGGTTTTGCACCTGACTCCCTTTGGATTAGTAATAGCCGCCATGTTATTGATAAGTAATTAAAGAACTACATTTAAACGTAATACAGATGACTAATTTAGAAAGTATAAAAAATATTACAGTTTTAGGAACAGGAAATATGGGTCCGGGAATAGCATTTCTTTTTGCACGTGAAAATTATAATGTAACAATGTGGGGGCCATCAGATAAAGATATAGAATCTGGAATTCAGAATTTTAAAAGAAATCTTAATGATCTGATACATGAAGGACTTCTTGAAAATTCCAGCGCCGACAAGATAAACTCCCTTATAAAAGTTACGCATGATCTTTCGGACGCAGCAAAAAGCGCTCATTTTATTATAGAAGCAATACCCGAACAGCTGGAACTTAAGCAGGATATGTTTGCGAAACTCGAAGAGATATGCTCTCTCCAGACAATTTTTGCATCCAATACCTCAACCTTACTTCCTACTGCACTTTCTCATAAGATAATTCACAATGAGAGATTACTTGTTGCACATTTCTGGAATCCTGCCCATCTTGCTCCTCTTGTTGAAGTGTGCGGAAGTCCTGATACTTCAGTAGATGTAATAAATACCACAATGGATTTGCTCAGGAAAATCGGTAATGAACCCGTACTTATCCGCAAAGAAATTCTGGGATTCATAGGTAACCGTATAATGCATGCGATGAACCGGGAAGCTTTGGCATTAATTAGCAACGATGTATGCGATCCTGAAGATATCGATAAAGTGGTGTTGTCAAGTTTTGGGCCTCGTTTTGCAAACCTGGGACCTATGGAGTACCTCGATTTCAGCGGTCTCGACCTGATAAAAAATATTCAGGGCTATCTCTATTCTGATCTTGACACCACAAAAGGTGTACTTCCGATAATTGAAAAACTTGTATCTGAAGGAAATCTTGGAATAAAAACCGGAAAGGGATTATTCAACTGGTCGAAGAAAGAGAATAACATTCGTGAAAATCGTGATAAAGAATTCATATGCAGAATAAAAGAAAAAATCAAGGCAAATTTTAACATGGCAATTGGGGCAGAAAATCCCGGTAAAACGATTTTATAAATATCTTGACTATAACTTATGGAATTGTACACACTATTATTGCTTCACAAACTTGAAGAATCATTCGGATATTATAATGTCCAAAGCGGAAAGCAATTAGCAAGTATTAAGACCAGACCATTTCCGCACGAAATTTGTCTGGATCCTCAGCGTAAAAAAGTATATATTGCTGAGATGGGTGTCAGAGGGATTGAGTCGATAGGCTCAGGAGGCCATACGATTTCAGTATTCGATATTAAAACCCATCGGCAGGTCAGCGATATTGATACCGGATTCTTCGACAGACCACATGGAATAACTACCTATGAGAATAGGTTATTTGTTACGAGCGAGAGTACAAAAAATCTTTTAATATATAACCTCAAAACTGAAAAACTTATTAAAGCTGTATATTTGGGGCAGGACTGTGCACACATGGTAAATATCACTGCCGATGGTAAAACTGCTTATACATCAAATATCTTGTCGAACAGCCTGACAGCCATCGATACTGAAACCTATAAGGTCTTGCACCATATTCCCGTGCCTGAAAGACCTGAAGGAATGGTCTTTTCCCACGACGGAAGTTTGATTTATTGTGTATGCCGGGAAGCGAAAACTATTGCTGTTATTGACTGTGAAAGCGCTAAAATGATCGATAAAATTGAAACTGGTAATGGTCCGGTACGAATTGTCATATCGCCCGATGGTCAACAATTATGTGTCCCATTGTTTCACTCTGCTTCGGTACAATTTGCCAATACTCTTACCAGAGAAGTAACTAATACTATTCAGATTGGTCCTCATCCAGCAGGAATATGTCTATCGCCCGATGGTAAACTGGTTTTTATCTCCTGTGAAGAAGAGAATCTTGTGTATGTGATTGATTTTAAAACTCTTGAGATTTTGAA
>JGI24138J36424_10000453_pt1 | contig 12834 bp, 7 predicted proteins | sample BarGraNGADG00312_2_FD_36424 | JGI IMG/M metagenome (IMG submission 36424) | reverse complement strand
CGCAACGTCTCAGGATTGATCCCCAGCTGCTCACCGACCCGCTGCAACGCACCCGGCCGGGTGACCGGGTCACGCCGCGCGTCGACCGCCATCCGGATCGCTCGCCCCCGAAGCTCCTCGGGATACTCCCTCGGTGCTGCCATGACTCTCATCCTCTCTGGGATTGAGAGCCTCCATCAGACCCGGCACGAGACACTCGAGGAGCACATAGACATTCGGCACCCTGTCGCGAGAGATGCCCGAACCAAGCCACAGAACGTATTGGCCTTCATTGAAGGCGGCGGTGAACTCGGAAAAGGTCGAGCCGAACCGTTCCAGAACAGCTGGCACCGTCCTCACAAGTTCAGCCGTCATCCCCTGCCCCGTCCAAATGCAATCAGTCTCCGCAAGCCGCGGACGGTTCGCACGCCAGCGTTCCCAAACCATCTTGCCATGCGCGGATCTTGCGCGCCGCAACTAGCAGGTCGTCCTGAGCACGTCTCGGCACGCGGTGGGTCTTTCTGAGCCGTGAAGGTTACTTCGTGAAGCAGCGGAACCATGACCACCGTCATTCCCAGAGAGCATGTCCCGTACGTCGGCGCCAAGCTCACCCGCGGACGTTGACCCATAGTCGTCTAAATGTAGGTTCCCGATCGACTTTGCGGAAAGGCCGGCCAATCCGCGGTAGTTTGCGGCGAATCGTCATCACCCAGACCGCGATACTTTGCGAATTCCTACGTCGCGCCGCGTGCTCGAGCGCTGTGAAGGCCGCAGATGGAGTCCCGCAAGCGGATCCGCCTGCGGGCAAACGTGAGTTCTTGAACCGTCGCGGATGTGGCGCCGGTCGGTTCTTGGCGCCTCGGCGCTGCCTGCTCCAGATCGTCCCTGAAGTCGTCGATACGCTGACAACGTGAACTCACAAGTCGCGATCGGAAACTGGGTGAGGACAACACGACGGTATTCGGGTTGGCTGACGCTGCTGATGGTTCTCGGCTACCTGGTGTCCACCGCTGTGATCGGTGCATCACGATCAGAGATTCCGTTCCCAACCGTCTTGCTGACGAGCTTGTTCGGGTCCCTCACCTGGCTGCTTCCTTGGGTAGCCGTTATCGGGATCGTCGGCTTCTTCGGCAGTTGGGCGTTACTGCAGGTTGGCGCCCAGGCCGTCGCCATCTCATGGTGGCGCGGTGGCCTCGTGGCGATGACGACGGCAGTACTGATCTCTCTAGGTCACTTCGCCCTGAACACCGGGATCGACCACATCGCCTCGGTTGGGTACACCGAAAACGGCGAGGCGCTCGAAGCTGTAGCTCGAGCAGCGCAAAGCCTTCTTTTCGTTGCCCTGTCAACTTTGTTTGGAATCGTCCTATGCATGTTCCGACACCGCTCTCGGAACGACGCCCAAGCCGCTTCTGTAGGCCTATAGACGATCCCGGTCCGGCACACGATCAGTTCGGGTGGCGCGTGTGTAGCTCGGGCGCGAATCACGAGGCCCATCCGAGGACGCCCAGCTTCCCTCAACAGAAAGATGGAAGGAATCGCCGCTATGGGAGGAATACCTAGTGTGAGCACAGACAGCGACATCTTGAAGCGGGCGGGATCGAGGTGTCGAGGGGGGCGAAACCTGCGGCTCCACCCCCCGATCAGTGCTCTTGGTCAGCTCNCGTCGTATGCGGCCTGCCAAATTTCCAGGTAGCGGTCGACGCCAAGGCCCTGGAGGCCGTCCAGGTAGCCATTCCAATCGCCGTCGCTGTTCGGGTCACGCACTCCGGTGACGAACTCGGCGGTCGATGTCGCCACGTTGCTCTCGATGTTGGCTGTCAGCGTGGACAGTTCGTTGCCTTCTTCGACAGGGACCCAGAGGTCCCAGTACGGGAAGATCGCGTCGGTATCCTTTCCTTCGTAGAGCTTGGTCGCCTCGAAGAGTCGACGCTCATAGCCCGGCTGCGTGTTGATGTCGAGCGGCGCCACCTGCGCGTTTCGGAATTCCGTCGTCTCGAGCACCTGCGCCATCGGACCCCAGCTGCCGTTGTAATCGGCTTCGTTCTCCTCATCCACCAGCACGTCAAAGAAGGTCGCCTCGAGTTCTGGGTCGAGTGCGACCTCTCCCTCCTCAGCAGCTCGCCAGCCGATGTTCTCCTCGCCGAACTCGCCTCGCATATGCCCTTCCTCGGTGAAGAGATAGTCCATCATCTCCATGATCACCTTCTGCTCCGTCTCATCGGCGGCCTTCGTGACGACGAACGTGGCACCGGGGATGCTCGGCAGCTGGTACGTGGCGACCGGACCNTCGGCTCCATTGAGCGGCGGAATCGGGAAGTACTGATTATCGCGACCGTCCTCCTGACCGACGCTCACAAAGATTCCGGAATGGATGGCTGTGGCACCGCCGAGGATCACTGCTTCGGCGTTGTTGCCCGAGCCCTGCATCGTGTCGTCACCTTGCGAGAATGCCGCGGGGTCGATGAGCCCCGCCGCCCACAGCTTGTTCAGGAACTTCAGGCCCTCCCGCCATCCGTCCTGCATGGCCTGCACCTGCACGGTGTCACCTTCGAGCCCGAGCGAGACGGGCTGCCCGTTCGCCCCGGCCCCGGTGTTGAAGGAGTTGGAGATGAACGCGTTCATGATGTACGGCACGACCGACCACTGGGNACTGCCGGTGATCGGGATTTCATCCGCGACCCCATTACCGTTGGGGTCGCCCGTCTTGAACGCCATCATGACGTCGAAGAATTCGTCGGGCGTCGTCGGTGTATCGAGTCCGAGCGTGGTCAGCCACTCCGTGTTGATCCAGAACTTGTACGGGTAGGAGCAGTGGTAGCAGTCGTTCCACTNCGGAAGACCCCAGATAGTGCCGTCGGGTGCTGTGGCGAGCGACTCGAAGCCGGGCTCAGCGGCGAGGGCGTCAGCGATATTCGGCGCATACTTGTCAATGAGGTCGTTCAGGGGCAGGATCACGCCCTGATCGCCGTAGCGCTGCAGTTCTGCCTTGTTGAATTGCGAAGCCCAGGGGACGAGCATGTATGCCTCGGGCAGGCCGCCGCCCACCAAGGAGACCTGGCGAGCCTCGTTTGCCGCCCCCGATTCGTAGCCGGNTGTCTCGAACTGGATGTCGACGTCGAATTTCTCCTCCATGAGGAGGGTGAACGAGTTGGTGTTGAGATCCATCTGGCCGCCCTCTTCTCCGAAGATGGTGATGACCTTCTGGTCGTCTTCTTCGCTGGGGGAACAGCCGACCAGTGCGGCGGCTAGAACCGCGACTGCCGCGATGCCTGCGACGGAGCGACGGCTGTATCGCATCGTGTCGGATAGGTGTTGTCTAGACAATGTCTTGCCTCTCTGTGATGGGGACGGGCTTGCTGTTGGATCGATGACGGCGCAAGGTTGCGGCGCTATGAGCGAGTAACTGAGCGGGTCGGCGAGCTGCGGGCGTTCGAGCGCAACGCCTGCGTTGAGATCGCGAGCTGTCTGATTGAGGATGGGAACGTTGCGGAGCATGATCCGGAGCAGGTAGAGACTCGACCCGCACCCGCACCCGTCTGCTCTTGATCGGAAGTCGCAGGCAGCCACCAGTGGCACATCATCCGGACGTTCCTCTCTGTGGCGTTGCAGGTATGTCCTTCACGGTAAACGTCTGATCATTCGCTGTCAATGAGTTCGTGCCGAGAGTACGCCGGGGTGTGCGCCAGGAATGTAGGAGTGTCTGCGACTGAGCGTGTCTTGGTGGTAGTCTGGATGTTAGCCACATCCAGACTAGGAGGCACGACCATGACGGAGCCCACCCTCTCCGAGCTCGAGACACGGCGGAGCCGACTNTACGCCGATCTGGCCAGTACCGGCGACTTCCGGCGCGGCACCCTCACCGCCACCTACCGCCGTTGCGGCAAGGCGAACTGCGCCTGCGCGGACCCCGAGCACCCCGGCCATGGGCCGCGGCACTTGCTGACCCGTTCGGTGGCGGGCAAGACGGTGGCCCGCCAGCTTGCCCCCGGACCAGAACTGGACAAGGTGAGCCGGGAGGTGGATGCCTGGCGGCATTTCCGCACCTTGGTGGGCGAGGTCAGTGAGGTCAACGAGGCGATCTGTGAGGCAAGGCCGGTCTCCCCGCTGGCCCCCGGTGGGTCGAGCAGGGAGAGCCTGAGCGGGACGGGAGCAGAAAAAGGGGGCTCTTCGACGCGCTCCAGGCCGAGTTCAGCGCCGAGGTAGCCCGGCTGTCCGCGCTGGCCGCGGGCTCTTTGGGTGTCGGCGCCACCGGCGGCGAGGGTCTGGCCGCGGTGGAGTTGGCGATCCGCACCGCGATGACGAAGCTGGGTGCTTCTCTACTCGAGGGGCTGTTGGCCACCGATACCGGCCACCGCGGTCCCCACCTTGACTGCGGCGCGGGACACCAGGCCCGGTTCGTCTCCTACCGGACCAAGACGCTCGATACGGTGCTCGGTCCGATCGAGTGTCGCCGCGCCTACTACCACTGCAGCGATTGCGGCCACGGGCTGGTGCCCCGCGACGAGGAGCTGGGGGTGGCCCACGCGTCGCTGTCGGGGGGACTGCGGGCAATGGTGGCCCGCCTGGGGGCTGCGGCACCGTTCGCGAAAGCCCGTGACCTGTTGGCCGAGCTCGCCGGGGTCGAGCTGACCACGAAACGGGTGGAACGGTCCGCGGAAGCCGACGGCGGGGCGCTCGCGGCGGCCATCGACACCGAGGCAGCCGCGGTCCTCACCGGAGAGCTGGCGCCACTGGGCCCGGCCACCCCGGTCGCCAAGCTCTACCTGGCGGTGGACGGCACCGGGGTACCCGCCGTGCCCGCCGACACCGACGGCCGGGCCGGCAAAGACCCCGACGGGCGGGCCCACACCCGGGAAGTCAAACTCGGTGTGGCCTTCACCCAAACCAGCGTGGATGAGCAGGGCTTCCCGATCCGTGACCCGCACTCCTCCAGCTACGTCGCCACGTTCGAACCCGTCGAGCACTTCGGTGCTCTGGTCTACGCCGAGGCCCGCCGGCGCGGCTCGGCGAAAGCCAACGAGGTGGTCGTGCTCGGCGACGGGGCGGTGTGGATCTGGAACCTGGCCAACCTGCACTTCCCCGGCGCGACCCACATCGTCGACCTCTACCACGCCCGCGAACACCTCCACGACCTCGGTACCCTGCTCGCCCCCGTCCTCGGTGCCGACCGGGCCAGCTGGCTGGCTGACCGGTCAGACGAACTCGACGCCGGCGACATCCCGGCGATCCTGACCGCAGCCCGAGCACTCGAGGTACCCGCCGCCAAGACCGACGATCTGGACAAGGCACTGGGCTACTTCCAGAACAACGCCGCGCGGATGCAGTACCAGACGTTTCGCCAAGCCGGCCACTTCGTCGGCTCCGGCGCGGTCGAAGCCGGCTGCAAGGCCGTGATCGGCCAACGGCTCAAACTGTCCGGGATGCGCTGGAGTGTGCCCGGCGCCACCGGCATCGCCACCCTCCGCTGCCAGGAAGCCAGCGACCGCTGGGAAGAAATCTGGAAGCGGCCCCGCAACCAGACCAGCGCGGCCTGACCCCGCTACCTACAAATCTGTCGCACACCCAGTACGCCGCGCGTGTTCTCTCGCGAAAGATTGCGCTACTCTAAACATCTGATGATCGCCAACGAGGGCACGGGTGCCCGCATCGCGCGAGCCAGCAGATTCTCTCGCTCTCAAGGGCGCCGTCCACGTGGACCGACTTAGACGACATCAACAGATTCGAGGACGCAAGATGGCGAATGCCCCGGAGTGGAACGACCCTGCCGTGTACGAATGGGGGACCGAGCCCGCTCATGCCTCGCTCATGCCCTACGAGACGCACGCGCAGGCTATGCACGCTGATCGGCTCGACTCGCCGTATCGCTTGAGCCTCGACGGCGAGTGGAAGTTCCACTGGTCGGAGAACCCGGCGGCGAGGATGCTCGACTTCGCCGACGACCGTATCGATGACTCGGATTGGGACACGATCGCGGTCCCGTCTTCCTGGCAGCTGCACGGCTATGACTTTCCCATCGGGACGAATACCGTCTTGCCGTGGACCGGGGCCAATGGGAACAACGAACAGCCCGATCCGACCGGTGACTACCCGCACGCCCCGACCTCCTACAACCCGGTGGGCCAGTACCGCACGACCTTCGAGCTGCCGGAGGGCTGGGCGCCGCGTCGCACCTTCATCCAGTTCGAGGGTGTGGAATCCGCCTACTACGTCTGGATCAACGGTCAGAAGANCGGGTACCGCGAAGACAGCTACACGTGCGGCGAATTCGAGATCACCGCCCACCTCCGTCCGGGACGCAACCTGATCGCGGTGGAGGTCTATCGCTGGTGCACCGGTTCCTACCTGGAGAACCAGGACAACGTGCGGCTCTCCGGCATCTTCCGCAGCGTCTCCCTGATCTCCAGATCTCCGGTGCTGATTCGCGACTTCGCTGTCCGTACTCAGCTGGACGACGACTTCGTCGACGCCGTACTCGAGGTCACTGCGGACATCCGCGACTACGCCGGCGAAAGCACCGGGCTCGACTACAGCGTCCGGGGCCGGCTCTTCGACGGAACAGCGCCTTCGGCGGCCGAAGTGTGGGCAGGAGCCGCCCCTGTGCAACTGGTCGGCGTCGGTGTCGATTCGTCTGTAGGCCTGTCGGCGCCGGTTCGACAGCCACGTCTGTGGTCGGCCGAACGCCCGGACCTCTACACTCTCGTCCTCGAGCTGTGCGACGAGGCAGGATCGGTAGTCGAACGTATCTCCACACGCGTCGGCTTCCGACGAGTCGAAGTCACCGACGGTGTGCTTCTCCTCAACGGTCAGCCGCTGTCCATCCGAGGTGTCAACCGTCACGAGTGGAACCCGCGGACCGGGCGCACGCTCACCAGCGCGGACATGATCGCCGACATCCGGCTCATGAAACAGTCCAACATCAACGCCGTACGCACCTCGCACTACCCAAACGATCCCCGTTGGTACGAGCTCGCCGACGCGTATGGACTGTACATATTCGACGAGGCCAACAACGAAACCCACATCAACAGTGTCGACGCAGCCGGGAACCCCAACATCCCCGGCGACCGTCCAGAACTACGGGACCCGCTGCTGTGGCGAATGCAGAACGTGGTCGATCGTGACAAGAACCATGCCTGCGTCATCGCCTGGTCGATCGGCAACGAGTCCGGCGTGGGCTCCAACCTCCAAGCCATGTACGACTGGGCCAAGGAACACGACCCGACCCGCCCCGTCAGCTACCAGGACCCCACCGGCTCCGGGTCGCCCATCGTCCCGACCGTGCTCTCAGACTTCGACGGCGACTTCTATCCGCCCGTCGCCCAACTGATCACCCGGGCGCAGCGCGACCCCAGGCCGTACCTGCTCATCGAATACGCATTCGGCCAAGGAAACTCCTCCGGCTACCTCGACGAGTACTGGGCCGCCATCCGGGAACACCCGGGGCTGGTGCAAGGCGGGTTCCTCTGGGATTGGGCCGACAAGGGGCTGTGGTGGCCGATGCCGGGGCACCCCGGGGAGGAGTTCATCGCTTACGGGGGCGACTGGGGCGACGACCCGAATGAGGAGAGCGCGCACATGAGCGGCCTGGTGCTCTCCGATCGCACGCCCACGGCGAAGCTCGCCGAAGCGAAGCTCGCGTACCAGCCGATCAGCGTCACCGGCCCGGACCTGCCCACGCCGACTCTCACGATCTCCAACGAGCACCTGTTCACCGGCCTCGAGGGGCACACACTCGTGTGGTCGCTGACCGAGGACGGAATCCCGCTTCAAGAAGGATCTGTGGTCGGTGCGCAGCTGGCCGTCGGGCCTGGGGAAAGCTCCCAGGTCACGCTCCCGTTCGGGATTCCCGAGACTCCTCGCCCTGACGCGGAGTACCGGTTGGATGTCTCGCTGACTCTCGCCGAGGCAACCCCCTGGGCAGAGGGTGGGCACCTCGTCGCCCACGCACAGTTCGACATCCCGGTCGCGACGCCCGGCGCGACTCGGGTCGCCGCCGAGGACCTTCCGTCCGTCCACCTGGTCGATGACGCCGGCTCCATCCACGTCACCGGCGACCGGTTCGAAGCCGTGGTCTCCCGCGACACAGGACGCCTCACCTCACTGCGCTACGACGAGCGGGAACTGCTCGCGAGCGACCTGATGCCGAACTTCTGGCGGACGCCGAACGATCCGGAACTGGCGACCCCCCAGATTCGCCTCAAGCGTCCAGAGCCGTCGCAGCCGTGGCGCGGCGTCGGCGAGGCATGGGCCGTCGACGAGGTAGACGTGCGGCCGATGCCGGGGGCTGCTCGGATCACTGTCCGCGGCACCGTGACCACGAAGGTGCCCTTCCGTCCGAGCAATCAGGTCACCACCTCACCGCAGTCGATCGTCTACACGATCTACGGCAACGGACAGGTCGACGTCCTGTCGACGTTCGCGCCGGTGACGGGCACGCCCAACCCGCAGGTGATAGGCACCATGCTCGGACTCCGCAAGGAGCTCGGCACCATCCACTGGTACGGCCGCGGGCCGTTGGAGTCGACCGCCGACCGACGTTCCTCCGCGTTCTTCGGGCGGTACTTCGGTACCGTCGCGGACCAGGTCACCCACTACAGCCGTCCTCAGGACTCGGGGAACAAGGCGGACACCCGCTGGGCGGCGGTCGTGGACGATGACGGTGCCGGTGTGCTGTTCATCGCCGGCGGCAGTATGTTCTTCAACGCCCAGCCCAACAGTCCGGATGAGCTCGCCGACCGCCGCCACTGGCACGAGGTTCCGACGTCCAATCGCACTGTGGTCCGCGTCGATGCTGCGCAGGAAGGCATGCAAGGCGGCAACTGGGATGTCATGACGCGCCCCGACAAGTACAGCAACACGCCTGCCAAGGGTCCGTATCGTCACCTCTACCGGATCCTGCCAGTGTGGGCGGGGGAGGACCCGGGAGAGTCAGCCAGGAGGTTCGTCGAGACCGAATTGCCCTACTCGCCCGCTGTCACCCCGCAGCCAAGCCCGGGAAGCAGCGCGTCGGCCTGACCGCATAAGCCTCTGGTGGATTGCCTCATCGGAGGGGATTCACCAGAGGCCGGATGCGGGGCGGGATGGCTACACGCGCCGCAGGCGGAGCGTGCGCGCCGCAGGCTCGTCCGGCAGCTCGATCACGAGGTCGCCGGCCGGGGCATCCCACATCGCCCGCGTCGGGAGCGCCTTCGGGAACACGATCTCCACGTCGAGTTCGCGCCCCGCGTGCCCCGCGAGCGGGACCCTCACGGTGGTGGGACCCGATCGGCGCCAGACGGTGAGCAGCTCGCCCCCGTCGTCGCGCATGCCCAGGGCGACGACGGGATCGTGCCAGCCGGGCAGGCCCAGGGGCCAGAACGGCAGAGCTGCCGCGAGCCTGTCGCGCGTCTCGCGGTACGCGGCCAGCCCCTCCCTGACAAGCTCCATCTGCGGCTGCGTGAGAAGATCGAGCCGACCGCCGAGGTGCACGCGCCCCAGCAGCGTGTTCGCGAGCGAGAACGCGATCCGCTCATCGGACCAGGACGGGTCGGGGNAGGCCCACACGGCCCCCTGCTCGGGAGTGACGGCGGTGGGCGCAGCCGCGGCGATCGCCGCGGTGAACAGCGGGTCCTGATTGTCACTCGTCGACTGGACGGGGTGCACCGCGAGGGTCGCGGCATCCATCCGCTGTCCGCCGCTCGCGCAGCTCTCGATGACGAGTCCGGGATGCCGGTCCATGAGGCTCCGCACCCAATCCAGCAGCACCCGCTGGTGGCCGAGCTGCCCGTCGCCGGGACTGTCGGCATTCACGTCGGTTCCCTGCGTGACATCCATGTTGTAGTCGAACTTCAGGTAGCCGAGACCCAAGTCGGCGATGAGTCGCTCGACCGCGCCGTCGATGTGGGCGAGTGCGGCCGGATGCCGGAAGTCCAGCTGCAGTCGACCGGACTCGATGACCAGCCGCCCGTCCCGCTGGAAGAAGGCCTCCGGCGGCAGAGTGTCGGCGACGGGGCTCGACACCGAGACGACCTCGGGCTCGAGCCAGAGCCCCGGCACCATACCGGCGTCGCGCATCCGGCTCGTCATCGTCTGGAGGCCGTCGGGGAACCGGCGGAGCGACGGCTCCCACGAGCCGAGGTCGTTCCACCACGTCGCCCCGTCGGTGTACCAGCCCGAGTCCATGCAGTAGATCTCGGCGCCGGCGAGCCGCGCGGCGTCGATGAACGGCGGGATGTTCTCGCTCGTGGGATCGCCCATGAGGGCGTTCATGTAGTCGTTCACNATCACCGGCAGCGCATCGTTGTCCGGGTGCGGACGACGCACGCGGCGCCGCGCGCGGGTGAGGGCTCCGAACAGCTCGTCGTCGTCGCCGGCGAGGACGAGGGTCGTCGGCACGGAGCGGAATCGCTCGCCGGGTGCGAGGCGGCGCATCCAGGCCGAGCTCTGGTCCGTCGGCCCGCTCGCCACGAGGTACAGCGCCCCGCCTTGGTCTCCCAGTTCCCAGCGCCAGGCTCCGTTGTGCTCGACCTGCCACAGCATGGATCGCGGCTGATCCCGGGCCCGCAGGACGCCCATCGGCAGGTGACCGCCGGTCGACCAGCTTCCGCGCTGCCCGATGGCGAACGACGCGCGGGAGCTGGTGATGCCCCACAGGTCCAGTCCCGCGTCGTCGAGTCCGAGCTCGGCCGGGGTGCGACGCTGCCAGACCATCTCGCGGAACCACGTATTGTGCGCGAAGCCGACCTCGTGGTCGAGCCACCAGTGCGCGCCCGGCGACGAGATGCCGCCGAGCGCGACGGACGAGACCGCGCGGAGCTCGACGGGCTCCGCGCCTGCGACAACCTCGGTCTCGCATCGGACGACGGGCAGGTCCGGCCAGCTAGACCACCGTGAGATCACGCTGATGCGGGTCACGGGGTCCTGTGCGATCACCTCGAGATGTGCCATCCCGTCTTGGTGCCACTCCCGGTGGTCGACGAAGCGCAGTCGGCGCCCCACAGCGCTGCCCATGAGACGTTCCGACGACGAGATGCCCGAGCCCTCGCCGTCGAGGTGGATCTCGGCGATCGGCAGAGCGGATGTCGGGTCAGTAGCGCTCTCGTCGCCGGAACGCGTGAACCGCTGGACCATCGGCGGCCCGTCTGCCCCCGACGAGATGTCGAGCTCGATGGCGCCGGGGCGCCAGGTGATAGTGCCGACGTGCGCCATGGGTGCTCCTTGGTGGATCGGAGTCATGGAGCACCGTGGGCGAGGATGTGCTCACCCACGGTCACCCTTTGACCGCTCCGATCAGAATCCCCTTGTTGAAGAAGCGGGCGACGAACGGGTAGACGAGCATCACGGGCACCGTCGAGATGACGATGAGCGAGTACTTCATCAGGTCGGCGAGCTGCTGCCGCTCNATGGCCGCGGCCGCGTTCAGGCCGGGGGCGGTCTCGTTGAGGATCAGCACGTTGCGGAGCACGAGCTGAAGGGGGAAGAGATCCGGGTCGCGCAGGTAGAGCAGCGCGTCGAAGTAGGAGTTCCACTGGAAGATGGCGTACATGAGCGCGATCACCGCGAGCAGCGGCTTGGACAGCGGCAGCACGATCGAGAAGAGGAAGCGCAGATCGCTCGCGCCGTCCAGCTGGGCCGCTTCGTACAGTTCGTCGGGGATCGATGACCGGAAGAACGCGACAGCGATGATCACCTGCCAGACCCCGATCGCCTGCGGGAGAATNATCGCCCACCGGGTGTCGAGGAGACCGAGGTTCTGGACGACGAGATACATCGGGATGATGCCGCCGGCGAAGAGCATCGTGAACACCACGAAGACCGTGATGCCCCGGCGACCCCAGAAATCCTGTCGGGACAGGGGATAGGCGATCGCGACCGTGAGCACGAGGCTGATCGCGGTACCCGCGATCGTGTAGAACAGCGAGTTGCCGAATCCGGTGAGGATCGAGCTGTCGCTGAGCGCGCGCTGGTAGCCCTCGAGGGTGAAGTCGATCGGCCAGAACGTGACCCTGCCCGACGACACCGCGAGCGGATCGCTGAAAGAGCTGGCGACGATGTACACGAGTGGCAGCAGCACCACGAGCAGGAAGGTCGCGAGCAGGATGTAGACGCCGGCCATGAACCACCGGTCGACCACGGGCTCCTTCATGCGCGTGGGCTTGAACCCTCCGCGCGACTTCGGGAGTCGGGACTTGCTGGTCTTGTCGGGGGCTTCTTTCAGCATCGAGTTCACCACAGTCCGTTTCCCGTCAGTCGTTTCACGATCGCGTTCACACCGAGCAGCAGCCCGAGGTTGATGACTCCGTTGAACAGTCCGATCGCCGCCGCCTGGCTGAAATCAGCGCCGAGCAGCCCGATCTTGTACACATACGTGGCGATGATCTCGGACTGCGAGATGTTGAGGCTGTTCTGCAAGAGGAACGCCTTCTCGAAGCCGATCGCCATGACATTGCCGACCGCCAGCACCAGGATGATCACCGCCGTCGGGAGGATCCCCGGGATGTCGACGTGGATGATCTTCTGCAGCCGGCTGGCGCCGTCCATCCAGGCCGCCTCGTAGAGCGTCGGGTCGATGCCGGCGAGAGCGGCCATATAGATGACCGCCGAGTATCCGACGGTCTGCCAGACATCGCTCCAGACGTAGATATGACGGAAGTAATTGGGATCGCTGAGGTAGTCCACGCTCGACATTCCGAAGAACTGCGTGAAGTCGGAGAAGAGGCCGAGTCGCGGCGAGAGGAACAGAATCGTCATCGACACCACGACCACCGTGGAGATGAAGTACGGCGCGTACGTCACCATCTGCACCGTCCGCTTGAAGAACCGGTTCCGGACCTCGTTCAGCGCGAGCGCGAGGATGATCGGGATCGGGAAGCT
>JGI24138J36424_10000450_pt1 | contig 12902 bp, 15 predicted proteins | sample BarGraNGADG00312_2_FD_36424 | JGI IMG/M metagenome (IMG submission 36424) | reverse complement strand
CGCACACGGACGCACCCCGGGACATGAGGCTCAATGCAATACAGAGTGTCACTCGTTGATCTCGAACAGAGGTACGGCGACTCGAAGACCGTCGCTGTGCTCGACGTCGATGGCGGGAAACGCCGCGCGATATTCACCGCAGTGGACCAGGACCTGTCGCGAGAGCTGGAGGAGTTCGCCGGGACGCTGGAGACGGAGGGCGTCGTCCTGCTCGCCGAATCGATGTCCAACGGCCGCGGCCACGGGCCGTTTGACATGTGGGTCACGCCTCCGACCCAGATCGAGAACCTGGACGCCATGGTGTTCCCCGACATGATGCACGCCGTCTTCGATTACAGGATAGGTGGCAAGTACGTGCGGCTCACGCCAGTCTATGGAAGCGCTTCAGCAAGATTCTAAAGAGCGCCTCGCCGCCCCGATGGTCTCATGCGCCTTCTTTATCCAGCTGCCGCGCCACCCACCAGAGGTAAGTCCCCGCCACCAGGTTGAACAGCGGGGCGAACACCAGGCCGAATTTGCCGAAGAACCCGAAGCCCTCGCTGGTCGCAAGCCAGATCGGGTCGGCGGGCACCTCCTGCAGGCGAAGGATCGCAACCGCTCGCAGAGCCGTCGGGTTCTTCGTCTTGAGCGCGGCCCAGAGCTGGACCGGCACGAAGAAAGTCCAGATAGAGCCTGCCCTGCGAAGCAGGGGCGCACCTTGGAAACCGCCCTCCGGCGCAAAGGCTTTCATGACCGTCTCTGGCGAGACGAGCGAAAGCCCGCCAAGGAGAATATCGAAGCCGACGAGGCTCCAGCAGATGAGCTTTGCGATCAGGACTTTGGGATCGATTGCTTCAGCTTCCATCACAATCCCCTCCTCCACATACACGTCGCTGTATCGCCCTTACAAGCGCCTTCTAATAATCTCACAGATCGCGGTTGCCGGCTCACTGCCGTGCGCGTTCGCTGGTGACCGGGGCTGGAGGATAGTACAAAATATGCACATTCGTGTTACCTTTGAAAGTGGTTGGGTTGCGCAGGGCCGGTGACGTCGCGTGAAACAAGGAGGACAATGATGGCGAAGGCGAAGAAAGGGCCCCAGATGAAAAGCACCGCGGATGCGATTGCTATGGCAATCGACCTGGGCGTGAAAAGGGTTCTCGACTCGATGGGCCTGGCGACCAGGGAGGACATAGCAGGCCTGGAGAAACGAGTAGAGAAGCTCGAGTCCTGGGCCGGCGCCGCGCCTGCCAGGAAGAAGCCCGGCCGCCCGCCCGGAAAGAAATCTACGGCCAGGAAGGCTGCTTCCAAGAAAGCCGCGGGCAAGAAGCGCGCCAAGAAATCTTCCGCAAAGAAAGCTTCAGCGAAGAAGGCCTAGTCGAGCTGACCGCGGCCGTGGACTAAGGTCTCAGCGGACCTTACCGGCCAGGCCGAACTTCAGCTTGAGAGCGTTCAGGTCCCTGGGATCTATCGCGATCGCCGTGCCGACGCACTCCATTGCTTCGCTGTATCGTTCGAGCTCGGTCAGGCACACCGCCTTGCGGTACCAGGCAACGCCGCTCTTGGGATCCTCCTCGATCGCTTTGTCGAAAGCCTCGATGGCGTCCTCGAAGCGCGACTCGTCCTGGAGTGAAACGCCTTGCTCGAAGGAACCTGCCGCATCCGTCATCGTATCCCCCCTTGTCCGGTCCTACCGGCCGCTGACTGTACAGCCCGTTTTGCCGGGCGAAAGGATTATAAACCGCACGCGCCCCCGGCCGGAAGGCCAGGCTCAGCAGGCTGGCAGGTCACTTCGGGGAAACCGCTTCGATCCTGCGCGTCCTCACCGGCGGGGGAGAGTAGGCGAACGACTCGAGGTCCCACCCACCCAGGCTCCCCGCGACATCGTATGCGCTGGCGAGGAACTCGAGTATCTCAAGTCGCGGGTTTGCCGAGCGCCGCACCTCCTGGTAGGGGAGCACCCACTCGCCGAGGTCCTTGACCCAGCTGGCCGCGGCCGGCTTGATCTGGGCGCTTTCACACCCTGGTGGCTGCGGGTACATGTAGGCATAGAGCATCGGTTCGGGCGAGGCGTCGCCGCCAGGCCAGAACCCGCACGCCAGGTGCTCGGCGTCGAGGTCGTATCGCATGATGTAATTCGCGCCGGGCGGGGGCGCGGACTGCTTGCCGCTGAAGGCCAGCACGGAGAGGTCGAAGCTTCCCCACCAGAACTGCACGCTGGTCCTGCCGAAGAACCTGGAATGCCATTCCTCGAAGACGTTCGCGACCGCTGTGAGCACGCGGAAGAACCTGCGGGCGTGTTCAGGGTCGTACGTGCAGTGGTGCCTGTCCTGGTCCAGTGGCGTGGCGNCATCGACCTCCTGCGGCTTGGTCCATATCTCGACGTGGACACCGAGGTCCGAAAGAATGTTCATATACTGCTCGTAGACGTCGGCCACGCACTTCGCGGGCACCAGTGCGATCTTCCCCGACCCGCCGCCGCTGGTGTTTATCGATATGGAATCGTCATAGAAGTCGAAGACGACCTCCACTGACTCCGCGCCGTGCGGCATCGGTGTGGTGGTGAGACCGCGCGCGGTGAGGAGCAGGGATGCCCCCACCCACTGCGGTTTCGGGTTGTTCAGGCAAAGCCTTGTCTTGCCGGCGATCTGGGTGTAGAGCTGGAGCGTCTTCTGGGTTGCCTCCCATTCCGGATAGGATAGCTCAGGCCATTCGTCGTGGATGCTGGAAGCGGACATGGCGTTCCCCTCCTTTCACGGGTCGCGAACGCGGAACGCGCTATCCGCGTTGTTCGTCCCGGGGGCTGTATCCCCTGCCTCACTCCGCATTGAGAGCAGGTTGAGACACGAATGGTGGCCGGAAGCTGCCCCTGCCAAAATCACTCCACAGCGCTATTGGCAAGTCATGCTGTTGCCGCTAAAGTTGTACGAGGTTAGAACTACCCCGGCTGGGTGTCTCATGTGTTACATCGCCCTGATCAAGGCTACCGGCAGGAGCCCTGGGCGGCCCTCGAGGAAGGTAGGAGATGGCAGAGGACAAGAAGCTCGTTCTGATAGTGGATGACGAGGCTGACTACATCAAGGTGCTGAGCCTGTACTTCTCGAACGCCGGGATGGAGGTCGTCGGAGCGAGCAGTGGCAAGAAAGCCCTGAAGGCCTTCGATGCCCGGCTGCCTGACGCCGTGATCCTCGACGTCAACATGCCCAAGATGGACGGCGCGGAAGTATGCACTACCATGCGCGCCAAGATGGGGCTCAGGCCCATTCCGATAATAGCGCTTACCGGATACCACAGCGCGGAGACCAAGGCGAAGATGATGGCGGTTGGCGCCAACCTTTATCTCACCAAGCCGGTCGAGATGAAAAAGCTCATACAGCACGTCACGAAGTTGATCCCCAACAACAGGTGACAGGGCGACAGCCCGGCGATCATCCTCGCGCGTTCACAAATATCCTGATCACTGCGGCAACGGCGCCGGCGCGTTCGCGGTGCCCTGGATCCAGTCGGCGGGATTGGCCGGGTTCGCGTCGGGGGTCTTCGCGAAGAAGACCTGTACGTCTCCGCTCTTTTCGAGCCCGGTGAGCTCGGGAAGCTCGTAGGCGTAGAAGATGCGGCCGGCCTTGGCACCCTGGATAAAGCACCACGCCTCCACCGGCTTTCCGGTGGCCTTCTTTATCAGACCCGCCATGTCGGCGTACCTCTGAGAGTACTGGCCCCAGACCTTGTTGGCCTCATCCAATGAGACCGGGTTGGGGTCCGTGTACTTCTTGCCATAGATCGTCACCTTACCGTCCTTGGGGCTGGCTCGCTCGTACCAGTGCTCTTCGAGCATGTCGAGGTATTCGGGGTACTGGTTGGACGAAGTCGCCCCCTCGTCCCAGATCGCTTTTTGTGGAGAGGTGGTGGTCGAGTTGATGGTGTCGAGGACTCTTGCCAGGCTGCCGTGGTTACCCGCGGCCGACCAGTAGCCCATGCTGACCTGGGTGCCGGGGTCGTCAAGGAGGGGTTCGTAGGCGAGAGCCTCGCGATAGAGCTCCCGGGTGAAGTCCTGCCCCGACGTTTCCGCCACTTTCGAAGATGCGGCCATGAAGACGGGCTTATAGAGCGGCGAGCTCTGGGCTTCGGAGGTCCTTGCGCCGCCGGTCGTGCCGCAGCCTGCCAGCGGCATGACGAACAGCAAAGCCAGCAGGATGGCGACAATGGCGACGGCGTGAAGAGATCTGCGCATTTCAAGACTCCCTGGAGTAGTGATGAAGGTCACAGTCTCATGAATCGGCACCAGCAAGGGAGTCCTGAAGCGCAGGGCGGACAGGGGCGCGGCCTGTACGCCCCCTGCGGCGAAGACGGAAACAGGATCGGAAGGTCTGCTAGAAGTACCTTTCGCTCACGTGCTTGAGGAGGTCGCCCACCATCTCTTTGTCGTCAACGGCGAGAGCGATATCGGCCATTGAGAGCAGCCCCACGACCTGGCTGCTTTCGTCCACCACCAATGCCCGTCCGATCTTGCGCTCGGCCAGGATGTCGGCAGCCTGTTCGATCGGCGCGTTCATGTGGACTATGACCGGGTCGGTGGACATCACGTCGCGGACCTTGGTGCTCTCGGGGTCGAGATGCTGCGCGATCCCGCGCACCACCAGGTCGCGGTCGGTAACGACCCCCGCGACGCTTTTCCCGTCAAGGACCGGCAGGATGCCGACGTTCTTGTCCTGCATCTCAGCCGCCGCCTGACCGAGGTTCGCGTCGGCATCGACGGTCGCAACCGTCCTGGACATCACTTCCATTACTTGCATGGCCCCTCCTACGATGGTGATCTTGCCGGCATCCGGACGGCTCATCCGGACGGCGTCTTCTTCACCTGCGAATGCCGGACTCCTGCCGGGCTCGGACAGGAAGTCGATGGGAGGTAGTATCAGGGCAGGGCAAAAACCGAAGCGGGCTAGCGGCGCGTCCTCACTTCGTCGCCAGTCGCATTCGCGTCCTCAGCGGCGCTTTTTCTTGCGGGGCTCCGGCCGCGTGAACGAGCCCCACGCGAAGTCACCTGGAATATCTTTTCGCAGGCAGTAGGGCAGGTGCTTGCCTTCCGAGTGATAACCGTGGCACTCGATACAGAGCNCATGCCTCTGGCATTTCTTCTTCGTGCAGGGGCAGTCCGCNCTGAAGCCGGGGAGAGAGTTTNGATCGTCCACGTGACGTCACGCCTTCTGGAGCGCTACCTGAAACTGTAATCGATGCGAAGGCCGCGGAACCCGAGCATGTCCTCCAGCGACTTGCCGGTGATGGTCTTGGTTCCCGCCGACCCAACTATCTTGGCGTTCTTGACCCTTCCGCCTGGAGTCCGGTCGGAGAGGTCGACGACCTTCAGATCTCCAACGCCGAACTTGCCCTGGAACTCTCGCACCGACATCTCCTTGACCGTGATGTAGCGCGGGGACTTGGAGCAGTAGGAGTCCGGCCTGCCCCGCAGGTAAGGGATCGCCGCCCCGCCCCACACGTCCTCGTTGTTGTCTGTGTGGCCGCCGCAGGAGCCGCAGTATGCCGCGATGATCGGCTGTCCGTTGTAGGTCATGATCTCACCGGCGGTCTCTTCGATGGCCTTGTTGTTGTTCGGGTAGTTCGCGATTGTCTTGTTCTCGTCGCAGGCCTGGCAGCATTCGCCGCTGGAGCAGAGGTCGTACCCCTGGCCGGAGTGCTTTCCACGCGCGATGCACGAGAGAGCATAAGTGCGCGCGGCCACGTAGAGGCACTTGAGCTCCTCCATCGGCGAGCTGTTGGGCTCTTCCTGGAGGTGTTGCAGGTAATNGTGCATGCTCCAGGTCCGTATCTGCCCGTCGTGCCCCATAATCCTGACCTGTCGGCTGTCGTCGATCTTCGAGAACGTGATCCCGGTGTAGTAGTAGTTGAGTATCGTCTTGTAGCTCTGGCCGTCCTGGGCTCTGTAGAGGACCCCGTCCATGCACATGCCAACCCCGTGCGCTCGCCCGTAGCACTTGAAGACGAAAGTGGCGTCCGCGCTCGGCACGCTGGTGCCGTTGCTCAGCGCGGCGGTCGAGGCGTCTGAAGGTTGAGCTGTGGCGGCGAGGCTCTGACTGGGGGGGAGCTTCAACACGGGCGTGCTCGTCTGCTCGGAAGCGACAACCGTGGGCGTCGTCACCTTCTCGACGGGAGACTGTTCCACGTCGACCGTCTCGTTCCACTCGGCCTTCCACGGGTGCTGCGCCTTCGCTGGCCCCTTGCCGGCGGCCACCACCTGGACGCAGAGGAATATGACGCCGAGCAGGATCAGAAGGGCGGGGAAACCCCAGATGGGCAGCTTACCCCTGGTCCACTCCCAGGCTTCGCCGCCCCAGTCTCCCATAGTTGTCCATATGTCCCTGAAGAAGTACCTCAACTATCACCAGTCCCGATGCCTGTAGAGCATTTCTCACTCAATTGTTCTGCGGCCCGCCCGGCCATGACCTTCCGCACGGACACGGGTCTGCCCTGAGAAGGGCGAGGCCCATTCTCGAACGGCCACGAGTTGTTGGAAAATTATACCAAACCTGGCGGTCGTCCGGTGCCGCGCGAGCCTGTACTACTGACGCGCGCGGGCCGGTTCAGGTTTGTTTCAGCATTTGGTGACTGGTTGAGACGGCCGTCAATCCTCGGTCAGGACGGCGCGGTCGTCACAGACCATCCTGCCGGCGACACACACGTTCTGCGGCGGGTGCTCCGTTATGACCACGACGATCGACTGCTTCGGCAGCCCGTACCCACGGGCGGCGCAATCGGTCATCTCCAGGGCCATCTCGCGCTTCTTCTCATCGCTCAGGGGCGGGCCGCTGACCTCTACATTTGGCATCGCTCCTCCTTTCGTCACGGACATCTTCTTCACAGGAGCGCGAAATCCCCTTGCCTTACTTCAAAGAAGCGCCTGACTGGGAGCCGAACAGGTAGTCGCGGTATCTCGAAAGCTTGGCCGCCGCGTACACGGCCCGCTCCGGGGTCGGCGTGGTGAGGATGCCGTGCATCTCCAGCCGGCTGGAAGTGCTCTTCTGCTGTTCGCTCATCGCCACCGCGATTATGGGTTTGCCGGTCTCCGCTATCAGGTTCTCGAGGTGGCTGATCAACGCGGAGTCCGTCCATTCCCATGCCTCCGCCGGGTTTATCCCGGCCGAGCCCTCGGGTTTCGCCTCGTTCCTGCTGGAGACAGACCTGGAGAAGCCCTTCCAGAAAGACAGGAGAAAAGCGGGCAGCCTTCGTATGTTGTGAGTAAGCATCCGGTACAGCGGGCGGACGACAGTGTAGACAAGGTTATGCATAAAGAANTGTTTGCCGAGCATCGCGCCCATGAGTATNACNATNTCCACCGATTCGCTGCGCGTNACCGCGTCGATGGCCCTGAAGTGGTTTGCNCGCCTGAGGCCGCCNACCAGGTCGACAGGGTTTCCGTGACTCCAGAACTGCGGCAGGAAAGTGTCGAGCTCGTCGAGGAGGCCCTGGGGCAGGGTTGCCAGCTCGACACCTTCGCGGTCGCAGGCGTCGGCCGCGACCACGCCCCAGCCGCCACCCATGGTCACGATCGCCACCTTCCCGCCGCGTGGCACCGGCAGCGAGGAGAACGCCGTGACGAGGTCGATGAACTCCTCGGAGGTGTCGGCCGTCACGATGCCCGCCTGCTCGAATAGGCCTTCGAACAGCTCGTTCTCGCCGGCAAGAGACCCCGAGTGTGAAAGCGCAGCTCGGCTCCCCTGCTCGCCACGCCCACCCTTGAGCACTATGACCGGCTTGCTGCGGGTGACCCTGCGAGCGACCTCGAGGAAACGCCTGCCGTCCTCCAGGCCTTCCATGTAGAGCGCGATCGCCTCGGTCTCGGGGTCCGACCCCAGGTACTCGAGGAACTCGGCCATCCCGGTGTTGGCCTCGTTGCCGCTGCCGACGAAACGGCTGAATCCGACCCCGCGCGACTCGCCCCACTCCAGCAACTGGACGCCGAGGTTGCCGCTCTGGGAGATGAAGCCCACGTGGCCTTTCAAAGGATAGACGAAGGTCCCTACCGCGCAGAGAGAAGAGCTGGCGCTGTAGAGACCCATAGTGTTAGGCCCGACTATGGTGACGCCGCCAACGTTTGCCAGACGCGCCAGCTCGAGCTCGAGCTTCGTCCCTTCGCCTGAGACCTCGCTGAAGTTGGAGGAGACGACCACCAGGTTCTTGATGCCTTTGGCAATAGCCTCCTCGAGCACGGCCATCACTTTCTTCGCCGGGATCGCGACGATCGCCACGTCGACCGGCTCCTCGATGGCGAGAGAGTCGGATAGGTCGGGTGGCCGAGGATGCTCTTCTCGTGGGGGTTGACCATGTAGAGGCGGCCGTTGTACCCGCCACCGATGATGTTCATGGACATCGTCAGCCCCCACTTGCCGAGGACGTTTGACGCGCCGACGACCGCGATGGAGCGCGGGTCGAACAGCCTGTCCAGATCTCTGTCGAATCTGCCTATTTCCATCTATCCTCCTGCACGGATGGGCCGTAACACATTTTGCCAGATTAAATAACATTCCGGTGCCAGCCACAAACGGCCGGGAGGTCGCACCCGCGTGAAGGCGTTGCCCGCGCGGCGTTGTAATAGTCAGCATGGCAATCAAACTGGAACGCATCACGCGGCTCAAGCTGACGATCCCGGAGCCGTTCGATTTCGCGCTGACGGTCGCGAAGCCGGCGGGGTGGGACTGGTCTATCCCCAGCGAGGTCTTCGAGGACTCAGCGCTGTGGACCGCGGCGACTCTCGTGGGCAGGCCCGTGGGGCTCAAGCTCTCATCGGCTTCGTCGGGACACGTCACAGCCGCCGTCTATACGCGCCAGGAGCTGGCCGGCCCGGCTCGCCTGGACGTGCGAAGCGCCCTCGAGTTCGGCCTCGGCAAGAGCAATGACCTCGACGGTTTCTACCGGTTCGCGCGCAAGGACGACGTACTCCGGCGCACGGTGAGAGATCTGTTCGGCATGCGCGTGTCGCGGATGGACGAGATCTTCGGCCGGGTGATCCTGGCGATCTCCCTGCAGATGGCGCAGCTGAGCCGCAGCCGGCAGATGATGGACTCGGTTCTCAGGCTGTACGGCACGCGGGTGTGGTTCGAGGGACGCGAGATGATCCTCTGGCCGAGCCCTGAAAAGGTTGCCCGGCTGGCCCCCGCCGATCTGCGGGAGAAAGCGAATATGGGCTACAGGGCGGACAGGTTGTCCGCGGCGGCAAAGTATCTTGCCGACAACCCTTTGAGCATCCGCGAGCTGGACGCTTTATCCGACGAAGAGGCGGTCGAGAAGGTGATGGAGATTCCCGGGATAGGCCGCTACTCGGCGGGGATAATCCTCGGCCGCTCGGCGCCCATCGACGCCTGGAGCGTGATCGTCATGAGCGAGCTGTTGCTGGGAAAGACCCCCCAGAACCCGCGCGCGGAGATCGACGCGGTCAACGGCATCATCGACAGGCGCTGGGGCAGGTGGTCGTGGATGGCCTTCGCCTATATCCTCAACGACCTCGAGAACCTGGCGCGCGACCACCCCCTGACCAGGCTCACGTGATCGCTTACACGGGGCCTTTGGCGGCATGCGCTCCGTGATAGAATCGGCCGCGACGCGAGGAGCAGTTGGGAGGTCGAAATGCCACACAGCAGGACCAGCGCGAGCGGCAGCCGGCTTCGCGAGGCCGTGAGGGAGAGGCGCATCGTCGGCCGACCGCTGGTGATGGAGAAGGACCCCGTTCACAACCGCCAGGAGAACCTCGTGCTTGCGCTGGCCGCGCTCAAGGAGGTCCTGGGGGAGGAGTGGGCGACAGATGCTCCTTCGATCCTGTGCGGCTATGCCCGCGACCAGGGGATGCAGCCCGCGGCGTACCCCCACATCGTGTGTATGCCTTCCTCGACCGAAGAGGTTGCCGCGATCTACCGGATCGCGAACGAATACCTGGTGGACATAATGCCGTATGGAACGGGGCTGTCGACCGTGGGCGCCCATTTCCCTCTTTACGGCGGCCTGATGGTCGACCTTCGCAGGATGGACCGGATCATCGAGCTCGACGGCGAGAACATGTTCGCCACCATCCAGCCCGGCATCAACTATCTCGAGCTCCAGGCCGCGGCGCAGCGCGTAGGCTGCCGGCTGTTGAACCCATCGACCAGCGCCGCCGCGGGAGTATTGAGCAACCTTCTGTTCTGCAACATCAACACCATGTCGTCTAAATACGGCTTCGGGATGGACAACATCATCGACGTTGAAGCCGTGCTTCCCACGGGCGAGATCCTTCGAACCGGCCCCGCCTCCTACGGCGCGGTGAAGGGTCACGTGCAGGGGCCGGGCCCGGACGTCTCGACACTGCTCCGCTACGGGCTCGGGACCCTGGGGACGGTCACGGCCATGACAGTGCGTCTCTACCCCGAGGCGCCCTACCACGCGCAGGTCTTCCCGTGCTACGAGGAGGACAGGCTGGACGTGATCGCGGACGCGCTCTACCTGGTCTCGCAGGACAACCTCTCGCTGGAGCTCGCGCACCTCATGAACTCTTTTTACGGGATCTTCATGGGCGGTACCAACGCCGAGGCCAGCAAGCTCGCGGAGATGATGCCGAGGCACAACCTGCTCACAATCTTCGGAGGTGAGACGGAGGAAGAGGCGCAGCTGAAAGCCGATGTGACGAAGAGGTCGCTCGAGAAGGCCTTCCCCATGATCGATTACCTGCCCGGCGAGGCGCTCATGGACCTCACCGAGGATGACGAGTTCGTGGACTTCGAGCGGTGGGTAAAGTACTTCAACGTCACCACGCGCGTGATGCGGGTGCGCGGCTCGTTCATGATAGGCGCGCTCATCGACAAGATCGAGAACATGGTGGAGGTCGAGCGCGGAATACGGACGGCGTGCACGAACCAGGTGGGCACCACCGACGACCCCCTGGCGCCCGACGACGCGTCCACGTACCTGCAGCCATATCACATGGGTCGGTCGGCGTACCTCGAGTACGACATGTACACCAACCAGTGCGACAAGGATGACCTCATCCGTATCCAGATGGGATACGGCCGCGCGACATTTGGCGCCATGGGCAAGGGGATGTGCTTCGCGGCCGGGCTGATCGCGCTCATCAAGGGGATGGGCCAGGCGGAGAGGGCGCTGGCGATCGCGAGGCCCAACGTCGTCCCGCTTCTCAACGCATTCACCGCGTTCAAGATGGCGCTGGACCCCAACAACATCTCCAACCGCCGCTGGGAGTACGACACCGGAGCGGTCAAGAAGATCTCGCTCTTTTAATAGGGACAGGTACTTTCCACTTTGTTTTCTACTCCGGACAGATGTCCTCAAATTCAATCGCAAGCCAGTGGTATGAGTAGAAAAGAAAGTGGAAAGTACCTGTCCCTCTTCTCTACCTGACCATCTCCAGCAGCGCCTGGACGCGCGTTGCTATCTGGCCCGAGTCGTCGCCGTAGTCCGTCTCCACGTAGAGCATAGGCACGCCGGCCTCGTCGAGCGCCTTCTGCACCTTGTACGCCTCGATGGTGTAGGGGTCGCAGGCCTGCAGGGCGTGATAGACGACCGCGTCGACTTCGTAGTCGCGGACCAGGCCGAGGATGTTCTCTATTCTCTCAGTGTTGGGAGTGAACACCGCGCAGTCGATCTTGAGATAGCGATCGGCCACGGCGTCGAGCATGCCTTCCAGGTCCGCAGGGCTCTCGTCCACCTGGTTGCGGAAGTAGCGGATGCCGGTGCACATCTCCTCCATGACGATCGCGGCTCCGGAGGTCTCGATGACCTGCGCCAGCTTCCAGTTGGGAAGAGCCATCGGGCACCCCGATACCATGATGCGCGGATGGGCGGGGCCGCCGACGGTCTTTCCCTGCGCTATCCTCTTCTCGAGCTCGTCACAGAGCTCGTTTACCTTGCCCGTGAAGCGCCTGGGGTCGTCGTTAAACGCGATCTGGTTGATCAGCAGCGCGTCCCGGCCGGAAATGACCGGCGGGTCGGCCTTCCTGAGCTCGGCGAGCCTGGAGAGCGCGAGGCGCTTCTTGTTCGTGATCTTGATGGCCTCTGACAGCGAGGCCTCGTCTATCTTCTTGCCCGAGAGCTCCTCCAGCCTCGCGACCAGCGCCCTGACCTCGCTCCTCCAGAGAGCGCGGTCGCCTTCACCCTTCTTCTGGGGAAGCTCCATCACGTGCACCGGCTGCATGTCGCCGAGGATCTCGTAGAACTTCTTCTTGCCATCGCAGGTCGTCTCACCGATCAGGAGGTCGCACGATTCGATGTAGGGGCAGACCTTGGCGAGCTTGAAGCCGAGAGACGACTTGATGAGAGGACAGAGGTTTGCGGGCAGGAACTTCATCGCCTCCTGCGGCGCGACCTCGGCTCCGGCGCAAAGGCCGACGCTGATCCCGCCCGCGGCCATGATGAGCTCCTCGGGGGCATAGGTGCAGTATGTGCCGACGACTATGCCGCCGTTCTTCTTGTGGTTCACCAGCTCCTGGATGCGGAGCCCGTGCACTTCCGAGAAAACGTAATCGAAGTAGCTCATGCGCGCCGGCCGGCCTTCCTGCGAAAGGAAGACGTCTCCGAAGAGAGGAGGGAGTATCTCGAGCAAGCCGTCGTGCGCATCCAGGTCCATGCCGAGCTCTTCCCACATCTTGCGATAATCGTCTGCCATGGCCAACTCCTTTGATTAAAATGGTTTATCAATTTGATTAGTGCTGATTATATTATGCGGATATCGCGGGAGCAACCAGATGCGCAGTCGCACCTGTACCGAGGAGAATTGCGGCCAGAGATTCGGGGCTGTTATCGGGGGGTGACGATGGCCTTGAGCCCGTCGGAACGGTTGCGCTCGGAATTCCATCGGTACCAGGGCTCCGTCAGGACTCCCCGTCCGATGTCGCCCGCCGCGATGTAAGGCTCGCCGCCGGTCGTTCCCG
>JGI24138J36424_10000447_pt1 | contig 12921 bp, 13 predicted proteins | sample BarGraNGADG00312_2_FD_36424 | JGI IMG/M metagenome (IMG submission 36424) | reverse complement strand
CTCGACCGCGGCGGTGGCGACGTCGTACATCGCCCACATGCTAGGCCGATGTCGACCCCCGTGCGAATCGCTGGGATCGGCTGTCAGACGAGCCCTTCGAGCCGCCGCACGGCGGCATCCGGTCCGGGCATCACCGCGATCTCCGCGGCGATCGCCGCCGCTCGCTGGCGATAGCGCGGATTGCCGAGGACGTCATCGACAGCGCGTCGGGTACGAAAACTCGATCATGCCGCCCTCCTGTACTCGTGCACGAGCCCTCCGAGGAGATCTCGCCGTTCGATGTCGGGCACACCGTCGGCCACTTCGACGGGAGCGAGACGCTCGGGTACCTGAAGCTCCAGCCCCCGATGCGGGCGTCGCCGGTTGTAGTGGCGCACATAGATCCGAAGGATGCGATCGAGATGCCGGGGGCCGAGGATCAGCAGCCAGTCCAGGCACTCCGCGCGAAGCGTCTCTATCCAGCGCTCGGCGAAGGCGTTCGCGTTCGGCGCCCTGATCGGCGTGCGGATCACCCGAATCCCTTCTGATCCGAAGACAGCATCGAAGGAGCGGCAGAACTTGGCGTCTCGGTCGCGAATGAGAAAGCCGATCTGCGTGCCCTCGTCGGCGAGGCTCATCACGAGGTTCCTCGCCTGCTGGGTGACGAACGAAGAGTCCGGGTTGGTCGTTGAGACCGTGACATGCACGCGCCGTGTCCCGATCTCGATGAAGAACAGGACGTAGAGCGTCTTCCAGAAACGCCGTCTCGACCGTGAAGAAGTCGCACGCCAGGATGCCCGCTGCCTGAGCCTTCAGGAACTGGCGCCACGTCAGGCCCCGGCGGGGGGCCGGACCGACGCTAAGAGCGGCGAAGCAGCATCGCGATACTCGTCGCGGACGCGCGGATCCCGAGCTTCCCCAGCTCGCCTTTGATCCGCAGGTATCCCCACCGGGGGTTCTCCCTCGCCATCTGAAGGATCAGCTTGCAGACCTCCGGATCGATCGCGGGGCGCCCGGGCCGGCGATGCGGCCTCGTCCACTTTCGCGCGACGAGTGACCGGTGCCAGCGCAGAAGCGTCTCGGGACGAACGAGGAACGCGCCCCAATGCTCCTTGGGGAGGATCCTGCTTGCCGCGGCGAGCAGCGCGCGGTCCCGGCGCCGGTAGACCGGGCGCTTGACCTGCCGGCGCAAGACCTCGAGCTGGTGACGAAGGACGAGGATCTCGATCTGTGCGACATGGTCGGAGCGACGGTTCGGTGCGACAAGGCTCAGGAGCCGACGAAGCACCAGGTAGAGGAGTGAACCAAGCATGGCGGCGATACTGTCATGCGGGGCGATGCTCAACCACCGACCACTCTGGCGGGCCGACTGATCGAGTTCTTGTACCCCACGGGCCCACGTCATCGATGGCGACCCCTCGGCTGGCTACATCGCGGCGTGTCCGACGTGCAACGAGCGGGCCAAGGGGGGAGGGGCAGCCACGGGATCGGAAGTCGCCCTCGCTGACCCGGGCGGCCCTTCTCTCACGCGTCCAGGTTTCGCGAATCTGGTCTCGGGGGCGAGGGCGATGACGGCGGGGCGTCGGTGCGGAGGCGGCTCGCGAAGGCGTCGAGTGCGGCGGCAGGGCCGGCCACCTCGATCTCCACGCAGCCGGCGGCGTTGCGGACACGCCCGGCGAGGCCCAGCTCGGTCGCCAGGCGCCACACGAACGGCCGGAAGCCGACGCCCTGGACGACGCCCTCGACGACGAGGGCGCGCGCAGGAGGAGCAGCGGTAGTAGCGGGGACGCGCACGTCCGGGCGGACGGTAGCAGCCATGGCACAAGCGTCGGCTGCCGGCGTCTGGCCTCAACCTGCCGAACGGCTCGCATTCACCCCGCCGGTCGGCGGCTGAGGGGGGTCAGGCGGTCGGCGGTGCAGGGACGGACAGGGCGACAGTCAGCCTGCGCCTTCGATCCAGCCGTAGCCGCGGGTGACGCGACGGACCCGGAGCGCATCGTCCATCTGCACCAAGTGGGCGAGCTGCCCGACGGCGATCCGCCCGCGGTCCGCCTGGCGGAGCATCGCCAGCGGGTTCGCGGAGGCCGCCGCGACTGCCGCCGGGAGGGGCACGCCCGAGCCGACCAGGTTCCGGACCGCCGTGTCCAGCGCGATCGTCGAGCCCGCCAGCGTCGTCGTCCCGGCGAGCGTGGCGCGGCCGTCCCGCACCTCCACCTCGAGCCCGCCGATGGTCACGCGCCCGTCCCCCACCCCGGCCAGCGGCAGCGCGTCGCTGACCAGCAGCAGCCGGTTCGCCGGCTTGGTCCGGGTGATGATCGGCCACAGCGCCCGGTGGACGTGGTGGCCGTCGGCGATCAGCTCCACGTAGGCCTCGTCGTCCGTGAGCGCGGCGACGGCCAGGCCCGGTGCCCGGTGGTCCACGCCGGTCATCGCGTTGAACAGGTGCGTGGTCGTGCGGCCGCCGGCACGAAAGCCGGCGATGGCTTCGTCCAGGGTGGCGGCGGAGTGGCCCATCGAGGCGGCGATTCCCAGCGAAGCGAGCCGGGCGATCAGGGCGAGCGCCCCGGGCAGCTCGGGCGCGATCGTCATCACACGGAGCCCGTCGAGCAGCGCCGCGATCGCCGCCTCGTCGAACTCCGCCGGCGTGCGCAGGAGGTGCGGGTCGTGGGCGCCCTTGCGCGCGGGCGCGAGGAACGGTCCCTCGAGGTTGAACCCCAGCGACTGCGCGCCGTCGTCCGGCGCCAGCGGCATCCAGCGTCGGACGCGCTCGGCAAAGCGGGGCAGCTCGTGGGCGGGGAGGCTCGGCGCGGTGGGCAGGAACGAGGTGACGCCGCGGCGCAGCAGCGCACGGGCCATCCCGGACAGCGCCGCGGCGTCACCGGTCGCGTCGTGACCGCCCCAGCCATGGACGTGGACGTCCACGAACCCGGGGGCGAGATACGGCCCCGCGGCGGCGATCTCGTCATCCTCGTCCGGCTCGACGGCGGCGACCCAGCCGTCCTCGATCGTCAGGCTCCCCGGCACGACGGCGTCCTCGATCACCAGCCGCCCTCGAACCACTTCAGGCGCCACCGGCCACCTCCAATACCGCCGACCGCATCGCCAGCACGTTCTCCGGCGGCACGTTCGGCTGCAAGTCGTGCACGGCCGCGAACCCGATGAGCAGCGCGTACGAATCGTGGTTGAGGCCGCCGGGGAGCGGCATCCGCCGGTACTCGCCCCACTCGTCCACGAAAGTCCGGCACTCGCCACCGTCGCGGATCTCCCGGTGATACGTGGACACGCCGCCGGGCGAGACCCCGCGAACGTCGCAGCCCAGGGCCTCGATGACGTCCGGCTCCACGTCCGCCAGCTGCTGGGCGATGTCGCCGACGCGCGGTTCCCCTGCGGGCAGGCCGAGGGCCTCGCGGAGCCGGGCGTAAGCCCGGGCGTGGATGCCGGTGACGCACGAGCCGCCGAGGTCGAACGGGACGCGGTCCGGCTCGCGGTGGGTCAGGGCGGCCCGGACCCGCTCGCGCGAGGTCATGCGGGCGAGCCGGCGCCCGACGGGCGACTGTCACCCAACGAGACGCCAGCGAGCGGCGAGACGGCGTCGCGCGAAACGCCGTCGGAGGAGGGAGCCTCGACGTCGAACAGCACGTCGAGGGCGTACCGGTCCGCCGGGTACCGGCTCTCGGTTGCCTCGAGCCGGCGCCCGTGCGTGTCAAGGATGACCCGCCGCTCCACCAGCAACGGGTCGCCGCGACGCAGGCCCAGGAGCCGGGCGTCCTCGTACGTCGCGGCCGCGGCGGTGATCGTCGAGATCCCCCGCCGCAGGTGATGGCCCGCGCTCGCCAGCACCGCGTGCAGGGACCCGTGCTCGAGGTCGGCTCGCATCACGGCCGACGCCGTGCGACCGACGAGGGTGGCGGTCTCCACGGCAACCGGCTCGTCGTCGGCGCACCGAACCCGGCGCAGGACGACGATCGGCTCCGCCACCGCGACGCCGAGCGCGGTTGCCTCATCCGCNGTGCACGGCCGGATCTCGCGGGCCAGAACCCGGGAGCTCGGTACGCGACCGCGGCGCTCCATCTCGCGGGAGAAGGTCATCAGGCGGTCCGCGCGCCGGTGCGTGGGCGGCTCCGCGACGAAGCTGCCGCGGCCCGGGACCCGGAGCACGAGGCCCTCGTCGGCGAGGCGCCGCATCGCGTTGCGCGCGGTCATCCGGCTGACCCCGAACTCCCGGCATAGCGCGGCGTCCGACGGGAGCTCGTCGCCCGCATCCATCACGGCGATCCGCTCCCGGAGCGCCTGCTCGATACGGCGCCAGTGCGGGACCTGCCGCGGCAGGCTCATCCCGGGCCCGCCGCCTGCACCGAAACCTGCGCCGCACGGTCGGCCGCGGCCTGACGGTCAGCCGCGCCCTGCTCGGCTCCGTTCTCCGCGGCGCCCCCCGTTGCGCGCCCCGCCTCGGTCTCCGAAGCGCGTTCCGCGCCGTGCACGGCCGCGCCGATCGACCCGGCCCAGATCCCGAGCTCCGCGGCGACCAGCGTGACCGGCTCCAGCGATGTCATGTTGACGCGGCGCCGGAGCTCCGCGCGGATGGGCTCGAACAGCAGGTCGCCCGCGGCGGCCACGCCGCCCCCGATGACGACCCGGTCGGGCGAGATGATCGTGATGAGGTTGGCGATCCCGATCCCCAGGTAGCGGCCGACCTGGGCCAGCCCGTCGAGGGCCCGCGCGTCACCGGCCCGCGCCCGCTGAACGGCCTCCTCGGCCGTGGCCGTGCCGCACGCGGCGGCCAGCTGGTCGGCGCGGGCGTACGCCTCGAGACAGCCGCGGTTCCCGCAGTTGCACCACGGCCCGTCGGGATCGATCGTCTGGTGGCCGACCTCGCCCGCCGCCCCATCGTGGCCCTGGTGCACCCGCCCGTTGACCGCGATCACGCCACCGACGCCGGTGCCCAGCGTCAGGCCGACCATCGACGAGGCGCCGCGCGCCGCGCCCAGGCGCAGCTCGGCGAGGCCGAAGGCGCGGGCGTCGTTGACCAGGAACGCCGGCACGCCGAGCGCGGCCGACACCGGTCCGGCGACCGGCCGGCCGGCCCAGGCGCCGGGCACGTTGACGAGGAAGCGCGTCGTGCCGGCGACGGGGTCGTACAGGCCCGGGACGCCGACGCCCGCGGAAACGACGCCCGGCCACCGGGCCATCGCGTCGCCGCCGACCTCGCCCAGCCTGTGAACCACGGCCTCCGGNCCGGCCTGCGTGTGCGAAGGGCCCTGTCCGGTGNCGAGCGTCCGCCAGTCGGCGCCGTCGCGCTCGACCACGGCCCACTTGAGGTTCGTGCCCCCGAGGTCGAGGCCAAGGTGGCGCGTCGGCTCCCGCGTCAGCGACGGCACGCTCATGGGGCCCCGGCCCTCACGACTCTTCGGTGATGCGCGTATACGTCGCGGCGACCACGAGGATGATCGCCCCGAACAGGATCTGGCGCACCGGCTCAGGCATCTGCAGGACCGTGAGCAGCGTGGACAAGACAGTCAGGATCAGCGCGCCGACGATGCTCCCCGCGTACCCGCCGCGCCCGCCGAAGATCGAGGTGCCGCCGATGACCGCGGCCGCCACGGACGGGAGGAGGAACCCGTCGACGAGCGCTGCNGTCGCCGTGTTGGTCAGCCCGCCGTAGACGANCCCGGCCAGGCCCGCGAGCAGCCCGGAGATCGCGTACAGGGCGACGAGAACCTGCCACACCCGCACACCGGACAGGCGCGCCGCGGCCTCGTTGTCACCGACCGCGTAGAGCAGCCGCCCGAACCCGGATCGCCGCAGGAGGAACAGGATCAGCGCGGCCAGCGGGATGAACAGCAGCAGCGAGTTCGGCAAGAAGCCGAACGACGTGCGGGCGCCGAGCCACGCCACCGCATCCGGGATGCGCGCGCCCGCCGCCACCATGATCCGCTGGTAGACGGTGATCAGGCCCAGCACGACCAGGCTCATCGCGATCGTCATGATCAGGGGGTGGACCCGGAACACGCCGACGCCGATCCCGTTGACGATGCCCACGACGAGCGCGGCGATGAGCGCAATCGCGACGGCGACCACGGGGCCCTGGACAGGCGACTGGGTGAACACGATGTACGCGGCCATCGAGGCGACCGTCGCGACNGACAGGTCGATGCCGCCGGTCAGCATGGTCATCGTCTGGCACGCCGCGAGGATCGCCAGCGGGACCGCGAACCGGATCGTCGACGAGACCCACGCCCCACTGAGCATCCCCGGCTGGACGAGCTGCAGCGCCGCGATGAGCGCGGCCAGCAGGACGAGCAGCGGGAGGATCGGCCGGTCGCGAAACGTCCGGCGGAGCACCGCCCCGGCGTCCCGGCCGGCGCGGTCGTCCATGGCGTCCTGGACGCTGGTCATGCGCGCCTCCTTCGCAGGGTGACGAACGCGCCGATCATCACGACGACGACCATGATCACGCCCTGGATGACCGTCGAGAAGTTCGGGTCCACGCCCAGGAACGTGAGGTCCGTGCGGATCAACGAGAGGACGAACACGGCGACGAGGGGACCCATCATGCCGCCCCGTCCGCCGGCGAGCGAAACGCCGCCGAGGACGATCGCAGCGACCGCGAGCAGGGTGTACGGACCGGGGATCGGGGAGCCGATGCCGGTGCTCGCGGTGAGCGTCAGGCCGCCTGCCGCGCAGAACAGGCCGGTGAGCGCATACGCGGCGACCTTCGTCCGCGGGACGTCCACGCCGCCCCGGAACGCGGCCAGCGGGTTGCTGCCGATCGCATAGATCGAGAGGCCGAGCCGTGACCGCCGGACAGGGAACCACGCCAACCCCACACAGACGANGAGCACGACGAGGGCCTTCGGCAGGATGTCGATCAGCAGCGACCCGGAGATCATGTCCTTGAGCCAGTCCGCGGCGGCACCGCCGGGCGAGCCCATCACGAGCAGCGCCGCGCCCGCCCACACGTACGACATCGCGAGGGTGACGACGATGTCCGGCACGCGCGACACGACGATCAGCAGGCCGTTCACCGCCCCGAGGGCGAGGCCCAGGAGCAGCACGCCGAGGGCCACGACAACCGCGAACTCCGGGCTCGCGTCCTTCATCTGGGCAGCGGCGACGACGCTGGTGAGGGCCATCATCGCACCCACTGACAGGTCGATGCCACCGGAGATCACNACGATCGCCTGGGCGACCGCGGCGAACGCGATCGGCAGCGCACCGATCGCGAGCGAGGTGAGCTCGGTTGCGCCGTAGCCCGGCGAGATGAGCTTCGCCACCACAAGGAGCGCGGCGAACAGCCCCCACAGGGCGAGCGACCAGGTATCGCGGCGGACCGCGCGCAGCGCGTCGAGGCTGGCGCCGCCCACGCGATGCACCCCGTCGCGCGCGTGCGCGGCCGCGCTCACGACGGCACTCCCGTCCCAGCCGGCGCCCCGGCGGCGGATTCCTCGGCAGCGACCTCCTCGGGCATCGGCGTCCCGGGCGGCAGCGCGTACGCGGCACGCATGAGCGTCGGCTCGTCGGCGCCCGCGGCCGGAAGCTCGTCGACGATGCGGCCGCCGAAGATGACGACGACGCGATCGCAGACGGCCTGGATCTCGCCGAGCTCGGACGTGTACAACAGGACGGCCGTCCCGGCCGCCGCGAGGTCGCGGACGAGCTGGTAGATCTCGCGCTTCGTCCGGATGTCGATCCCGCGCGTCGGGTCGAAGCACAGCAGCGTGCGCACCCCGCCGGCGATCCAGCGCGCAATGGTCACCTTCTGCTGGTTGCCGCCGGACAACCGGCGAACCTCGGACTGGGCGCGAGTGTCGATCTGCAGCCGCTCGATCGCGCCGTCCACGGCCTGCTTCTCGCGGCGCATCCGGATCGGCCCCCAGCTGGCCAGCCGGGCCGACATCGGGAGCGCGATGTTCTCNCGCACGGATCGCTGTCCGAGCAGCGCCTCGGCGCGGTTGGCTGGGATGTACACGACGCCCTCGCGGATCGCGTCCGAGGGATGACCGAACCGCACGGGCCGGCCCTCGATCAGGACCTCGCCGGTATCGGGGCGGACCGAGCCGGCGAGCACGCCGAACAGCTCATCCTGGCCCTGGCCCTCGAGCGCCACGAGCCCCAGCACCTCGCCGGCATGGAGCGTGAAGGAGACGTCCTGGAGCTTCGACCCGGCGCCGATGCCCCGCACCTCGAGCCGCGGTGTCTCGTTCGCCCGGGAGACAGCGGGCCGCGCCTCGCTCGCTGCGTGCGCGGCCTCGCCGGCCGGACCGAGCATGAGGCCCACGATCCGATCCTCCGCGCCCGGCGCCATATCCACGGTGCCCACGGTCTCGCCGTCCCGCAGGACGGTGGCGCGGTCGCAGAGGGCGGCGATCTCGAGCAGGCGGTGGGAGATGAAGATGACCGAGCGACCGGTCTCNCGCTGCCGGCCGACGATCTCGAGGACCCGCTCGGTGAGGTCTGCCGGAAGCGCGGCGGTGATCTCGTCGAGCAGCAGGATGTCGGGCTGCTGAGCCAGCGCGCGCGCGAGGTCGAGCACGCGAACGACCGCAAGCGGCAGGTCCCGCGCGTAGGCGCGAAAGTTGAGGTCCGGGACGCCAAGGTCGGCGACGAACGCGCGGAACGGCTCGACCGGCGTCGCGGTGAGCCGCAGGTTCGACTCGATGTCGAGGTCCGGGATGAATGCCGGCTCCTGGTATACGGAGACGACACCGCTGCGGCGCGCCGCCGCGGGTGAATGGACGTCGCGTGCCTGCCCGCCGACGAGGATCGTCCCAGTGTCCGGCCGGACCGCGCCGGTGAGGATCTTCACGAGCGTGCTCTTGCCGGCGCCGTTGGCGCCCATGAGCGCGTGGACCTCGCCGGGCCGCACGGACAGCGAGGCGTTGCGCAGCGCCGTGACGGCGCCGTAGCGCTTCGCGATCCCGGTGGCCTCGAGGAGCAGGTCAGTCATTTCAGGGTCACAGTACGAGGGATGCCGGAGAACCGGCATCCCTCAATGGAGCTTGGAACCCGCGGGAGGCTACTCGCCCGGGCCCTTGCAGGCCAGGATCTGGGCCTTTGTGTAGGTGGTCCAGTCCGGGATCTGAATCCCGAGCGGCCACGTTGCGTCGATTGCCGGGTCGTTGGCTGCCGTCAGGCTCGCCTTGCCCGCTTCGGTCGTGTTGTCCCAGACCGCCGGGGTGACGAGCACCTTCGGGTCGGACGGCTTCTGGCCGTCGAGGATCTTGATGGCGAGGGCGAGGCCCGCGCCGCCGACGGAGGCCGGGTTCGTGACCGCGGCACCCTTCAGGCCATTCTCGGTGAGGAGCTGCTTGACGAAGCCAGCGTTGTCCGCGCCGACGATCGGCACGTACGCGTGGCCNGCCGTCTTCAGCGCGTCAACGATGACGTTGTCTTGGCCGGACGTCCAGATGCCGTCGAACGGGATGCCGCTGGAAAGGATGTCGCTGATCTGCTGGACGGCCTTGGCATTGTCCCAGCCGGTGGCGACTTCCTTGGCGACCTTGATGCCCGGGAACTCCGCGAGCGCCTTCTTGAAGCCGGTGGCGCGGTCCGTGTCGGCGGAGGCGCCGGCGATGCCGCCCATGTAGATGACGTTGCCCTTGCCGTTGAGCTGCGTGAACAGCCACTTGGCGCCGAGATAGCCGTAGTTCAGCTGGTCGTTGGCCATGAGGTAGGCGCCTGCCTGCGTCACGCCCATGTCGACCGCCACCACGACGATGCCNTTGTCCATCGCCTCCTTGAGGGCGGCATTGACGGCGTCAGGGCTGACCGGGTTGACGATGATCGCCTTGACGCCCTTGGCGATCAGGTCCCGGATGTCCGAGAGCTGGCCCGCGGCGTCCGTGTTCCGGTGGTCGATCGTCAGCGAGCTGACGCGCCCCGAGGCGAGCGCCTGCGCCTTGATGGAGCAGATCATCGCCTCGCGCCAGCCGTTGCCCTGGAGCGTGTTCGAGACACCGATGGTGTAGCTGGCGCCCGTGGCGCTGCTGGCGCCCGTGGCGCTGCTGCTCGCCGCCGACGCGGCCGGCGATGCGCTACCGCTCGAGCACGCGCCGACGATGACCGCGACCGCGGCCACCGCCACTGTGCTTCGAACGAATCCGAGACTCTTCATGAACGGAACTCCTCCATGCGCCGCCCGCCGGCTCCCCACTGGAGCACCGGTCGGGCCGTGATCGCTGCGTCCTGCTCGTGTGATCGCTTCGTCACCCACCTCCTCGCTGGTCGATCGCACGAGCGAGCCGTCGCGCATGCTCTCGATAGGCCTGATCGAACAATATCCTCGACCGCTCGGCCCCCACGGCGCTCGCGCGCGTGATGACCGGGAGCATCGCCCCGCGCTCCCCGAAGAGCTCGGCGGTCCGGACCTTGATGGACTTGACGATGGTGACCGCTCCGCCGTTGGGCCCGGTCGAACCGGAGCATCCGGCCCGTCGACGGCCACCAGTGCGTCAGCATGAGGCGTACACAGGCCGATGCCAAGGCCGGCCTCGTCCTGGGTGGCGACGCGCTCCGGGACGTTCGTGGTCCCGGCGATCCGGTGCACGGCCGGCGTCCCGGTCACGAAGCGGCCGCCAGGAGCGCGTCGTCCAGCATCACCGGCTCCCAGCGCCCGCTCCGCATCGAAAGGTAGGCGGCGTCCAGGATCGCGTTGACCACGTAGCCGTCGCGGAACGTCTCCCGCGGGGTCGTGCCCGAGCGGAAGGACTCCACCACGTGCTGCATCATCGCGTCGTGCCCGTGGACGTGGGTCTCGTCGGGAACGGGGAAGACCCACCCGGTGTCGGCATCCGCCTTCTCGCCGAGGTAGCCCGCCGGGCGACCGATGAACGCACGCAGCGCCGTCGAGCTGATGTCCTGGACGATCCGGCCGGCGTCGCCCCAGGCCTCGAACCGGCCCTCCAGGCCGCCCTTGGACGACCACGAGACGTCGGCCGTCGCCATCCGCCCGTCGGCGAAGCGGATGAGCATCAGCGCGTTGTCCTCGGCCGTGGTCCGGGCNCCGTGGACAAGCGTNTCGCCCCAGGCGAACACGTCGCGGATGGCGACGTCCTTGCCGAACAGGTAACGTGCGGCCTCGGCACCGTGCGATGCCATGTCCAGCAGGGCGCCTCCGCCGGCGAGCTCCGCGTTCCAGAAGTGCGCCGCGTGCGGACCGCTGTGGCCTTCGCGCGCGCGGAACGTGACCAGCCGGCCGATCGATCCGGCCTCGATCATCTCGCGCATGCGCATCATCTCGGTGTTGAACACGACGTTCTCGAGGTAGGCGTGGAACACGCCCGCGTCAACGACGAGGCGCAGCATCCCGGCCGCCTCGCCGGCGTTCCGACCCAGCGGCTTGGTGCAGGCCACCGCCTTGCCGTTGGCGGCCGAGGCGCGCACCGCATCAAGGTGGAGCTGGTTGGGCAGGGACACGACGACCAGNTCAACCTCGGGATCCGCGCACAGGGCCTCGATCGAGTCGACGGGCCGGCTCNCGTGCCGCCGCGCGAAGGCCTCCCGCCGCTCCGCCCCGGCGCCGTAGTTCGCGACGACCCGGGCGTCCGGCACGTAGCGCAGGCCGAGCGCGTGGAACTCGCCGATGAACCCGGAGCCGAGCATCCCCACGCGGACCTCGCCCGTGCGGGCCCCGGGCATCAGTCGCCGCCCCCATGCACGGCGGCCGCGTCGGCCGCACCGACGGCCGCCTGGCCGGCCTTGCGGGCCCGGAAGTCCTCGATGATCGTTTCGGTCGCGGTGGCCCCGATGCGGCTGACGCCCAGCTCCATGACCGCGATCAGCGCGTCCAGCGTCCTCACGCCGCCGGCCGCCTTCACCTGGATGCGCGGCGAGGTGTTCGCGCGCATCAGGCGCAGGTCGTCGTGCGTGGCGCCGGACGGCGCGAAGCCCGTGCTGGTCTTGACGAAGTCAGCGCCGGCCGCCTCGGTCAGGCGGCACGCCCGGACCTTCTCGTCGTCGGTGAGGTAGGCGTTCTCGAAGATCACCTTGACGATTGCCCCGGCCGCGTGGCCGACCTCCACGATCGCCTGGATGTCCGCCTGCACGTCCGCGTCGCGGCCGGACCGCAGGGCGCCGATCGGGAGAACCATGTCCAGCTCCGTCGCCCCGTCGGCGAGCGCCTGCTGCGCCTCGAACACCTTCGTCCGGGTGAGGTGGTTTCCGTGTGGGAAGCCGATGGTCGTGCCGACCGCGACGTCGGTGCCGGCGAGGATCGCTGCCGCGCGCTTGACGTCGGCGGGCCGGAGGCACACGGACGCGACGTCGTACTTCGCCGCCAGCCGGCAGCCGGCCTCGACGGCCGCGTCGTCCAGCTCGGGTCGGAGAAGCGAGTGGTCGATCGTCTTCGCGATGTCGCGTTCGGTGAGGCTGTCGATCGAGAGTGTCATGGGGCTCCTCGTCGGGACGCTATCTGCAGTACGGCCGCAGCACGTCCCTCGCGATGAGGAAGCCCTGCTTGACCTTGTCGTCGGTCCCCTCGAACCGCCGGTCCTCGTGCTCGATGATGCAGTCCCCCTCGAACCCCTGGCGGTAGAGCTCGGAGAAGACGACGCTCCAGTCCACCTCGCCCAGACCGGGGATGCGCGGGATCTGCCAGCCCATGCCCATCGAGAACACGCCGCGCTCGTAGAGCCCGTCGACGTCGATCATCAGGTCCTTGGCCTGGAAGTGAAGGACGTGCGGGCCGAACTCCTTGAGGAACCGGCGCATGTCGATCATCTGGAGCACGAGATGGCTCGGGTCGAAGTTGAGCCCGATGGTGCCGCCCCACTGCTCCAGGATCCGGCGCCACATGCGCGGGGTCGTGGCGATGTTGTGGCCGCCCGGCCACTCGTCGTACGAGAACAGCATCGGGCAGTTCTCGAGCGTGATCTTCCGGCCGTGGTCGTTCGCGAATGCCACGATCTCCGGCCAGACGCGGAGGGCTTCCTCCCAGTTCTGGTC
>JGI24138J36424_10000446_pt1 | contig 12929 bp, 12 predicted proteins | sample BarGraNGADG00312_2_FD_36424 | JGI IMG/M metagenome (IMG submission 36424) | reverse complement strand
GTGGCGGTCGGTGATCAAGGAGCTCGAGGTCGCGCAGGAGCTCACCCGCAACAACACGGTCATGACGTTGACGATGTGCGTCAACTACGGCGGTCGGGCCGAGATCGCCGATGCTGCCCGCCGGATCGCTCAGCTCGTCCTGGATGGACGGCTCAAGCCCGACCACATCGACGAACACACCATCGCCAGGCACCTCGACGAGCCGGCGATGCCCGACGTCGACCTGTTCGTGCGCTCCTCCGGTGAGCAGCGGACCAGCAACTTCCTCGTGTGGCAGTCGGCCTACGCCGAGATGGTCTTTCTGGACACGCTCTGGCCCGACTTCGACCGGCTCGACCTGTGGCGTGCCATCGAGATCTACGCCGAGCGCGACCGACGCTACGGCGGTGCCGTCGACCGTTCGCTGGGCCCCGGCTGAAGTCCCTTTGGCCAAGTTCTCACGTGGCGCAGGTCCGTCATTGATCGAGCACTTCCGATGCTGCGCTATGAGTGACGTAACTGCGCTATGTCGTGACCGCGAGTAGCCAGTCAGTCGGTGCACGGGGAGCAGAGGCCGAAGATCTCCAGGGTGTGGTGCACGTCGCTGAAGCCGTTATCGGCGCTGATCTTGTCGGTCCAGGTCTCGACAGCGGGTCCTTCGACCTCGACCGTCCTTCCGCAGTTGCGACAGACCAGGTGATGGTGATGGCCGTTGCTGCACCGCCGGTAGACAGCCTCACCGTCGTGGGTTCGCATCATGTCCACGCCGCCCTCGGCAGCCATGGTCTGAAGCGTGCGATATACCGTCGCCAGGCCCACGCCCTGGCCCTGGGCGCGAAGGCGCGCGTGCAGGTCCTGGGCCGACATGAAGTCGCCGATGTTCACGAGCAGGGCTTCGACGGCAGCGCGCTGCCTGGTGGGTCGTCGGAAGGTTGCGGGCATCAGTGCCTCACGGGGTCGTCATCGGTCTCGAGCGGGTCGTGCTCGTCGTAGTGACCTTCATGCGGAGCATGACGGTGGCCGTGGTGAAGATAGTCGACGTGGTGCTCGTGCTCGATCGCGGGGTGGCCGCAGTGTGGGCCGTGCTCGTGTTCGTGCTGCTCGGCCTCGTTGTGTCGCCTGCCTGTGATCCGACCTCGCAGGGCGCTGTATGACGCCGCGACCAGGAAGAGCGCAATGGCCAGCAGGACGATGGTGCCGCCCGGAGCGGTATCGGCATAGAAAGACGCCGTCACCCCACCCACGCTGCAGACGACGCCGATCACCACGGCCATGCGCATCGCCGACCGGAAGCTGCCGGCGATCAGTTGAGCGGTGGCGTTCGGCACAATCATCAGTGCGCTGATCAACAGCAGGCCGACCACGCGCATCGCGACCACCACAGTCACGGCGGTGAGCACAGCCAGGGTGATGTTCAGCGCGGTGACCCGCATGCCGGTGGCCCGCGCATACTCCTCATCGTTGGCGACGGCGAACATACGGGGGGCCAGCGCCCAGGTGAGTCCGACCACCACGAAAGCCAGCACCGCAAAGACCTCGAGGTCGGTCTGGGTCGTCGTGGAGATCGCACCGAAGAGGTAGGAGTCGAGGTTGGCGGGAGTGCCGCTTGTGGACTTGCCGATGACGACGACGCCGAGCGCGATGCCGCCATAGAACATGACGGCGAGGGCGACGTCGCCGCTGGTCCGGCCGCGGGCCCGCACCAGCTCGATACCCACCGCAGCCAGGACTGCGAACACCAGCGCGGTCAGGACCGGTGCCTGGTTCGTGACAACGCCCACCGCGACACCGGCCAGCGCGACATGGCCCATGCCGTCACCGATCAGGGACAGCCGGCGCTGGACGAGGAAGACCCCGACCATCGGCGCCGCGAGGCCTACCAGGAACGCCGCCAGGAGTGCGTTCTGCATGAAGGTGTAGGTCAGGATGTCAGGCACCCTGGCCTCCATGCAGGTGACTGACGTGGTCCAGTGGTCCGGCTACCGGTAAGGCCGGAGGGAACTCCTCGTCGTCGTGGTGGTGCCCGTTGTGGCCGGTCGTCGGGGCGCCCTGGGATCGGGCATAGTCCGCGGGGGTGCCGTCAAGAGTGATCCGTCCCCCCTGCAGCTCGACGATCCGGGTCAGCACGCCGCGCACGGCCTGGAGCTCATGGGTGACGATCAACATGGTTGCCCCGCGTCCGGCCAGTCGGGCGAGCACCTGGCTCAGGATCTCCTGGCTGGCCAGGTCGACTCCGGCGGTGGGCTCGTCCATGATCAGAACGTCCGGCTGGGCGGCGAGGGCGCGCGCGATCAGCACGCGACGTTGCTGGCCACCGGAGAGGGTGCTCACGTCGACATCGGCGCGGTCGTCGAGGCCGACGACAGCGAGGGACTCCGCGATGATTCGCCGGTCCTCGTGGTTCGGGCGGCCCAGCCAGCCTTGGTGGGGGAGTCGCCCGATCGCGACGACCTCGGTGGCGGTCGCGCGTACGGACGCAGACAACGTATGGTGCTGCGGCACGTATCCCAGGCGGTAATGGTCCCGGAAACGGTCGATCGGGGTGCTGAAGAGTGCCACCTGGCCGCCGAGACGGTCGTTCAGCCCGAGCAGCCCCTTGACCAGCGTCGACTTGCCCGAGCCGTTGGGACCCAGGATAGCGACGACCTCACCGGCATGGATATCCAGGGTGGCCCCGGAGACAACCGCGCGGTCGGCATACCCGAAGGAAGCCGAGCGCAGCGAGATGACGGCCTGCGAGCCGTCGTGGGGACCGCGCGACGTTGTGGTCATGAGCATCCCTGACCCGTCTGCAGAGCTGTGAGGTTGGAGCGCATGACCTCGAAGTAGTTCTTGCCGTTCGACTGCTTGGTCAGGCCCTCGATCGGGTCGAGCGTGGCCACCTTGGCGCCGGACTCAAGCGCAACGGTCGCCGCGATGGCCGGGCTCGCCAGGGTCTCGGCGTAGACCGTCGTCACGCCGTGTGCCTTGGCATAGGTGCTGACTGCGGCGATCTCGGTGGCATTGGGCTCCTGCTCTGGTGAAAGGCCGTTGATGGCGATCTGCTTCATGCTGAAGCGTTGGGCGAGGTAGCCGAAGGCGGCGTGGCTGGTGACCAGGTCCCTACGCTGGCAGTTGGCCAGACCGGTGGTGAACTCCGTGGAGAGTGCGGCGAGCTTGTCCTCGAAGGCCTTGGCATTCTTCTCGTAGTCGGCCTTGTTGGCGGGGTCCGCGTTCGAGAGCCGTGCGGAGATCACGTTCGCGACCTTGGAGTAGCGCTGCGGGTCCAGCCAGAAGTGCGGATCGATGGCGCCCGAAGCGAGCCTCAGGTTGAGGTTGGCCGTAGGGGCGACGTCGAGGGCGCGGTTGCCCGCCTGCGACTCGGCGGCCTTGTCGACTGCTCCCTGCAGTCCCTTCTCATAGATTACGAGTCCGGCCTTGCTGACCGTGGCCACGTCGTGCGTGGTGAGCTCGATGTCGTGTGGCTCGGCGCCGGGCCGGGTCAGGCTGGTGACGGCGACATGGCCGCCGCCGATCTGCTCTGCAGCGAACTGCAGCGGGTAGAACGATGCGACGACAGTCAGCTGGCCGGTGGTGTTCCTTCCCGGAGCGCCCGAGCCGCAGGCGCTCAGGGACAGGGCGGCGATGGTGGCGATGATCACGGGAGCAGTGGCGAGGGCCCTTCGTGACGTCATGCTACTGATTATCGATCTGAATGAGAATCATTGTCAAAAGAACGGATCAAGAGGTACAAATGGTGTCAAAAGGCATAGGCACAGCATATGCGGGCACGGGGGTCGCTCAGTTGCAGGGCGGGGGCCGCCTCAGTTGCGTGGGAAGAGCTGCACGGCAGCCATGGCGACTGCGAGCATCAGCACGGCGAGCCGCATGATGCGCTCCGAGCCGCTCAGGCGTGGCCACGACAGATAGAGCACCCAGGCCACGAAGATGGCGGCCAGACCCATGAGGACGAATCCGACCTGGCCGCTGATCAGCACGCCCGCCACGAGCAGGGCCAGCAAGATCAGGAACGGCACCGGTTTCGGTAGCCGGCTGAGCCTGGTCACCAGGGGCAGGCTGGCGTGATCGATGCGTCGGCGCACAGTACTCGGCACCAGGTCAGGCTACGGGAGCCAGCCTGCGGTAGTAGTGGGGGTCACGAATGGGGGCACGGCCCGGATACTCTTGCCCCATGGCAGCCACCTCCACGATCGACACCATTGTCAGTCTCTGCAAGCGCAGGGGCTTCGTCTACCCGTGCGGTGAGATCTATGGAGGCACCCGCTCCGCCTGGGACTACGGCCCCCTGGGCGTGGAGCTGAAGGACAACATCAAGCGTCAGTGGTGGAAGTCCATGGTCCAACAGCGTGACGATGTCGTCGGTCTGGACTCATCGGTCATCCTGCCCACCAAGACGTGGGAGGCCTCCGGCCACGTGGCCACGTTCAGCGACCCGCTGGTCGAGTGTCTGTCCTGCCACCGACGCTTCCGTGCAGACCACCTGCAGGAGATTATGGCGGAGAAGAAGGGCAAGAACGGCGCTGACGTCAACCCTGACAGCATCGAGCTCGCGACCATTGCCTGCCCCAACTGCGGTACTCGCGGTTCATGGACCGAGCCGAGGGCCTTCTCGGGCCTTCTCAAGACCTATCTTGGTCCCGTCGAGGACGAGGCGGGACTGCACTACCTGCGCCCCGAGACCGCCCAGGGCATCTTCCTCAACTTCGCCAACGTGATGAACTCCGCGCGCAAGAAGCCCCCTTTCGGCATCGCCCAGATCGGCAAGAGCTTCCGCAACGAGATCACCCCCGGCAACTTCATCTTCCGAACCCGCGAGTTCGAGCAGATGGAGATGGAGTTCTTCGTCGTTCCGGGCAGCGACGAGGAATGGCACCAGTACTGGATCGACGCGCGCACTCAGTGGTACGTGGACCTCGGCATCAACAAGGACAACCTGCGCCACTACGAGCATGCGCAGGAGAAGCTCTCGCACTACTCCACGCGCACCGTGGATATCGAGTACCGATACCGGTTCCAGGGCACTGAGTGGGGCGAGCTCGAGGGTGTCGCCAACCGCACCGACTTCGACCTCAAGACCCACGGCGAGGCGTCGGGCGCTGACCTGTCCTACTTCAACCAGAACACCGGTGAACGCTTCATCCCGTACGTCATCGAGCCGGCGGCCGGCCTGTCCCGCTCGCTGATGACGTTCCTGCTCGATGCTTACTCCGAGGACGAGGCGCCCAACACCAAGGGCGGTGTCGACAAGAGGGTCGTGCTCAGGCTCGACAAGCGGCTGGCCCCGATCAAGGTCGCAGTCCTGCCGCTCTCGCGCAACGCTGACCTGACCCCCAAGGCCAGGGATCTGGCCACCCAGCTGCGCCAGAGCTGGTCGATCGACTTCGACGACGCCGGTGCCATCGGGCGTCGCTATCGTCGCCAGGACGAGATCGGCACACCATTCTGCGTCACGGTCGACTTCGACACCCTTGACGACCATGCGGTGACCGTGCGCGAGCGCGACTCGATGGCTCAGGAGCGGGTGGCCCTCGACCAGGTCGAGGCCTACCTGGCGACACGCCTGCTCGGCTGCTGAGAGCTGGCAGGTCATGACGGCCGTGCCGCCTGTGCTCCCCGTGTTGCCTGCGCTCCAGATCGGCCGCCATACCATCGAGTCCCCAGTCGTGCTCGCCCCGATGGCCGGTGTCACCAACCGCGCCTTCCGCCGGTTGTGCAGAGAGTACGGCGACGCGGGGCTGGAAGGTCGCGCCACAGGTACCAGACCCACCCAGGCCCTGTATGTCAGCGAGATGGTCACCTCGCGCGCCCTGGTCGAGCGCACGCCCAGGTCGATGCAGCTGATCGAGCACGACCCGGACGAGAGCCTTCGTTCGATCCAGCTGTACGGCGTGGATCCGGCGACAGTGGGGGCGGCCGTGCGGATGCTCGTGAGCGAGGACCGTGCCGATCACATCGATCTCAACTTCGGCTGCCCGGTCCCCAAGGTCACCCGCAAGGGCGGCGGCGCGGCACTGCCATGGAAGACCGACCTGTTCCGGGCGATCATCAGCCATGCGGTCATTGAGGCCACCCCGTATGGCGTGCCGGTCACCCTCAAGATGCGCAAGGGCATCGACTCGGACCACCTGACGTTTCTGGAGGCCGGCCGGATCGCCGAGGGGGAGGGCGTCGCCGCCGTGGCACTCCATGCGCGGACCGCATCCCAGGCGTATTCGGGTCAGGCTGATTGGTCGGCCATCAGGGCTCTGAAAGAGGTCGTCACCACCATTCCCGTACTGGGCAACGGCGATATCTGGTCGGCGCAGGACGCGCTTGACATGGTCGAGGCGACCGGTTGCGATGGAGTCGTCGTGGGTCGTGGGTGCCTGGGCCGGCCATGGCTGTTCACCGACCTCGCGGCGGCTTTCGCCGGGACGACGACGCGGGTCCAGCCGACCCTGGGACAGGTGGCCCAGACCATGCGTCGACACACCGAGTACCTCATCGAGTTCTATGGCAGCGAGCTGAAGGCATGCCGGGACATCCGCAAGCACATCGCCTGGTACCTCAAAGGATTCCCGGTCGGTCATGACATCCGTCACCGGCTGGCGCTGGTTGACTCCATGGCCGCCCTCGAGGACCTGATCGCTGCGCTCGATCTGGATGCGCCGTGGCCCGGTGAGCCGGCCGAGGGCCAGCGAGGACGGGCGGGCTCGCCGCGTCGAGTTGTTCTGCCGGACGGGTGGTTGGACTCGTGGGAGCTCAACGAGGCGTGCGCTGCCGTGGTCGCCGAGGCTGAGCTGTCGGTCTCAGGCGGCTGACCGGTGGAGCTTCAGTCCCTCGGGTAACGCACGGACCTCATGCTTCTTCGTCTGCAGGGCAGCATCGTCACGGTCGCCGGTGACTACCTGGTCGTCCGCACCATTGCGAACCCCGGATTCCAGCGGAGCAACTTCGTGTTGGCAGGCCAGTCGGGGGTGGACCGACCGCTGGTTGACCTGGTCGGGTCTTCCACGCGGAACATCCGGCGGCCGGTCATCTGGCGCTCGGGGTCGACGGGGTGGACGGCCGGGTTTGGGGCGATGACGAGCTGGGGGAGTGTGGTCTCGAGGTCGAGCGCAGCGTGGTGATGACGGCGAGGTAGGTGCAGAACCGCTGCACCCCAACACCGATGCCGTATGCCGGATGCTTGCCTCCGAAAGCGACCGGGCTGTCGCTGTGGACCTCTAGGCGGTCGAGCGTGGCGCGTTCGACCCGTTGGAGTTCCGCGACTTCGTACAGCGCAGGATGACCGCACGCAGGGAGCAGCAGGAGGCCGGGCTCGGAGCTTGCTTTGGCGCCTTCGCGGGCGGCGAGATGATCTGTGGCCTGAGGATCTTCACTGACGGGCCGGGGCTCGGGCGGTTTCAGGACGTCGAGACCCTGGCGTCGCCAGGACCCTGTACAGCTACCCGCCGCCGGCGACTCCGGAGGAGGTGCGTGCTGCCGCCCTGCAGTACGTCCGCAAGCTCAGCGGGACCAGCAAGCCATCCGCCGCGAACGCTGCGGTGCTCGAGCAGGCGGGGAGCGTGCGCACAGCAAGAACGATGTATTTAGGTTACCCTTGGTGAATCGACCAGTCTGGTGCGGATCGGTCTCGAAAACAGAGTTGCATCGAAGGGACCTGCAAACATGTCGACCACCACAACGAATCCGAAAGTCAAGCTCATCGGCGTGCTTGTCATCATTGCCGGTATCCTCATGATTGTGGCCGGCGGTGTCACTTGGGGCATGGTGTCCTCCCAACTCAAAGCCGAACACATCGTCGTCGCCGCGATAACTCCCGCGAACCCGGGCAGGCTTGCAGGCAAGCCGGTCGCCGGCCCGTTCACCGCCTATGCTCAGGCCAACGCGATCAACAACCATGCGCTCGACGGGGCGGGCGGCCGCACGTACGCCCAGATCGGGGACGATGCGAAGGCGCTCAAGGCGAAGCTAGCGGCTGCTGGCCTCAGCAAGGAGGAGGTCGCGAAGAACCCGGATGTCTTGGCCCTTGCCGCAACTCGCGACTCCACGATGAACGGTTCGTTCCTGCGTGCCTCGCTCTTCACCTCGGTCGTCGCATACGGCGTCGCGGCCCTGGTCATCGGTCTCGGCGTGCTGTTCGCACTGGTGGGCCTCGCCCTGACGAGGCTCTCGGCCGAGATGGTGACCGTGTCCCGCGCCGCGGGCCCCGAACCGAGCGTCGCGAAGGCCTGATCCGCTTGTCGTGAGCCGTCTTCCGGCCGCCGGGCGGGGTCAGACCTCAACGGGGCGTGCTGGATCGGTGATCCAGTCGCTCCATGAGCCGATGTAGACGTCGGCGTCGTCGGAGATGCCTGCGACGCTCATTGCAAGGGCCAGGTGGGTGGCCTGGACACCTGAACCGCAATACGTGCCAACGGTTCTTGCACCACTTGTTGTTGCTGCACCAGTTGCTGTTCTTGCACCAGTTGCTGTTCTCGCCGCACCTGCGCCAGTCCCATCCGCTGCCTTCAGCTGGTGGAAGCGGTCTGCCAGCTCGTAGGCCGACAGGAACCGCCCGCTGGAGTCGACGTTGGCGAGGGCGGGTGCGCTGACGGCTCCGGGGATGTGGCCGGCGACAGGGTCAACCGTCTCGTTCTGCCCGCGGAAGCGGTCTGAGGGGCGAGCATCGAGCAGGAGGTGCGCGGCGGCATACGCCGTGGCGTCCGCGGCTTTGAGGAGGCGACCGACGCCTCCTCCGGTCGCGGAGAAGTCGCCCACCACGGTGCTGCCTGGCCCCGACTCGGTCGACTCACCGGCCGCGGTCCAGGCCGCGATCCCGCCATCCAGCACGCGGACACCCAGGAAGCCGAGGTGCCGAAGCATCCACCAGACTCGGCTGGCCGGCAGGGACGCCCAGTCGTCGTAGGCGACGACCGGACGCGACATGGTGACGCCGGCAGACCGCATCGCCGCCGCGAAAGACTCGCCCGTCGGCATCGGGTGTCGACCACCCACACCGTCGGGACTTATCGTCGCCAGGTCGGTGTTCATGTCGACGTATGACGCTCCTGGGACATGGGCGTGCTCGTACTCCCGGCACCCGCTGGGGCTGTCCATCCGGTAGCGCACGTCCAAGACCACCGGCCGGCCCGTCTCGGGGCCGGCCAGCAGTCTGGCGAGTTCTTCGACCTGGATCAGGGGAGAGCTGTCCATCCCGGCCACCGTCAGTTGAAGGTGCTGCGGTTGGGTGATGTCGTCATAGCCGGGTCGAGCTCGATCACCGGCTGCAGGACCTCGTCGATGGCGGTCAACAGCTCGGCGTCGAGCTTGACCCCGGCCGCCTTGGCGTTCTCGATGACCTGCTCGGGCCGTGAGGCGCCGATGATCGCGGCGGACACGTTGGAGTTCTGGAGCACCCAGGCGACAGCCAGCTGGGCCATGGAGAGCCCTGCCTCCTTCGCCAGCGGGGCCAGCTGCTGGACTGCAGCGAGTACCGGGTCCTTGAGCCACGTGTCGATCATGTCGGCGCCACCCCGCTGATCGGTGGCCCGGGACCCGGCCGGTGGAGCCTGGCCGGGTTGGTACTTGCCCGTCAGGACGCCCTGAGCGATCGGAGACCACACGATCTGTCCTATGCCGAGCGCCCGAGAAGTCGGGACCACTTCACTCTCGATGACTCGCCACAGCATGCTGTACTGAGGCTGGTTGGAGACAAAGGGGATTCGCAGCTCGCGGGCAAGACGGTGCCCCTCGCGAAGCTGGGCCGCGTTCCACTCTGAGACCCCGATGTACAGCGCCTTGCCTTGGTGAACGACGTCGGCAAACGCCTCCATGGTCTCCTCCAACGGCGTCTGGTCGTCGAAGCGATGGGCCTGGTAGAGGTCGACATAGTCGGTGCCGAGGCGACGCAGCGAGCCGTTGATCGACTCCTGGATGTGTTTGCGCGACAGGCCGTGGCCGTTCTGACCGGGCTGCCCTATGGGGAAGAAGACCTTGGTGAAGATCTCCAGGCCGCCGCGTCGCTCGCTCTTCAGCGCCTCGCCNAGGACGGTCTCGGCCTTGGTTTTTGCGTAGGCGTCGGCGGTGTCGAACGTGGTGATGCCGACGTCCAGAGCCTGTCGCACACACGCGAGTGCCTGGTCCTGTTCAACCTGCGACCCGTGCGTCAGCCAGTTGCCGTAGGCGATCTCGGAGATCCGTAGTCCGCTCTTGCCAAGATTCCTGAATTCCATCTGACGAGCCTAGGCATCAGGGGGAGGAGGGACTAATCTGCCTCGTTCCGGCATACAGTGCGAGTTGTGAGCACGTATGCCGCGGCCGATCGCGAGCGCTGGGTCCGTGAGGACCCGGCGCACAAGCAGGCCGACCGCGATGACTTCGCCAGAGACCGCGCGCGGGTGCTGCACTCGGCATCTCTGCGGCGGTTGTCGGCCAAGACGCAGGTGGTGCAGCCGGACAGCGACGACTTCGTTCGCAACCGGTTGACCCACTCACTGGAGGTTGCCCAGATCGGCCGGGAGTTCGGCGCCGCTCTCGGGTGCGACGCGGACGTGGTCGACACCGCCTGCCTGGCGCACGACCTCGGCCACCCGCCGTTCGGGCACAACGGCGAGACGGCCCTGAATGACATCGCTGCCGACATCGGCGGCTTCGAGGGCAACGCCCAGACCCTGCGACTGCTGACCCGTCTCGAGGCCAAGCGCGTGCATGCCGATGGCCGTCCCGCAGGACTGAACCTGACTCGGGCGAGCCTGGACGCAGTCACGAAGTATCCGTGGGGCAAGGACGAGAACCGTTGGCGCACTGGCAAGTTCGGCGTCTATGCCGACGACCTCGAGGTCTTCCACTGGTACCGAGAATCCCAGCCGGACGGTCGGCGTTGCCTTGAGGCGCAGACGATGGACTGGTCGGATGACGTGGCCTACTCGGTCCACGATGTCGAGGACGGCGTGGCCTCGCAGCGACTGGATCTGCGGGCGTTGCGTTCGCCGTCCGAGATGGCGTCGGTGATCGCGATGACGAGGGAGCTGTACGCCCCGGACCTGGACGCCGCGGAGCTCACCGAGGCGTTGGCGCGCCTGCTCGCCACGGGCTGGATCCCGCAGTCCCACAACGGTTCTCGTATCGATCTGGCTGCTCTGAAAGACATGACGAGTCTGCTCATCGGGCGGTTCGTCCAGGCCGTCGGAGTGGCCACCCGGGCGAGGTACGGGGATGGTCCGCTGACTCGCTACGCGGCCGACCTGGTGATCCCCGACGGAGTCCGGAGCGAATGTGCCGTCCTGAAGGGGACGGCTGCCCATTTCGTGATGTTCACCGACGAACGGCGCTCGCTGATGGGCGGTCAGCGCGCGCAGATCCACGAGCTTGTGGACGGCTATCGGGCCCAGCCTGCGACCCGTCTGGATCCGCTGCATCGGGGCGACTTCCTGGGCGCGGCTGACGACGGGGCTGCACTGCGCGTGATCATCGACCAGGTTGCTTCTCTGTCAGACCCCCGAGCCAAGGTGTTGCACCGGAGCTGGTGCTGATCGGCCGCTGCGGAGGGCAGACGTTTAGACTTCCTTACGGCGTGGAGGAGGCAGGGTGGCGGGTCTGATCAAGGCCGACGACGTGACGCAGGTCAAGGAGCGGTCGTCGATCGAGGATGTCGTGCGCGAGCACGTGACCTTGCGCGCCGCCGGACCTGGCTCGCTGAAGGGGCTGTGTCCGTTCCATGACGAGAAGAGCCCNTCATTCAACGTCCGCCCAGTTGTGGGGGCCTGGCACTGCTTCGGCTGTGGCGAGGGCGGTGACGTCATCTCCTTCGTGCAGAAGGTCGAACATCTCACCTTCGCCGAGGCGGTCGAACGCCTCGCCACCAAGCTTGGCATGGAGCTCCACTACGAAGAGGGCGGTCCGCCTCGCAGCGGTGAGGGGCTGGGCAAGCGGTCGCGGCTGGTCGAGGCCCACCGGGTGGCTTCCGAGTACTACAGCGCCGCGCTGGTTGATCTGCCCGAGGCGCGCGTCGGTCGCGACTTTCTTCGCGAACGGGGATTCGACCGTAAGGCGGCCGACAAGTTCGGTGTCGGGTTCTCACCTCGCGGGGGCGAGGAGCTCACCAGACACCTGCGCGCCAAGGGTTTCACCGACGACGAGATCGTCGCAGGCGGGCTGGCCGGTCGCGGGCGCGGCCTCTATGACCGATTCCGTGGTCGCCTGATGTGGCCCATCCGCGACATCACCGGCGATGTGGTGGGTTTTGGCGCACGGCGTCTGTTCGACGATGACCGGATCGAGGCCAAGTACCTCAACACCAGCGAGACGGCGATCTACAAGAAGTCGTTCGTGCTCTATGGCCTTGACCTCGCCAAGAAGGCGATCGCCAGGGATCGTCAGGCGGTCGTGGTCGAGGGCTACACGGACGTGATGGCGTGCCAGCTGGCCGGCATCGAGACCGCAGTGGCCACCTGCGGCACCGCGTTTGGCGTCGAGCACATCAAGGTGCTGCGTCGCCTGATACGTGACGAGCCCGACCTGGCCCCGGCCAAGGTGGTTTTCACGTTCGACGGAGACGCTGCCGGCCAGAAGGCCGCCATGCGTGCGTTCGGAGAGGACCAGCGCTGGGCCTCGCAGTCCTTTGCGGCCGTGGAGAAATCGGGCAAGGACCCCTGCGAGCTGCGCCAGGCCGGGGGAGATGCAGCCGTTCGCGGGCTCGTCGAGGACGCCGTGCCGATGTTCGAGTTCGCCGTGCGCACCACTCTCGCGCGGTTCGACCTGACCAGCGCCGAGGGCCGGGTCCGGGCACTGGGAGCGGTCGCCCCCATTGTTGCCGGCATTCGTGACCGTTCCCTGCGTCCGGAGTACACCCGTACCGTTGCTGGATGGCTGGGCGTTGAGGTCGAACAGGTGGCCAACGAGGTCTCCCGAGCCACTCGGATGGCTGCTCGCGCGGCTCGTCCGGCCTCTTCCGGCGGTGGGTCCGGCACTGGGAAGGGCAATGGGAG
>JGI24138J36424_10000441_pt1 | contig 12951 bp, 9 predicted proteins | sample BarGraNGADG00312_2_FD_36424 | JGI IMG/M metagenome (IMG submission 36424) | reverse complement strand
TGCGCGCCGACGTGGTGGGACCTATCGCTCCCACGGCGCGGTCACCCGCCGCTGGGGTCGGCCCCGCGTAGAACACCAGCTGGCCCGAGACGTCGAAGGGCGGCTCCTCGCCCGCATCGAGCAGGGCGGCCAGCCGCTTGAGCGCGGCGTCGCGCATGGTGAGCGCCTCCCCGAACAGCTCGACCTCTTCGCCCGCAGCCAGCGCCCTCAGGGCCGCATCCTCAGGTGGAAGCTCCAGCCTCTTCAACCTCTCCACCTCCGTGGTTATCCCTGAAAAACTGATGAAGCGTCCTGATGAACGAGAAGCCGCCGATGATAACGACCAGCGCGCCGATCATCAGCGCCAGCATCGCCGGGTAGAAACTCTTGTGGAAGAGCACCAGGTTGACCGTCTTGCTGACAGGCTTTGCCACGGTCCAGGGGATCCACTTGTGCAACAGGGCCTGGATCAACGCGAACACTCCCATCGATATCAGAAGGCAAGTCCTCATGATGGTGTTCATCGCGGCGAACACGCGGCCGCGGATGTCCTCGGCCAGGTTCTGATGCAGAAGCGTATAGGCTGACACCATCAGGTAGCCGAGAAAGCAACCCCCGATGAAGATGACGACCAGCGACAGCGGGTAGAAGTCGATCAGCGCGAACACTAACATGGTCACCCCGAAGCTGATGACCGCGCGCACAAACCACTTCGAGGCCGGGAAGTGCCCCGAGATCCAGGGAGTCACCGCGGCCCCGGCCACCACCCCGATCATAAGGGCGGACAGGAGCAGTGTGAACTTGGCGCCGACCGAGTGCAGGACCTGCTGGGCGAACGGCGCGCCCAGGATGTAGAGCGAGCCCCCGCCGATCAGGCCCACGATCATCAGCCCCAGGATGCCTCGCGTCAGCGGGTCGGTCCGCATAAAATGCAGGCCTTCCTTGAGATCGGTATAGATGGACCGCGCCGAGAACCTCTGCCCGTCAGCGCGCGGCTTGCGGGGAAAGACGATGGTGAAGAGCAGCATCGCCGACACCAGGAAAGTGAGGGCGTCCACGATGAAGGCGAACTCGTGCTGGAACGTAGCCGCGTTGGGAACGACGTAGCTGACCAGCGGGAACTTGTGGATCATTGCGGCCACACCGAGGATGACGGTCGCGATGAGGGTGCCCAGGGCCATAGTGAGGTAGGTGCTGGTGGACATCATGGAGTTCGCGGTCATCACGTCCTCCTGGCCGACCAGATCGGGAATGGAGGAGTCCCTGGCGGGGCCGAACAGCAGCTGAAGCACTCTATGCCGAAGACCAGACCGCAGACGAGGACCAGCGAGTTCGCGAAAGCCAGCATCACCACCAGCAGGCAGCGGGCGATCTCACAGACTATCATCAGCGTCTTGTGCTGCAGGCGGTCGACCACCGCGCCTGCCACCAGCCCGAAAAGGAACGCCGGCAGGAACCGGAAGAACATCAGCCAGAAGAGGCCGAAGTTGCCGCCCAGGCGGTTGACCGAGTCGATCAGCACCCCGACGATGACCCAGTCCCCGGTGCTGGATATGCCCTGCCCGATCCAGAGCGACATGAAGTTGCGGTTCTTCAGTACCTTTCTGAACGCGGATATCTCCAGGGTGACCTGGGTCGCAGGCTCATCACCCTTGGGGGCTACGGTCTTGTCGCCAGTGTGCGGCGGGTCGTCCAAGCTGTCAGTCCTTGTATCGTCAGATCTCTATCGTCTTGCGCCGCAGCGAGTGGCAGTTCACGCTGAGGGCGACCGGCAGGCTCGCCATGTGGCAGGGCGCCTCGATGATCCTGGCGCCGATGCAGGTGGTGGTCCCGCCCAGCGCGCCAGGTCCGATCCCCAGCCGGTTCACTTCCGAGACGAGGTCCCGCTCCCTGAGCGCGGTGCGCTCATCGGGGTTGACTCTATCGAGTGGCACCATCAGGGCCCGCCTGGCCATCGCGGCCGCGCGGTCGAAGGTCCCTCCCACCCCCAGCCCCAGCACCAGCGGCGGACAGGACCTCGCGCCCACTTCCGCCACCACTTCCAGGACGAACTCGCGCACACCCTCCCAGCCCGAGCCCGGAAGCAGCATGGCCGCCCTGGAGGCCATCTCGCTGCCACCGCCCTTCGCGATCACCCCGACGGTCGAGGCGTCCGCCGTCGACATCTCCACCTCCACGAACGCCGGTGTGTTGTCTCCCGTGTTCCTGCGCCGGTCGAGCGGTTCGTCCACCACCGAGGCCCTGAGCCTGCCCCGCGCGGTCGCCCTTGCCACCGCCGCGGAGGCCTCGGCCTGCAGGTCGCCCTCGATGGCGGTGTCGCGGCCCAGGGTGACGTAGACGGTGAAGACGCCGGTGTCCTGGCAGAGCGGGACGCCCTCGGTGCTCGCGATGAGCGCGTTGTCGATGATCATGTCCAGCACCGAGCGGCCCTGCTCGGAGCGCTCGTGCACCCTCGACTGCTCGAGCGCGCCCAGGACATCGGGGGGGAGCGTGGTCGCCACGTCGAGGCAGAGCGACTCGATGGCCTCGCCCAGCTTCGAGGCCTCAATCACTCTCATCAGAACCGGCCTTTCGGGCCTCGGCAAGCCGGGCGCCGACACCCGTCGCGGCGGCCTCCAGCGCGGAGAGCTCCCCCGAAGACAGCGGCAGCTCGACCACCTCGAGCACACCGTCCCTCCCCAGCTTCGCCGGCACGCCCAGGAACATGTCACTTATGCCGTACTCGCCCTTGAGGTAAGCGGACACCGGCAGGACGCGCCCCGTGTCGCCGAGGATGGCCAGCGCCATTGTCCCGATCGACACCGCCGGAGCGTAATAGGCGCTGCCGGTCTTCATGTAGCTCACGATCTCGGCGCCGCCGTCCCTGGTGCGCTCGACCACGCGCCCGAGGACATCCGCGTCGACCTCCCCGCTCAACGGCCGACCCCCCACGGTGGACGTCTCCGTGAGCGGGACCATCTCATCGCCATGCGTGCCCAGGACCATCGCGTTCACGTCGCGTGGAGGCTTTGATGCGAGCCTGTCCAGGAAGTACATGAAGCGGGAGGTGTCGAGCACGCCGGCCATCCCCGCCACGCGACGCTCATCGAAGCCCGAGGCCTCCCAGGCCATGAAGGTCATCTCGTCTACGGGGTTGGTGACGTTCACCAGCACTGCCGAAGGTGAGCCCGCCGCCACCTTGCGCGCGATATCGGTAACGATCGGGGCGTTGCGGGCGGTAAGGTCGAGTCGGGACATGCCCGGGGTGCGCGGAAAGCCCGCGGTCACCACGACCAGGTCGGAGCCCTCGGCGAGGCCGGGATCGGTCCCTCCCACCAGCCGCGAGCCCGAGCCCGTGTAGGGCATGGCCTGGGCGATGTCCATCGCTATCCCCGTCGCCCTGCCCTCGGCGACGTCGACCAGCGCTATCTCGAGGGTAGCGGAGAGCGCCAGGTAGAATGCGGTCGTGGCGCCGACGTGACCGGCGCCGAATATGGTCACCTTGTCCATCAACCCTCCCCGTGCCTCGCCTCATTCAGCCTTCGGGGCGTCGCTCTCCTTTTCCTGCGCCGGCGGCGCCTCGCGCTTGGGCTTGGTCGGACAGTCCGGGTCGAGGCACAGCTCCCAGGGCCTGCGGCCCTTGGTGACTACACGGATCCGCGGGGTCCCGCACTCCTCGCAGGTCTCGCCCATGGGCATTATTCCGCCTCGCTGCGGGAGCGGATAAGTGCGAGTGCAATCCGGATAGTTCCTGCAACCGGCAAAGCGCTTGCCGGACTTCTTGGCGGTCTTGATGGAGAGCTCGCCCTCGCAGTCGGGACAGGACCCCAGCACCGTGTCCCCTCTCATGCCCTCCTTGATCTCGCTGGAGATCTCCTCTTTCTTGCTCTCCATGGCGTCGAGGACCTTGCCCAGGACCTCGCGCGAGCGGTCGACCACCACCTCGAAGGTCTGCTTGCCATCGACGATCGCGTCCATGTCCCTCTCGAGCTCGGAGGTCATGTCCGGGCTGGTGACCATCGTCGCGTGGCGCTCGAGCGCCTTGGACACGGCTATCCCCGTCTCGCTGGGCTTGAGCGGGCTGCCGTAGACGTAGCCCCGCTCGACCAGGCTCTGGATTATGTTGTGCCTCGTCGACTTGGTGCCCAGCCCCAGGTCCTCCATCTTCTGGATGAGGACCCCCTCNGTGTAGCGGGCCGGTGGCTGCGTCTGCTTGGCCTCCAGGTCCTTGTCGACGACGTTGACCGTGTCGCCCTCCGACAGCGCCGGCAGCTCGTCGTCCTTCTTCCTGGGGTAAGGGTAGTAGCGCAGGAAGCCCTCGGAGACGATGACGTCCCCGCGCGCGACGAAGGGCTCGCCCGACAGGTCGACGTCCACCCGCGTCGAGCGCGCCATGGCCGCCTCGGACAGCGTGCCCATGAACCGTCGCGCAATGAGCTCGTATATCTTCCACTCCAGGTCCGACAGCGCCGAGCGCCTGGCCGAGCCGGTGGGGTAGATCGGTGGGTGGTCGGTCGAGAACTTCTTGCCCCGCGTCGCCTTGAGCTCACCTTTCGCCAGCAGCTCGGCGGCAAGCGGCCCCACCACGTCAGACCCCTCGATGGCGCGCAGCACCCCGTCCAGCTCCAGCGATTCCGGGTAGACGGTGTTGTCCACGCGCGGGTAGCTGATGAAGCCGCGCGAATACAGGCTCTCAGCGACGTCCATGGCCCTGGCCGGCGGGACCCTGAGGCTCGAGGCCGCGGTTAAAAANGCGGTGGTGTTGAAGGGCGCCGGCGGGTTGAGGGTCCGCTCACGCGTCTTGACCTCGGTGACCTTGCCCTCGGATCCGATCCGGTCGAACGCCTGGCGGGCGGCCGCCTCCTCGGTGAAGCGGTCGGTCTTGTGGCGGGCGGTGAACTGATCGGGACCGTGGGAGAGCGTGACCTTCACCTGCCAGAAGTCCTCGGGCACGAACGCCCGTATCTCGGCCTCGCGGTCCACCAGCAGAGCCAGCGTCGGGCTCTGCACCCGGCCGGCGGACAGGAACTTCTGCCACAGCCTGTTGCTGGCAAGCGATATGAACCTGGTGAGCGCGGCCCCCCAGATGAGGTCGATGTCCTGGCGCGCCTCTCCGGCCCTGGCCAGGTTCTCGTCCAGCATGCCCAGCTCGTTGAAGGCGTCGTTGATCTCCTTGGACGTCAGCGCCGAGAACCGCGCGCGCGTTATGGGCGCGTCGGGGTTGACCTCCCTGACCAGGTCGCGGATGTCCGAGCCGATGAGCTCGCCCTCGCGGTCGTAGTCTGTCGCGATCACTACCTCGTCGGCCTGCTTGGCCAGCCGCTTGAGCGTGTTGATGAGCATCTTCTCTTTGGGGGTCTTGATGATCTCCGCGTCGATCAGCGAGCGCGGCTCGACCTCCTGCCAGGAGCGGTACTCCTCGGGGAAGTCCACCTGCAGCACGTGGCCGCGCATGCCCACCGATTTCACCTCGCTGCCGTTCTCGTCGTACGAGTAGACGGTGCTGCGGGGGCCGCCCTCGTGCTTGGCCGTTCCGCCGGAGAGGATCTCCGCGATGCGCTTGGCGGTCTGATTTTTCTCTGTCACGATTAGTTTCATAATTACGGAGTTTACATACGCGGGCAGGCACGGTCAAAGGCGCAAGGCAAACCGCGACCGCGTCTGCTCCTACTTGGTGAACAGTGGAATGAACACCAGGGACACCACAATCATCGCCTTGATCATGATGTCCAGCGTGGGTGCGGCCGACTCTATCAGGGGGCCGCCCGCCTTGCTGAGGAGGGACAGTTCGGAGGCGCCGGCGGCGTCATCGGTGAGCTTTCGGCGCGCCGCGCTCCAGACCCCGGAGGCGTTGGACATGAAGATGGCAAGCATGAATCCGGCGGCGAGTGCTCCGGCCAGAAGGCCGGTCAGGGCCTGCCTGCCGGCGAAGCGGCCGACCAGGATCGGCACCACGATGACCAGTATCGCCGGGATGACGGTCTCGTACGCCGCAGCCCGTGCCATGAGGAACGCCGGCCCGCCCGGACTCTTGTCCGGCTCGGAAGCTTTCGGCTNATCGGCGTCAGTCTTCTCCGCCTCCGCCTCGTCGTCGGGTGAACCGGCGTCGGNGGGTTCCTTGCCCGTCGCGGCCGCGCGCGTGACTATCGCCAGGGCGGTGCGACCGGTGCCGTCGAGGGCGAGGGCCGCGAAGACGAAGGCTAGCATGGCGCCCCCGAGAAGAGCGGCAAAAAACTTATAGTCGCCCAGCAGGCCCGCGGTGCCGGCGCCGGAGGAGTAGATGAAAGCCGCNAACAGGGCGATGGCCGCAAGNCCCGCGCAGGCGACCGTGTAGGCACGGCCCGACGCGGCGGTGGTCCCGGCCTCGCCCTCGAGCTCTCCGGTGGTGGAGAGCACTTCGCTGTCCATCCCGGCCGCGCGCGCCACTTCGTCGGCGCCGTCCAGCACAGGGCGGAATGAATTGATCGCCACAATCATGCCCGCGCCGGTGAGCGTCCCCAGGGCCGCCAGAGAGATGCCGAAGATGCCCGACCCGCCCAGGGAGCGGTTGGCGGTCCAGAACGAGACCCCCATGGCGATGATGACCGCGACGATGGGCACCAGCGTCGATATCATCCCGTCAGACAGGCCGCGCATCAGGATGAAGCGGGGGCCGGCCTCGGCGGTCTCCGCCACGTCCCTCGCCGGCTGGTTCCTCTCGGAGGTATAGTACTGGCCCACCAGCGCGATGCACACGCCCGCGAGGAGCCCGACCAGGACAGAGTAGAACAGGCCGATGTGCTTGGATCCGGTCACGCCCCAGACGATGAAGAAAGATGCCACGATCGCCAGTGCGACGGCGCCATAGGTGGATAGGAGCAGCGGGTCGCGCCAGGCGCGTCCCTCCCGGGACCGCAGCAGCATGATGCCCGCCGCCGAGCAGACGATCCCGGCTCCNGCAAGTGCGAGCGGCAGCACGGTGCCTTTGAACCCCAGCTTCTGGAAGACCGTCCCGGACGCCGCGACCAGAAGCGGCGCGATGATGGCGCAGGTGTAGGACTCGAACAGGTCCGCTGACCTGCCGGCCACGGCCACTATGGTCCGGCCCGCCGAGGCCGCCTCCAGAGCTTCCTTGCCGGCCGCGTCGTCAGAGCCCGCAAGGTCGGCGCCGGCCTCCGCGCCGCTCGAGAAGATGCCGCCGCCTATGGTGAGGAACAGCGCGCCGCTCGAGGCCCCCAGCGCGAACCCCAGCACGATAGTGGTCGAGTCCCAGACGCCGAGGACCACCTGGAAGATGATGAAGCAGATCGACAGGCCCAGCAGGCTCAGTCCCGCCACCGCCAGGCCGGCCACGCCCGAGCCTCGGAACGCCAGCTTGAGGGCGCCGGGCTTGCCGNCCCTCGCGGCCTCGGCAGCCCGGCCGTTGACGCCCGACTCGACGGCCATGACCACCAGGCCCGCGCCGAGCGAGCAGAGTGCCCCCAGGATGAAGCAGAGCCCCACCTCCCAGCCGCGCTCGTTCAGGAGNGCGACCGCGACGAGCACGAATACCGCCGCGGCGAACAGTCCCGCGAAGGAGTAGGTGCGGACGACGTAAGGGCGCGCCGCCGCGTGCAGGGACTTCGACGCCTGGCGCACGCTCTCGTCGCCTGCCTCGGCGGATGCGAGAAGCTTCGCCATGACGCCGGCCAGGGCAAGGCANAGAGCGGCTGCTCCGGCTACTGCAAGGGGGATCCAGGTGGCCATCCGTGACTCCTTCCGAAAGTGTTTTCGAAGCATTCCGGACTGGCAAACATTTCGCATTATATGGGGGCTCCTATCGAATCGCAAGGAAGCGCCGCGCGGCCGCCTGGTCCCACGGCGCCTACGCGGCCGGCCTTATTTGCTAAACTCTTTGATGACGGGCATACCGCAGCAACCCGGAGGGAGCGCACTTGATATCGGACAGATCGGCGAACATCCCGCCGTTCTACGTGATGGAGATCCTGGAGAAGGCGCACGAGATGGAGGCCGAGGGGGCGCACATCGTCCACCTGGAGGTGGGCGAGCCCGACTTCGAGACCCCTGCCGCGGTGAAAGAGGCGGCCTGCCGGGCGCTGGAGGAGGGTATGACCCACTACACGCACAGCCTGGGCATCCCGCTGCTGCGCCAGGCCATCGCCAGGCACTACAACGAGCGGTACGGCGTGGACGTCTCGCCCGACAACGTGATAGTCACCGCCGGCACCTCGCTGGCGATGGTGCTGATCTTCTCCGCGCTGCTGAACCCGGGCGACGAGGTCATCCTCTCCAACCCGTCGTACGCCTGCTACCCCAACCTCATCGAGTTCGTGGACGGGGTGCCGCGCTGCGTCGACGTCTTCGAGGAGGACGGCTTCAACTACAGGCCGGCCGACATCGCCGTCAAGCTCGGCGAGAAGGTCAAGGGCATAATGATCAACTCGCCCTCCAACCCCACCGGCATCGTCATGACGGACGGCGAGATGCGCGGCCTGGTGGACGTGGTGGGCGGGAGGGCCTACGTGATCTCCGACGAGATCTACCACGGCCTGGTGTACCAGGGGCGAGAGCACTCGATACTCGAGTACACCGACCACGCCTTCGTGCTCAACGGTTTTTCCAAGCTCTATGCGATGACGGGCTGGCGGCTGGGCTACATCATCAGCCCGCCTGACTTCGTCCGCCCGATCCAGAAGATCCAGCAGAACCTGCTCATCTGCGCGAACTCGTTCGTGCAGTGGGCCGGCGTGGCGGCGCTGGAAGAGACCGCCGGGGAGACCGCGGCGATGGTCAGGACCTACGACGAGCGCAGGAGGTTCCTGCTGGGCAAGCTGCGTGAGATGGGCTTCGGCGTGGCGGTCGAGCCCACCGGGGCGTTCTACATCCTGGCGAACGCCAAGAAGTTCACGGACGACTCCTATGCGTTCTGCCTGGACGTGCTCGACAAAGCGCACGTCGCCGTCGCGCCGGGGACGGACTTCGGCAGCGGCGGGCAGGGTTATCTGCGCTTCTCTTACGCGAACTCACTGGACAACATCACCGAAGGGGTCGCGAGGCTCCAGGAGTACCTGAATCGGGAGGCGGGCTAGTGTTCCGTCCCATAGGGAGCTTGACGCACCGAGAGCGTCTCCTCGCCACGCCGGCAAGGCGCGCGACCGAGTCGTACTCACTGAGTACTCCGAGGGAGTGGAACGCGGACGGCGTGGATGCAGCGGCGCTCGAATGCCAAGGTACCTATGGGAAGGAGCACTAAATGGCGGAGGGACTGGAGTTCATAGACCTGTCGGTGCCGATCGAGGAGTCGGACAGCGAGCCGTTCAAGCCGCAGGTCCAGCACATGGACCACGCGGCCGGGGCGGCCGTCATGTCGCAGATATTCGGGGTGCCACCGGAGGCGCTGCCGGGCGGTCTCGGCTGGGCGAACGACAACATCACATTGATAACCCATGCGGGCACGCACCTGGACGCCCCCTGGCACTACGCCCCGACGGCGGGCGGCGCTCGCGCGATGACCATCGACGAGGTCCCGCTGTCCTGGTGCTACTCCGACGGGGTGGTGCTGGACATGCGCGAGAAGGCGGACGGCGACAGGATAAACGTCGACGACCTGACGGGAGAGCTCGACCGCATCGCCTACTCCATCAAGCCCCTGGACATCGTGCTGATCATGACCGGCGTCGACAAATACTGGGGCAGCGCCGACTACATCAACAGGGGCGCCGGCATGACTCGCGCCTCCACCCTCTGGCTGATCGAGCGGGGGGTCAAGGTGATGGGGATCGACGCCTGGGGGTTGACCGCCCCTTCGCGAGCATCGCGGCCGAGGTAGAGGCGACCGGTGACACCTCGATCATCTGGGAGGCCCACTACGCCGGGATCGAGGAGCCTTACTGCCACCTGGAGAAGCTGGCCAACCTGGACCTGCTGCCCCCGCACGGGTTCAAGGTCGCCTGCTTCCCCGTCAAGATCACAGGCGCAAGCGCGGGCTGGTGCAGGCCGGTCGGCATCGTGAACCGTTAGGAGATGACATGGAGCTCAAGCATATCTACGATTCGGTCAAGGAGACCTTCGATGCCGAGAACGCGGCACGAGAGAAGGGACTCGCGCTCTCACGCGACACCATCCAGTTCTGCGCGAACTCCATAAGGGCGAGCCACCGGGGAGACAGAGAGGAGGCGGTGAGGCTGCTGGAGGCGGCGCGCGGCAACATCGAGGCGGCGCAGGAGCTGCTCGAGCCGGTCCCGCGGATCCACTTCGCCGGGTTCCTGCAGGAGGCTGAGAAGGAGTTCGCCGAGGCCTCGGCCACTTTCGCGCTGATCCAGGAACAACCACTGCCGCTCGCGGCGGACCTCAACGTGGGCGTGGCGCCGTACCTCAACGGCCTGGGTGAGGCGGTCGGCGAGATGCGCAGGCATGTGGTCGACCTTATCAGGGAGAACAACCTGGAGAAGGGCGAGTACATCCTCACGATGATGGACGACATCTACTATCTGCTGGCGTCGGTCGACTACCCCAACGCGATCACGTCGGGGCTCAAGCGCACCAACGACATGGTGCGCAGCGTGCTGGAGCGTACGCGCGGCGACCTGACCACGGCCATCAGGCGCCAGAGCCTCGAGCGGACGATGAAAGAACTCGAGGAAAAACTGAAGTAGAAACAGGGACAGGTACTTTCCACTTTTTTTCTACTTTCAATGACACGTGGGGACAGGTACTTTCTACTGAAAGGTCGTTGCGCATCGACCAGCCGCAGGGGACTGCGAAGGAGCGGTCTTGAGACCCGGCAACGTCCACTCGGCTGACGGGTGGCGTGAGTTCCTCTCACCTATGATAGAATNTCAGCGGCNGATGGGGATATTAAGGATATGGGCGTGGTTTAGCCCGGTTATGGNGTGTCGGCGGCATGGTAGTTTTCCCACAATCGCTTGAACTTCTACCCTATTCACATTGTGATGCCCGCATAGCATTCCAAATCCGCCCAGACTGCTTTACTCATCCTGGCGGAGATACGGTGGTAATGGTCCGGCTGAAAGAACATCTCGAGAAACTGGGATTACACATAGATGTCTCATATGATATCAACAAGCACCTTGAGGAATATGATCTGGTACACTTGTTCAATCTATGTGCACCTGATACGATTGAGCCCATCGCTCGTGTCGTGCACCAGCTAAGAAAACCACTTGTCATCCATGCCTTTCAAGAGAATTGTCCGCAGTACCTTGCAAAATCAAAAGCGGTCATGCCAATCTTCAGGAGATATCTTGAATTGGGACAACCACAAGGCTACCTTGGTGAGTTGACAGATCTCTTGAGAAACACGGCCCCATCCGGGGAAGTGACATCCAGGTTCGTGCTAGAGCATGCCTCATCCATCTTCGTGTCAGGAAGGGCTGAAAGAGACCACATCAAAGGAATGGCGCCGGAAGCTCATACGACAATAGTCCACTATGGAGTGTCGCTGGATCCAGCCGGAAACGATGGCGATCTGTTCGCGAGAGCGTTTGGCGTACGCGATTTCGTGCTCTGTGTCGGGCGCCTTGAGACACGAAAAAATCAACTGATGCTCCTTGCTTCACTAGAACACGAAGATATTCCGGTCGTATTTGCTGACGGAGGCTTCTCGTACCAGCAAGAATATGAAGGCATGTGCAAAGCTTTCAAACGTAAAGCACCAACAATATTCACCGGACGCCTCTCGGATGAGATGTTAGCATCGGCATATGCCGCCGCAAAAGTTCATTGTCTGCCCAGTTGGCAAGAGCTGCCTGGGCTGGTATCAATCGAGGCCGCTTTGGGCGGATGCAACATCGTAGCTACTTCGTGGGGGACGATCCACGATTATCTTGGCAATTCCTGCTGGTACTGCGAACCTGATAATCCTGAAGATATCCGCAATCAGACGCTTTGCGCCCTGCAATCTCCTCAAGACCAGGCCGCCGGCATTCGGGTCGCAGCCTGTACCTGGGATAAAGCTGCATCCGGGATATTGGGAGAATACCAGCACGTTGTTCCACACATCGGCATGAGCGGAAGCAGGAGCTCTCCAAGGACATCTGTTGATTTGAGCGAGCCAATCCGACAAATGTCCGAGGGCGAGATGCGCATGCATGTCGGATTCGACGCAAAGAGGCAAAAGCCACGCGAACGAGTCGAAATCGTCATGCCTGTTTTCTATCGCGAAGACGAAACTCATTGCACGCTCGAGCAACTCAGCAGAACAACTGATAACTATTCCCTGATAATCGTTAACAACGGCTTCGATGATACTGACTTTCTGAAGGACCTGTGCCCATCCCGCTACATCGAAAACAAGAATAACGTAGGCGCCATTCGGGCAATCAACCAGGGCCTGCAAGTCGCAAAAGGGGAATATATCTGCGTTTTGCATAACGACGTCCTCATCCACGAAGACTGCTGGCTCGACCACATCATCGAGTTCATGGAACGGAGGCCTGACGTCGGGTTGGTGGGGCTTGCCGGAAGGCATTCGATAAATGAAGACGGAAGTCCGGATTTCANCACAACAGTCATTAACATGCCGGGATATCCAATGAGAAACAAGCGCATATGGAGACTGACCGAAGTGGCAACGATCGACGGCCTCGGCTGGGTAATGCGCAACGTGAGCTTTCGATTGGACGAGACACTCGGGCTGATGCACTTCTATGATCTTGACCTGTCTCTTCAATATATTCAGGCAGGTTACCGTGTCTATGTAGCGGCCGTAGAGATAGAGCACGTGGGCGATGATAAAAAGCTCACCAGCCGCAATCATGAAAAGTATCTTAGCCTTATTGGCGGTGACGATTATTCTCACTATGAGAGCACACGTAAAAAGTTCCACAGCAAATGGAAGGATTTGCTGCCTCTTACGCGAGGTTTCATAGATGAAGCCAGCGCCTACTACAGAATAGATGAACTCGTCGCTGAATCTGAACAGATCCGTGATTACGTATACAACCTTGAAAATCAAATAGTGAGCCTGAAAGATGGATACAAGAGCCTGGAAGA
>JGI24138J36424_10000437_pt1 | contig 13003 bp, 10 predicted proteins | sample BarGraNGADG00312_2_FD_36424 | JGI IMG/M metagenome (IMG submission 36424) | reverse complement strand
CTGATAAAGACATCCATACTTCTTCCCAGAAAGTAATCATCTTCACCCCATATCTCGGTCAGTATATCTTCTCTTGCAAGTATTTTGTTCTTGTTTATTATGAAATACTTCAATANCTGCGCTTCTTTGAGCGTAAGTTTTTCTTTGGAACTTCCGCAGTTAAGCTCGAGAGTATTATATTTTAGCACTGTTTCNGATACTTTAAACTCATCATTGGTTGATGAGTAGGCCCGTTTGAGGATGTTATTTATGCGCAGGATAAGAACTTCAGGATCGAACGGTTTGGTTATATAATCATCTGCCCCGATTTTCAGACCTCTTACAATATCCTCCTTAAGACTTTTTGCTGTCAGGAATATAACCGGAACATCAGGGTGCATCTCCTTTACTTTTTCTGCAAGTGTGAACCCNTCCATTTCAGGCATCATCACATCAAATACACAAATATCAGGTTTGTCCTTATTAAACAATTCCCAGGCTTCTTTGCCATCGCGGCCAAGCGATACATCAAAACCGCTTATTGTAATATATTGAGTCAATATATTTCCAAAATCCCTNTCATCTTCTGCAACTAAAACTTTCATTTTCCNGATGGTTTAATTAATAAGGTATAGTTATAGTAAAGATACTACCTTTTCCCGGTTTACTGTTAACNGTTACATCTCCACCGTGAGCTTCCGCAATTTTTTTAACATAGTACANCCCCAGACCCANTCCCTTGAATTTATGTATGTTCCCGGTTGATGCCCTGTAGAATTTATCGAAAATATGCTTCTGATCGATTTTATTTATTCCGATTCCGTTNTCNGCAACCTTTATACATACATTATTATCCTGGGTGAATCCTTCAATATCAATTACAGGTTCTTTGTCTGAATATTTCACTGCGTTTGACAGAAGATTATTGAGGAGGGTAGTAAAATAAACAACGTCCAGATCAATTTTGGCTCCGCTGAAATTGTATTTCTGGTTTATTGAAGCACCATTTCCGTTACCGGATTTAAAGCTGTCGACAACATCATTCATCAGTTCCTCAATTTCAANAGTCCGTTTTTCAAGCTGGAATTGAGTTCTTTCCCACATGCTTATCTCAAGGATCATNTTGATAAGCTGATTTAGATGAACACTTTGTTTTCCTATAAGTTTTGCTGTCTCCAGAATTTTGGCATCATTATTTCTTATCTGTACCATCTCAAGAGTTTTACCAGCAACAGTTATGGTTGATAATGGAGTTTTTAATTCGTGGGTCATATTGTTGATGAAATCAGTCTTAAGATTTGAGAGCCTCTTCTCTTCCTTAAGGTTCCTGTAGGTTATCATAAACATTATCCAAATGAGAAGTATACTGAGAGTACTCATTCCCAGAGATGCTGCCATCTCTTTTAGAATCATTTTCTGCTGATTGGAGAAGTCGATAAAGTAATCAAAAACTAACCTGTAATTGTTATCCTCCCACGGGAACCAGTTAACCAGGATTTTCGACCTGTAAACTTCCGGAGGCGAAGGTCTTCCTGCCCGATCGGGTGATCGGCGGTTTACATAATCTTCACTCTGGTAAACAACAATAGTATCATTACTGATTATCTCAAGGCTGTTGATTCTTATAGAATAATTGAAGTTTTTTTCAAATCCCCTTCTGCTAAAGTAGGCTGAAAGCATTCCGGAAAGATCCTGCTCATGGTTTATATAGAGATTGAAATGTTCCAGAATATCCTTTTTCCTGGCAACCAGTTCATCTTTATCTTTTGTTTCATGCAACTCTTTAACAGCCTGTTCTGAATATTTTCTTAGCAGGAATCGTACTGTATCAAAACCATCTGTCGACATTCTTCTGCTCATAAAATTCAGAGCTTCCCTGGACAGGACAGTGTATCTAAGGGCAAACATNTCGTTTTTTTGTTTCCAGATGCCTGATATAATATATACCTGGACTGATATCAGAATCAGAATGGATGTAATACCAAGTACCAGAACGGTATTTCTCTTTTTCATCATAATTTAATTATTTATAATTGTATGATGTAGCTCGCCCCGACATGTCGGGGCTCGGTTCATTTTATTTACTTTACTTTCTCAAAATTATTCATTTAATTGATTACTTCTGTCAGGGAAGCAAAACATTAACCGGACGTTAACCCGGTGTTAACAAAATAACAATTTATCCGGCTGTATCTTTACATAGTCAAACTTAAAAAAAGGCAGCCATGAAAAAGTTCAGTTTATTTTTAATAGTTATTTTCATTATCACAACCGGTTCTTCATTTCAGCAGGTATCTGCCCAGGAGAAGACTAAAGAAGAACAGGAAAAAGAATTAAAGATTCAACAGGAAATCGACAAGCAGAAAAAAGCAATGGCCGAACAGCAGAAAGCCCTGGCAGAGTCAGAAGCCACACTTGAGGAACAGCAGGCTGCAAAATCGGATATTATGAAGAACTACCGGGTTATTGTTGAAGGTGGAGATAAACCGGGAGAAAGTGTCAGGAGATACAGTCCCAGAGGTAGCAGGTCTTTCTCTTTTGATGAGCCTTATAATTTTTCAGCTCCGGATATGGAGGCATTTTTCGGACATTCAATGGGTGGTGATTCGGAAAGAACAACCTGGGATTTTTCAAGATCGGTTAAGGAAAACACATTCTCAAGGGATTACTCTTTTGATGTGGAGAAAACGGCAAAATCAGTTGTTATTGCAGTTATGGGTGACTGTAAAGCAGGTGATATCCGTNTCAAAATCGTAATGCCNAACGGTAAAAACTATTCAGANATCATAATTGATGAATCAGGCAATCTNAACTGGAGAAAATCATTCACAATCTCTGACACAGAGAATAAGGATAAAACNGGAGAATGGAAATTTCAGATCTCATCGACCAAAGCAACTGGATTCTTTAAGATATCGCTTCAGTCTTTTTAGTTTTCATTTGTAGTACTTAGGGGACTGTCAATGGGTGCCGGTCCCTTTTTTTTATTCCGATTGAGCCGAGGGCCTGCCTGGCTGTAAAGCGCTGATGCTGAAAATCAATGTTAGAATATTAGATTTCAAAAGAGTTGTCATTATATGTTTATTTGTTTTTTATTTGCCGGTGTGGTTTAGAGGCGTTTTTCCCAAAAGCTCTGAACTGGCAGTTATTATAAAACGGATCCCAGTTCCTGTTCTGATAAAACTCGGATGTTTTAATGTTAAAATATCCAAGGATATGTTTAGGCGACAGAGTGTAGATCAATTCATCATTATCGCCAAAATATGGATCAGTTACAGTCAGAACTTCTTCAATACCAACATCTTTTTTATTGGAGACACCTGTATATATTTCATAAATTACTTTAGGTATTGCTATAATTATAGTGTATGAACCATAATCTTTTCTCTGGAAAAGAAAGTATGTAACTTCAACAGGTTCGTTCGGATTTACATGGTCGGTAGAATGAGGCAACTGACTTTCGAAAATAAATCCTTCGTTCATAATGTCTTCAACGATATTGAACTCTTTGGTGTTATGGAGGAAGAAATGACAATCTTTAAAATTCTTCAGAATTGATGCAAGTATCTCTCCTTTATTCTTCATCCGGAAGGAAGTCGATTTTTTATTAATCTCATTCAAAAATAACTTATATTATTTTATTTGCAACACTTAAACCATTTGTTCTGTTATATGTTAAATTTGTAGTTACCATTGAATTTTTTTGTGTAATGAGAAGAATATTCTGTTTCCTGATAACAGGTTTGTTGATAGCATGTGGCCGGAATAGTTCAGATACCGGAAACAGAATCATAACGGTAAGCATAGCACCTTTCAAATATTTTGTTGAAGAAATTGCAGGTGATGACTTTAAGGTTAACATCATGGTACCAGCCGGAGCAGATCCTCATACCTACGAGCCTTTCCCTGAGCAGATTAACAAACTAAGAAAATCTGTAGCCTATATCAGCAATGGNTATCTGGGTTTTGAGATGAACTGGCTTGACCGTTTTTACGAGACAAACAGAAAAATGAAGAAGTTGTCTCTGGGTGATAAAATTGATCCTTTGAGCTCTGAACATCACCATGAAGGGGGCCACACCGAAGCTGCAGACCCGCATTATTGGGTATCTCCCAGCTGTGCTTTGATAATGGCCTCTTCTGTAAAAGAATTCCTGTGTGAGCTGAATCCATCGCAGAAACAGAAATACGAAACAGGTTATCAGGGTCTTATATTAAAAATTCTGGAAGTGGATAAAAAAGCCCGGGAACTTTTTTCTGGTATTCAAAACCGGTCTTTCATGATATATCACCCAAATCTGGCATACATGGCGAGAGACTATGGCCTTGAAGAAATACCGGTAGAATTTGAGGGCAAAGAACCACCCCCGTCCAGAATGAAAGAACTTATTGACCGTGCCAGGAATGAGCACCTGAAAACGATATTTGTACAGAGGGAATTTGACCTTAAAAATGCAAAAGCTATAGCCAGTGAAATAGATGCTCACATAGTGTTGATAGATCCTTTGTCGGAAAACTGGCAAAAAGCAACAATGGAAATTATCGATGCATTACATAACTCTTTAATTGAAAGTTCCAAATAGTNAGTATTTATGGCTTATTTATTCGAAATGCATTCTTTGTCAGCTTCCTATGGTGCAAATATGGTTTTGCAGGATGTTGATCTCAAGGTAAATGAGAATGACTTTATTGGCGTGATTGGTCCTAACGGAGGTGGGAAAACGACACTTCTAAAAGTAATTCTTGGTCTGGTGAAGCCTGCAAAAGGGAAGATAGTTTTCAATGAAGAACTATTAAACGGCAACAGCATCGGTTATCTTCCTCAGATATCAACAGGAGACATTAACTACCCTGTAACTGTAACCGATATAGTTCTGTCGGGCCTGATGATCGGGAAAGGGATCATCTCAAGAATGTCGTCATCCGACAAAACAAAAGCAAAAAATGTGATTGATGAACTTGGTTTAACAGGAATGGATAAATCTACCTTAAATGAATTGTCGGGTGGACAAATGCAAAGGGTGTTCCTCGGACGGGCGATTATAGGAAATCCCAGATTACTTTTGCTTGATGAACCTGGTAATTTTGTAGATACGACTTTTGAAAATGATTTTTATGAGAAGTTAAGGGGTCTTAATAAACGTATGGCAATTCTTATGGTTTCCCACGATGTCGGAACTATTTCATCACATATCAAATCCTTTGCCTGTGTGAACAGAAGTCTTCACTATCATCCATCGCATGAGATCACCAATGAAGATCTGCTTGCCTATGGATGTCCGATTCAGCTTGTTACACATGGAGATGTTCCCCATACTGTACTAAAATACCATAAATAAGTGGAAGCTAATATTTTTCAATATGAATTCATAATAAAAGGTCTCCTCGGAGCTATCTTTGCCAGCATAACTGCAGGATTAGCAGGAACATATGTTGTTTCGAGACGAATGGTTTTCTTAAGTGGTGGCATAACGCATGCTTCATTCGGTGGTATTGGTATTGGATATTTCATTGGAATCAATCCTGTAATCGGAGCTGCTGTTTTTGGTATACTTTCAGCTCTTGGGGTTGAATATCTTTCTGTTAAACAGAAAATCAGGGAGGATTCGGCAATCGGGATATTGTGGGCATTTGGTATGGCAATCGGAATAATATTTATCTACCTGACTCCGGGATATACACCCAATCTGATGAGCTATCTTTTCGGGAGTATCCTTACTGTTTCAAATGCAGACATTATNGCTTTGGGAATAATGTCTGCAATATTGATCCTGTACTTCGGGATATTCTACAGGACNATTCTTTACATCTCTTTCGATGAGATATTTGCACGGACCTACTCCTCGTATGTTGATGTGTTTAAGTATTTAACAACATCATTGATTGCCCTCACAATTGTTTTGAATATCAGGATGGCAGGTGTGGTACTGGTTATCTCATTGCTGACTATTCCGCCAAATATAGCTATGTTATTTACAAGAGTCTATTTTAAAATAGTCATTTGGTCGATCGTTGCAGGATTTGCAGGGACTGCAACAGGTTATGCTATTTCGTACTTTGCCGGGATACCGGTAGGAGCCACTATAATTTTTACTCTTGTAATAATCTGGGTTATAGCAAAAGGCATTACTCAGATAGTCTTGAAATTATCAAAAAAGAAAACTCTAAATAATATTCCTAATATCTAAAATACAAACACAATGGATTACGATCTGATAATAATTGGAAGTGGACCCGGAGGTTATGTAGCCGCAATAAGGGCATCGCAGTTGAAAATGAAAGTGGCAGTTATTGAAAGGGCTGAACTTGGAGGGATCTGTTTAAACTGGGGATGTATCCCAACAAAATCACTCCTGAAGAGCGCACAGGTATTTGACTATCTGACCCATGCATCTGATTATGGAATTACGATCTCTGGTGAGGTAAAGCCGGATTTTAATTCGATTATTGCCAGAAGCAGAAATGTCGCAGAAGGGATGAGCAAGGGTGTACAGTTCCTTTTCAAGAAAAACAATATTGAACATATAAAGGGATATGGCCGTCTTGCAGTTATTAATAAGGCTGAGGTTGAGGTTGAGGTTGAGGCTCTTGATGGGACAAGAAAAAAATATTCCTCACGGAATGTTATTTTAGCTACTGGAGCAAGATCAAAGGAACTGCCAAATCTGAAGCAGGACGGTAATAAAATTATCGGTTACCGTGAGGCAATGACACTAAAAACGCTGCCTGGTTCAATGGTTGTTGTAGGTTCAGGGGCAATTGGCAGTGAATTTGCCAATTTTTATCAGTCACTTGGGACAAATGTTACACTTGTTGAGTTTTTGCCAAGAATTGTTCCAAATGAAGATGAAGAAGTATCAAAACAACTTGAGAGGTCGTTTAAGAAGATGAAGATGAGAGTAATGACAGATTCATCGGTTGAAGGAGTTGATATATCAAAAGATAAATGCAATGTGTCTGTTAAAACACCCAAAGGGCTGGAGGTTGTTGAGGCTGATATTGTTCTTTCTGCAGTCGGTATCAGTGCAAATATTGAAGATATTGGTCTTGAAAGTGCTGGTGTTAAAACTGATAAAGGCAAAGTTATTGTTGATGATTTTTATGCGACATCTGTCCCGGGTATTTTTGCTATTGGTGATATCGTACATGGACCGGCTCTTGCACATGTGGCTTCGGCAGAGGGGATTATATGTGTTGAAAAGATAGCAGGTAAAGAAGTTGAACCTCTTGATTATTCAAATATTCCGGGATGTACTTATACAACTCCGGAAATTGCATCATGCGGGCTTACCGAAGCAGCTGCCAGGGAAGCCGGTTATGATATCAAAGTTGGAAAGTTTCCTTTTACGGCCTCCGGAAAAGCAAGCGCTTCCGGTGCAAAAGATGGTTTTGTCAAACTTATATTTGATGCTGCATACGGCGAATTGCTTGGTGCTCACATGATAGGAGCCAATGTTACGGAAATGATCGCAGAGATAGTTGTTGCCAGGAAACTTGAAACAACTGCTCATGAACTGATAAAAGCGGTTCATCCTCATCCAACAATGTCAGAAGCTATTATGGAAGCTGCAGCCGCTGCTTATGGTGAAGTGATTCATCTTTAATACTCCCTGAACGCAACCTTTTTTTAATAAATTTCATCAATCTTTATAGAATTAGTGGCATTTAAGATAATTATTTAATATTTTTATATTCTCATTCAGGTAAAAAACCTTGTCGGAGATAAAGAAAATAATAAAAGGTTGTCTTGCCGGTAACAGAAGAGATCAGGAACTTTTGTACAGGCGACATGCTGCTAAGTTATATGCTGTATGTCTTCAGTATTCAGGTAATGATGAGGAGGCACGGGATATTCTTCAGGAAGGGTTTATAAAGATATTTGAAAACCTTGATCATTACAAGCATGAAGGTTCTTTCGAGGGATGGATGCGCCGAATAACAGTTAATACCGCGCTGGAAAAATTCCGAAGCAGGCATAACCTGTATCGTGTCGATGACATAGATATGATACAGGAACCCGATGCAGAACCTGATAATCAGGATTATGCTGGTCTTGAAGCGAATGACCTGCTCGAAATTATAAGGGAACTTCCCACGAAATACAGAATGGTATTTAACCTATATGCAATCGAAGGATATTCACATAAAGAAATAGGTAAAATGGTGAATATTTCAGAGGGAACGTCAAAATCAAATCTTTCCCGCGCCAGGGTTATTCTTCAAAGAAGAGTGGGATCATATACTGGAATTAAGAAGAAAGTCGCTAATGAATGAAAAAGGAGCAAATATAGACCTTCTCTTTAGAAACGGACTTAAAGATTTCGAGGTACTTCCGCCCCCGGAGGTTTGGGATGGAATTCAACCCGTTATTAAATTAAGGTCACATCCTTTTATCTTTCTTAAAGTTGCTGCTGTGATCACTGTTCTGCTGACTGTGAGTTTTTTCGCTTACAGATGGAGCAGGGAAATGTCAGCCGGACCTGAAGGCTCTATAGTTGCTTTTAATGTGGAGGCATCTGCTCCTGTCATTTCCAGACCAAACAACAATCCACGGAATTTGCTGGCTGTTAAATATGATCAAATTAAAAACTCAGCTGTTGTCTTAACTGATGGTAGTAACACCGCCACTATTATTAAGGAAATTGAAGCTGATGATTCACCTGAAGATGTTACACACATTCAGAATATCAGAAGCTTGTCAATAATAAATAATGAAACAATGCCTGGTCCATTCCTCAAATCTTTTAATACCTCTCATGAAACCTCAATTAAGATCAGAGAATCTGAACTGCAATATTTTCCGGAGATTATTACGGCAAAGCTTCAGAACAGATGGTCTATAGCAGCTTTGGCCTCGCCGACATATTATTCGAGTTTTAATTCGGGGAATGATGGACTTTCAAAGCAACTGATGGAATCTGAACAACCTCTTTTTTCATATTCAGGAGGAGTGGCCTTTTCTTATAAAATCAGTAAAAGATTAAGTATACAATCAGGTCTTTATTATTCCTCTTTAGGACAGAAGGTAGATGGTATAAATTCCTTCAGCGGATTTAAACCATATGATAACGCCAAAGGAGTTGACAACTTTAAAGTGCTAACCACGAATGGTACAATTCATACAAGTAATCCTGATGTTTTTCTTATTGCTAATGGTTCAGACAGGATACTTACCGAATTTACAAATGACGTGATAGACCCTAATAAAGCAAATCTTCAGCCTGTCAACAGTTCACTGAACCAGAGCTTAAGTTACCTGGAATTACCTGTCCTCTTAAGATATAAAGTTATAGACAGAACCATTGGTATTAATCTTATCGGAGGAGTATCGTATAATCTCCTGGTCAATAATTCAGTATATACTACTCTTGATGGAAACAGATATCCTGTAGGGGATACTAAAGGACTGAATCCTCTTACTTTTAGTAGTTCTCTCGGAATGGGTATGGAATACAAAGTCTCAGATAAATTATCTCTGAACCTTGAACCAACATTCAGATATTACATCAATCCTTTCAGTGTTACTACAGGTTCATACATTCATCCATATTCTTTTGGGATCTTCTCAGGGTTATCATATAAGTTCTGATAACTCATCAGCCTTCTTTTTATTTACCACTGTTGAAATTATTTTTTAGGTGCAAAAATGTTAACTTTGCACTTTATTTCAAACAGCTTGAATCGCTATGACAAATCCAAAAAGAAAAACAATACTTACTGCTTTTGTTCTGACAGGTACAATTATTATCATTCTCTCAATTGCCCAGGGCTTTAAAAGTTTTGACAGCAATCAGGTGGAAGTTCATCAGATATTGGATACAATATATTATATCAAATCGTATAAGTTACCTGAGAATGTGACTTTCGCTGATGAGAAAATGCCCCTTGACAATTTTGATACCAGAGAGAGCCTTGAGCGCGAAATCCTGACAAGTGCTTACAGACACTCATCAACTATTCTTATAATAATGAGGGCACACAGGTACCTTCCAATTATAGAAAAGATTCTCAAAAAAAACAACGTTCCTGATGATTTTAAATACCTGGCTGCTGCAGAAAGTGAGTACAGCAACATGGTTTCTCCTGCCGGAGCAACAGGTTTCTGGCAGATCATGCCTGAAACAGGGAGGGAAGAAGGTATGGAGATTAATAATGTTGTTGACGAAAGGTACGATGTGGAAAAATCAACACAATTTGCCTGTGATTACTTTCTGAAATCGTTCGAAAAATATGGTAACTGGACCCTTGCGGCAGCATCTTATAACGGTGGAAGAGGGGCAGTTGATGAGCAGATTGATATTCAGCATCAGAATAACTATTACGATCTTCTGTTAAGCGAAGAAACGGCAAGATATATTTTCAGAGCAGTGGCATATAAACTCGTTATAACTGATCCTGAATATTATGGTTTTAAGATTGCCAAAGAGGATTTATTTCCTGAATTTAAATTCTATGAAGTAAAAGTTGACAGTTTAGTAACCGATTTTTCCAATTTTGCTGAGAAGTTTGGAACGAATTATAAGATGTTAAAACTTCTGAATCCCTGGTTAAGGAAACCATACCTGACACCAAAAACAAATAAACAATATCTGATAAAGATTCCTTCAGAGGGGATGAGAAGTACTGAAAATACAGAAGCTGAGAACAGATCTTTTGAAGAGGAAAAGTCAAGATGAATCAGGAGATAAAAGTCCTTGGTGCAAGGGTCCATAATTTACAAAATATCGATGTTACTATTCCACGAAACAAACTTGTAGTAATTACCGGTTTAAGTGGCAGTGGAAAATCATCACTTGCATTCGATACCATATATGCTGAGGGTCAGAGACGCTATATGGAAACTCTATCAGCTTATGCCCGGCAATTTCTTGGTGGGATGGAACGACCTGATGTTGATAAGATTACAGGCTTAAGTCCGGTGATTTCAATCGAGCAAAAGACCACTAATAAAAACCCTCGTTCCACTGTTGGCACAATTACGGAAGTTTATGATTTTCTCAGGCTTTTATACGCCAGGGCTTCCGATGCCTATTCATATGCATCAGGAGAAAAGATGGTCAAATATACAGATGACCAGATACTTGACCTGGTAAAAAGCAAATTCTCCGGGAAGAAAGTACATTTTTTGGCACCTGTTGTAAAAGGGAGAAAAGGTCATTATAAAGAGTTATTTGAACAACTCAGACGAAAAGGTTTTCTGAATGTTCGTATAAACAATGAAATCAGGGAACTAACTCCCGGAATGAAACTTGACCGGTATAAAACTCATTATATTGAACTTGTCATTGATAAATTCAGGGTAGGAGATACTACGGATAAAAGACTTAATGATTCAATTATTACATCACTGGATCAGGGCGACGGAGTGATGATGGTTCTCGATACAGAGAATAATGAACCAAGGTATTTCAGCCGTCATCTGATGTGTCCTGTAACGGGTCTTTCGTATAATGAACCGGCACCTCATACATTTTCTTTCAATTCACCGCAGGGTGCATGCCCTCATTGTAACGGACTGGGTGAGGTATCAAGTATTGATGAGGAAAAGCTTATTCCTGACAGGGAACTCAGTATAAGAAAAGGAGGGATAGAACCCCTTGGAAAATACAGAAATATCTGGATCTTCTGGCAAATCGAAGCAATAGCGGAAAAAAACGGATTCACTCTGGATACTCCAATAAAAGAGATTCCTGAAGATGCTCTTAACAAGGTACTTTATGGTTCAGATGAAGTCCTTAAATTATCTAATACTCCACTGGGAATGACTTCCAACTATTTTTTAACGTTTGAAGGTGTTGTTAATTTTGTTGGGAATCTTGAAACAATCAATGGAAAAAAGAACGGTACAAGAATAAAGGACCAATATGTACAGTATAATATTTGTCCTGAATGTCAAGGTACCCGGTTGAAGAAAGAATCATTATTTTTCAGGATAGCTGACAAAAATATCGGAGAGCTCTCTGCTATGGATATCAAAGAGTTATCTCTGTTCCTGGCAAATATCGGGGAGAAAATGACAGGGAAGCAGAAAATAATCGCTGAAGAAATTCTTAAAGAGATCAGAGCCAGACTTGGTTTTCTGCTTGAGGTAGGCCTTGAATATCTGTCNCTGAACAGAGGTGCAAGAACTCTTTCAGGAGGAGAAAGCCAGAGGATCAGACTGGCTACCCAGATCGGATCAAGACTTGTCAATGTACTTTATATTCTCGATGAACCGAGTATCGGACTTCATCAGCGTGATAACAGACGATTGATAGCTGCATTGAAACAGCTCAGGGATGCAGGCAACTCGGTTATTGTGGTAGAACACGACAGAGAGATGATTCTGTCAGCTGACCACGTAATTGATATGGGCCCGGGAGCCGGACGCCACGGTGGATTTGTTGTGGCTCATGGAAGTCCCCATGAATTGATGAAATNTGATACACTTACCTCTTCATATCTGAATAATAAAAANAAATTCCATATTCCTGACGATCGCAGAAAAGGTAATGGAAAATTCCTGGTNCTTTCAGGTGCNNCAGGACATAACCTTAATGATGTGGATGTTACATTACCGCTTGGNACATTTATTTGTGTTACCGGAGTGTCAGGAAGCGGCAAATCATCACTCATTAACCAGACTCTTCATCCTGCCCTTGCAAAGAGATTTCATAATTCTGGCAAAGCACCATTGCCATACAGGAAAATAATGGGACTCGAACATCTCGACAAGGTTATTGAAGTAAGCCAGTCACCTATTGGTAAAACACCACGTTCAAATCCGGCTACTTATACCGGTGTATTCACAGATATCAGGAAGCTTTTTGAACAGACTACTGAAGCTAAAATACGTGGATTTGGCGCCGGGAGGTTTTCTTTTAATGTAAAAGGAGGACGTTGTGAAGGATGTGAAGGGGCAGGTATGAAAACCATCGAAATGAATTTTCTGCCCGATGTCTACGTTCATTGCACCGAATGTAACGGGAAACGATATAACCGCGAAACGCTTGAAGTAAAGTATAAAGGTCAGTCCATAAGTGAC
>JGI24138J36424_10000436_pt1 | contig 13021 bp, 8 predicted proteins | sample BarGraNGADG00312_2_FD_36424 | JGI IMG/M metagenome (IMG submission 36424) | reverse complement strand
GAATCCGAAACTTCATTCATATCCCTGTTAATTTTATCCGAAAAAGAGGTTACATCTCTCTTCACTGACTCAGTAACATCGTTCAGATCATTCCTGATATCCTGGGTGCTGGTTTCAAGCTCTCTCCTTATCTCATCTGTAGCCTTTTTAAAGTCCCGCATTCCTTTTCCCAGGGTCTTGGCAATATCCGGCAACTTTTCGGCACCAAAAAGAAGCAGAGCTACAATGATGATAACAAATATTTCCTGTCCGCTCATAACAATTTGTAATAAATGTTCCTCCCATATGAAGAGGCAAAGTTAGAAAAGTTTAATGATATTCATATAGATTAAATTTCCATATAAAATTATACAGTGATGGGTCAATTGGAACATCACAATTTAAGGTCGGTGCTAAAAAAAGGGGTGTCCTTTTGAAACACCCCTGTTTATTATTTTTTTCAGTATCTAGGCTTTAATCTTTGCCTTGGGCTCTTCTTCAATACTACTCTTTGGAGTTGTATCATACATCAATGCAGTTGCCACGAAGACAGATGAATACACTCCGGTTCCGATACCCACCAGAAGAGCAAACATAAATCCGCGGATAACTGCACCACCGAAAATGAACATAGCAACAATCGTGAGGATCACAGTTAAGGTTGTATTTATTGTTCTGCTCAGGGTTGAGTTTATAGCCATGTTCAGAACCTCTTTCAATGGTCGCTTCCGGTACAATGGTATATATTCCCGCAGTCGGTCAAATACGATTACAGTATCGTTCACAGAGAACCCGATAACAGTAAGGATCGCCGCTATAAAAGCCTGGTCAATCTCCATCGAGAAAGGCATAAGACCCCAGAAGATTGAATAAACTCCAATAACAAGCAGAGTATCATGGGCTAATGACATAACTGCCCCGAATCCATACTGCCAGTAACGGAATCTCATGAAGATATATAAGAAAATTAGTAAGAGTGCTACGCCAACCGCATAGAATGCATTGATTTTAATATCAGCGGCGACAACCGGACCTACAGTTTCAGAACTTTGCCTGTACTTACTGAGAAAATTCTCTTTGCTGATTTCACCACCCACAACTCCTTTTAATCCTTCATATAATTTAGTATCAACTTCATCATCAACTCCTGTTTCATTAATCTTGTATTTAGTTGTTATCTTAACCTGGTTGGCGCTTCCGAAAGTAACTACCTGAGGAAGTTCTCCGAATGCTACATTTAGTCTGGCTGCAATATCTTCCGTAGTAACAGGATTATCAAATCTTATTACATATGTGCGTCCTCCGGTAAAGTCGATACCGGGATTAAGACCTCTGACAAATAATGAAACAACACCTGCCAGCAGGATACCTCCTGAAATAAAATAAAAATATTTTCTCATCCCGATAAAATCTATCTTTGTGTGTTTGAATAGATTGGCAGTAATTTTAATCGAGAAAGTGAGATTTGCATTTCTTTTCAGAAGAGCCTCATAAATAAGTCTGGTAATGAATATAGCCGTGAACATTGATGTCAGGATACCAATTACAAGAGTTGTAGCAAAACCCTTTATGGGGCCTTTTCCAAATATATAAAGTACAATACCTGTGAGAATTGTTGTAACGTTTGAGTCGATAATTGCCGAATAAGCATGCCTGTAACCATCAGCAATTGCAAGCTTTATTCCCTTACCGGCTCGTAATTCCTCCCTTATACGTTCATAGATAAGCACGTTTGCATCCACAGCCATCCCCATCGTGAGCACGATACCCGCTATTCCCGGGAGTGTGAGAACTGCGTTCAGTGAGGCCAGCACACCAAAAAGGAGAAATACGTTGGTAATAAGTGCAATATTTGCAATTGATCCTGCACTCTTACTGTAGTAGAAAATCATAAAAGCAAGAACAAGAACAAATGCTATTATAAATGAATAGAAACCTGAATTAATTGCTTCTTTACCAAGGGTTGGACCAACAATTGTATCAGATATAATATGTGCAGGTGCAGGTAATTTACCCGATTTCAAAATGTTAGCAAGGTCGTCTGCTTCCTCAATCGTAAAGTTACCTGTTATTTCTGTGTTACCACCTGTGATCTCATTCTGAACTGTTGCAGATGAACGAACATAACCATCGAGAAGGACTATCACGGAACGTCCGATGTTATCGCGTGTAATTCTTGCCCATACCTTTGAACCCTCTGAATTCATCGACATGTCGACTTTTATTTCAGAACCCGTAATCCCTGATGATGTTCTTGCAGAAGTAATTACATCTCCATCGAGAGGAGGACGCCCATCGCGGGTGGTAATTTTTATTGCATGAAGCTCATAAAATGATTTTGTAGGATCATATTTATAAGGATTCTGGCTCCATGCCAATCTAAGATCGCGTGGGAAAAGAGATTTGATCTGATTCATTTTGAGTATAGCATTTACTCTGGCAGTATCTTTTGAACTGGCAAGGCCTACCATACTTGATGGCAAGGGCTGACCCTGTTCATTTACACGCGGGTTAAGAAGACCAAACAAAGGATTCTGAAGTGCAAACCCTTCGCGGGTAGTTGCTGCAGCAGCTTTGGCGGTATCTTTTTCAATCAGATCGAGAAGTGACTGATCTTTTTTGGTAGTATCAGTAACAGCACTTTTTTGGACTGNTTCAGTAGTTTTTGTATTTGCTTTTAGNGTATTGGCCTGAATTTCTTTCAGAAGATTGTTTGCCTGGGAGAGATAGCCAATGATCTCACTGTTTTCATAACACTCCCAGAATTCCAGGTTTGCAGTACCTGAAAGCAGCTCTCTAACTCGTTTGGGGTTTGTCTGACCAGGCAGATTAATTAAGATCTGGCCTTTTGTTGACAGNTGTGTAATGTCNGGCTGAACAACTCCAAAACGGTCAATTCTGGTACGAAGGATATTAAAAGCATTGGTTATAGCACCCGAAACTTCACCATCAAGTACTTTTAAGACCTGTTCGTTTGTTGAATTAAAGTTGATTTTTTCCTTCAGCTCGACAGTTCCAAATATCGAAGCAAGCTTGGCATTAGGATCAATTTCCTGAAAAGCTCTGCCAAAAAGAGTAAGATAATCTGACTGGCTCTGTTTCTGNAGNTCTTTTGCGCGGGTCAGGGCCGCATTAAATGTTTTATCAGGATTATAGTTTGAAAGAGCTTTCAAAATATCTTCAACAGATACTTCGAGGATCACGTTCATCCCGCCTTTCAGGTCGAGACCGAGGTTCAGCTCTTTTTTCTGACAATCTTTGAATGTGTACCCCAGGAAACTCCATTTTTCCTTGGGTAAGGTGGAAATTGAATCGAGGTATTGAGTTTCTTTTACCAGGCTTCCTTTTGCATATGCTCTCGCATCTTTTTTTACCTTATAGGTTGCACCTGTAAATGAAAGCTGGTATAAAGATACCAACCCTAATGCAATTGCCAGAACGATGATAGCTGCTTTATTCTGCATTTGTCTAGTCTTTTGGGATTATGAATGAGTTTTTTCCTTATTCTTCTTTATTGAGGCGCAAAGATATTAATTTTTTGCAAAAACAGTGAGAATTATACTATAATCCAAGTATTTTTCCCCCCTTGGGGGCAATTAAAGGGGGTTTTCCGATTAGTAGGACCTACTAATGTAATTCTGCTCTGCTTGTAAAACCCCTCTGTCGCTTCGCGACATCTCCCCCAAGGGGGAGAAAATTCACTTTTCTTAAGTTGAATATTGTAGGGATACAAAGTATTTTCCCCTCCTTTGGAGTGTTGGGGTCAAAATTTTACAGATTGGGGTCCTGTATTATTGAAGCAGTTTTTCATAATCAGTCTCAAGAGGTTTTCTGTTAATGAAGTCAAACAAAGNAAGACTTCGCATATTATAGAAATAATTCCAGTAATCCTGTAACGACTGGACATATGCTCTTTTGTTCTGATCTTTCCGGCTATCTGCATCATTCAGGTCAAGTACTGCAATCTTCCCGATGAGAAAACGCTGCTTTGTTACTTCATATCTTTTCATAGCTACGGTATCGGATTTTGCTGCAATTGCTACCTGGTTTTTCTGCAGATTAAACTGCTCAACATCAAGGAATANATTTTGCTGGAAGTCAACCACCGCCTGATTTGCCTGAACCTGAGCTAGTTCCAGAGCTGATTTTGCCATCAGGTATCTCCCTTTTCCAAGACCCCAGTCGAGTATAGGCAATGTAAATCCCACCCTCACTCTTTGGGAATTACTCAGGTTATTATAAGCAGTTGCAAAATCGGTTGACTGTTGTGATAAACCAAGTGATGCAGTCAAGCTCGCATTAAGTCCTTTTGATGCTTTAGCCTGAGCAGCATTACTCTGGGCATTAAGAACATTGATTTGTTGATTAATTAAATCCGGATTATTATTCATGGCCAGATCGAGGACCTCNTTCATTTCAACCTGCAAATCGGGTATCTCATCAGGCAGAATAAGTTCCAGTCTGACATTTTCATTATATCCAAGAAATGATCTTAATCTTATTTCCCTGTCGCGCAAATTCATATCCGNTTGTTTTCTGGCTGTTTCGGCATTTAGCCAGGAGAGCTGCATTTGCAAAAGATCATCCTCAGCTATAGTTCCCAACTGATATCTTCCCTTTGCAATTCTGAATAAGGTATCCGCATTGGAATAATTCATCTCAGCTATCTGTTTATTTATCTGCGCCAGAGCCAGGGAAAAGAAATTCATTACAGCACTGATATGGACCCCTTCAATATTTGCCAGGTAAGATTTCTTGGCAGCATTAAATTTTACAGGTTCTATTTTCTTCTGCCATTTTAATGTATTATATTTCCTTATAGGTTGAGTTATATCTAAACTCACAGGATTAGTAATATAATTAGTTGGAGATTTCTCTCAATGTCCCTGAAAAGAGTCAGGTCCGATCTCAATGAAATTATGGTTCCTGTCGGGCCAATGTTCTGAGAAAGAGCTAATGTTCCCAGATTGCTAATTGTATTTTTGGATTTATAAATATAAAGATCATTTTGTGAATCGTACACCTTATCAAGCCCATTACTGAAATCAGGTGTGGTACCTGACAAGGTAACTGATGGCAGATACTGCGCCCGGTATGACCTGTACTGCCAATAACTGGAGCGGAATCTGTGTTTTGCAATCAAGGCGTTGGGTGATTGCTCCTCTGAAAGCTTTATAACTTCCTGGAAAGTAAGTTTTTTAACCTCCTGTGCATCAATTTTCTTATTTGAAAAAAGAAACAGAACTATCATGGAAAATATAAGTAATTTCTTCATTTTAAAAATTTTAATAATTTATTCCATCTTTCGCCGCCATGCGGNGTGCCGAAGTTATGAGGCAGAAGGGGTTATTCATATCTCAATGATTCAATGGGATCTTTTTCTGATGCTCTTTTTGCCGGNGAGTAGCCAAAAATCACTCCAACAGCTGCTGATACTCCAAACGCAATAAAGACGGAGAAGAAGGAGACCACCGTCATAATGCCGGCAATCTGCTCTATCAGTTTTGCCATTATTACTCCAAAGAATACACCAATAAAACCTCCGGATACACTTATAAGAACAGCTTCAGAAAGAAATTGCACGACAATATCCATCTTTTTGGCTCCTATTGCCATTCTTGTCCCAATCTCCTTTATTCTTTCCATAACCGAAGCAAACATAATGTTCATAATCCCTATGCCGCCAACAATCAGGGAAATACTGGCTATTGCCCCAAGAACTACATTAAAGATATCTTTTGTTCTCTGTTGCTGTTTCAACAATAATTCCGGAACGGTTATCTCAAAGTCTTTGACACCTGTGTGTCTTCTGGTAAGCATGCGACTCAGGATTTCAGTTGTAGGCTGAAGTTGCTCTGTTTCTGTTACCTGAACAACTATTCTGTCGAGTTGATTATAATTCGTTTCCGCATCACTTGATGCGTCAGCACTACTGACAACCACTCTTGCCATTCCTCCGCCGCCTGGTCCACCACCTCCGCTGAAAAACTGTAAAGAAGTGGCTTCAGAAGCAAGTTTTGTATTAAGTAGAGCTCTGTTCTGATATCTTAACAACATCGTCTGGATCGGAATATAAATATTGTCGTTATAAACATTCACTCCCTTTTCTTCAAATCCGGTGAGGCTCACATTGGTTTTCTGAAGTACTCCGATTACTTTCAACCAAATACCATTGAATTTGATATACTGGCCAAGCGGATCGATTTTACTGAAAAATTTTGCCCTGATGTTGGCACCAATAATACAAACCTGAATTCCATTTTCTTCCTGATAAGCATTAAAGAAAGCGCCTCCCACCAGAGGCAGGTTGTACAGGTAAAAATAATCATTGGAGACACCTACAAGCTTGGCAGTATATTTTACTCCGTTAAGCATTGCTGTTGAGTTAAACGAAATCTCAGGGCTTATTCTCTTCACGGATGGAAGTGTTTCCTTTATTGCATCCACATCAAGTAGATTTAATCCTCTTGAAAATTTCTTTTGCTGCTTCTCACCTTCAGTGGAAGATGAAGTTTTATCAGGGATGACAGGATTGATGAGGATGTTGTTTACCCCAACCATTTTCATCTGTTCCATTATTTCCTGTTTTGCACCCTTCCCAATGGCCAGCATAGCAATAACTGCAGCCACCCCGAATATTATTCCAAGGGCTGTAAGCATCGATTTCAGCTTATTTGAGACTATAGATTCTACTGCAATTTCGATATCGTGAAAATATCTTAATATAAATTTGAACATCTTATTTCCTTTTTAAGTAATTATTTCTTAATTGGTGTCTGAGCAGGAACCTGACCATTTTGCCCTGCACTCTGCTGGCCTGGTTGTCTGACTGTACGTCGCCTTGCAGAAGTATCTCTTCCTTCACCCTGCTGGCCTGGTTGTCTGTTTGTACGGCGCCTGGCGGAAGTATCCCTTGTACCGCCCTGCCCGCCGGGTTGGTTGCCTCTCATACTCTGAAACCGCTGCATCATTTCCGGAGTAATATTCATGCCGGGTCTGCCCTGCATTCCACCTCTTCCCATCATCGCTCCTCCTTCTGTTTTAGCCTTTTCAGCTTCCTGCCGTAAACGCAGCTCTTCAGCTTTCTTAACATTTTCGCGTTCCCTTATTACTGAGATCAATTCCTCACCTACCAATTTGAAGTTTTCAGCTTTCAGAGGCGTACTAAGATAGATCTGCGTACCTGGCTGCAATCCTTGTTCAACAACAACATTATTCTCGTTAGATTCCCCGAGCACAACTACCTGCCTGGTTCCGTTTTTCAGATATACAAATGGTATACTATCGGGTCCGGCCTGCACACTTTCCAGAGGGATAAACGTAACATCATTAATTGTTTTGGTAATTATTTTATTACCAGTTGTCATTGAAGGTCTTAATATCGGATCTGTTCCATCTACCTCAATAAGTACCTCAAACACTTTGGCATCGGCATTGGGCAATTGCTCCCCGATATTAGCTACACTTGTCACTGTTCCCGTATATGCTTTTTCCGGGAAAGCATCTACTACCATCTCAACATGCTGCTCTGTTTTAACCTTACTTACATCAATTTCATTGACATAAGTCTTTGACATCATAGATGACATATCGGGAAGTGTGGCAACAACATTATCCCATGGACTTATTGAAGATCCAACTTTCCTTTTTGCTCCCATTCTGTCACGTTTATAAATTATCATTCCTGATGAGGGAGCAGTAATAATAAATTTGGATAATACTGTCTGNAGGTCGCCTACTCTGGTGCGCTGTTCACCAAGATTGGTTTTATTTGTTCTCATATCTGATTTAGCCTGTTCCACTCTCAGNNCATATCCTCTTATTGACTGGTCGAGTGTACGGTTAGCCTTATCGAGCGAAATTTCTGCCTGGCGTATGGTTGTGGGAGGTTCATATTTTGATTGCTGAAGAGTAATTGCAGCTTCTTCAACTGAAAATCTCAGGTTCTTGATATTATCCCTTAAGTTACTGAGAGTAACCGCAGTATCAAGTATTTTCATTTCCAGGTTGGTTTCATAAGTAGTAAGCCTTTCAAGTTCATCCTTCAGACTATTATCAAATGCAGTCCTGTCGAGAGTTGCAACATAATCTCCTGCTTTAACCTCAGTTCCTTCAGGAACCATATCCGTAATTTTTATGTCCATTGCCCTGATACCTCTACTCTGGGTAAACTCCGGGCCAAAAATGTCGGTCGATTTTTTTGCCTGCAATTCTCCGGTTGTTGTAACAACTATATCAAACTGACCNTTTTCCGAATCAGCATAAAGATTTGCTANATCTTTCTTAGAGGTGACCTTACTGATAACAATCAACACAATGATTGCAGCAACAACAATAATTCCCGCGATAATAAGTGTTCTTTTCATCATAAATAGAATTTGTTTTTAAAGGGATGNTGGAGTTCGCATGCATAAATTTATTTTACTCAGGTAATTTGGTCTGTAAAACATGCNCGGTTCATTTCAAATAAAAATAATTAGTAGATTCCAAAAAATCAGCCACAAAAGTATTAAAAAGGGTTCTCCCTTTTTAGTCATTAACAATTTTTAACATGAATCCTATGTAGGCTTTATGAATTTTAGACATCCTTGCAGGCATATTTATTCCGGAGGAGTCAAAAAAATAAATTGAATTTAGGTTTTTTTAACAATTCCGATCACTGTATTTGCTAGTTCATCTGCCTCGTGAATTGTTCTNCCTTCAGCATAGATCCGCATAATTGGCTCTGTATTCGACTTCCTTATCTGAACCCAGCCATTTTTGTTATCAATCCATAAACCATCACGCTCATCGATCAGATTACCCTTAAAATGATTTTTGACATCATGAATAATCTGGCTGAATTCTATAGCCGGGTCAAGGGTAAGTTTTTTCTTAGCTATGAAATAATGTGGATAAAGCTTACGTAAAGCGGAACATTTCAGATTACTTTTTGCCAGATGCGTCAGAAAAAGAGCTATTCCAACCAGTGCATCNCGGCCGNAATGAAGTTCAGGGTAAATTACTCCTCCATTGCCTTCTCCACCTATAACAGCATTTCTTTTTTTCATCTCTTCCACTACATTTACTTCACCTACTGCAGATGAATAGTGTTTGCAGGCATATTTTACAGTTACATCTTTCAATGCTTTTGTTGAGGATAGATTAGATACGGTATTTCCGGGAGTATTTTTAAGGATATAATCCGAGACTGAAACAAGAGTATACTCTTCTCCAAACATTTCTCCATCTTCACAGACAATGGCAAGACGGTCAACATCAGGGTCAACTACAAACCCCAGATCAGCCTTCCCTTTAACAACAAACTCTGAAATAGCCTTAAGGTTTTCAGGCAGGGGTTCAGGATTGTGGGCAAAATTACCATCCGGTATCGTATTAAGTCCAATCACATTGCTCACACCTAAGGAGTTAAGCAAATGAGGCAGTATTATACCACCNACNGAGTTGATACAATCTATTGCGACAGTGAAACCGGCAGCTTTAATTGCNTTTTTATCAACAAGTTTTAATGCAAGAATCTGATCAATATGCTTCTTCCCCCATGAGTCATCATTCACAAGTGATCCGGTAAGATCATTTGAAATAAAATTAAAATCTTCACTGGCAGCTATTTCCAGCACTTGCATCCCATCCTGAGCCGAAAGAAACTCACCTTTCTCATTAACCAGTTTCAAGGCATTCCATTCAGCTGGATTATGGCTGGCAGTAATAATAATCCCTCCATCGGCATGTGTCCCGGTAACTGCTAATTCTACGGTAGGAGTTGTTGCCATTCCCAGGTCAATCACATTTATTCCGAGACTACGCAATGTAGTAATTACCAGGCTATTTACCATGCTTCCTGATTTACGGGCATCACGACCAACAATTACTTTTAATCCGCTTTTTTGATGTCTTATCCGGATCCACGTCCCGAACGATGCTGCAAATTTTACAATATCCACCGGAGATAANCTTTCTCCCGGTTTTCCACCTATTGTTCCCCTGATNCCAGATATAGATTTTATTAATGCCATATTGATTATTTTTTCAGATTTACAAAGGTGCAAAAAAATCAACAAATCATAATATTGCCAAATAATAGTACCTTTGCACGCTGATAATTAATTGATATGGAGAATCGAAGACCTGAAGGCAGGCAAGTGCGAAAATCTAATAAGGAGGAAATTACATTAATAAGACTTAACAGGTTTATTGCCAACAGTGGTGTCTGCTCCAGAAGAGACGCTGATGAACATATAAAAAACGGACTGATAAAAGTAAATGGTCAGATAGTTACAGATATGGGGACCAAGGTCAGCTATGATGATGATGTCAGGTATAAAAATAAAAGACTTTCGGCTGAAAAAAAGGTATACATACTTATGAATAAGCCAAAAGATTATGTTACGACTGTAGAAGATCCTCATGCTGAACATACCGTACTTGAACTTATCGTTGACAGTTGCCGTGAAAGAGTCTATCCTGTAGGGCGACTCGATAAAGCCACCACGGGGGTGCTTCTTCTTACCAACGATGGCGATCTTGCAGGTAAACTGACCCATCCAAAGTTTAAAAGAAGAAAAATATATCATGTTTTTCTTGATAATCCCGTCACCAAAAACGATCTTTTCAAGCTCACAGAGGGGATTGAACTTGATGGAATTACGGTTGTTGCTGATGCTGTTTCTTATGCCGACCCTGATGATAAGAGTCAGATNGGAATAGAACTTCACTCCGGACAGAACAGAGTCATCAGGAGAATGTTTGAAACACTTGGTTACAAAGTCAAAAAACTCGACCGGGTATATTTTGCCGGGCTTACCAAAAAGAATGTACAGAGGGGAAAGTGGAGATACCTTAATGACAAGGAGGTAAGTATGCTTAAGCGGGGAATTTTTTAATCTTTAAAGATGATTCACAGATCAGGTTTTGTAAATATTCTGGGTAATCCCAACGTAGGGAAATCAACAATTATGAATGCTCTGGTCGGAGAAAAGCTTTCTATTATCACATCAAAAGCTCAGACCACACGTCACCGTATAATGGGAATCGTAAATGGCGAGGATTTTCAGATAGTCTATTCTGATACACCCGGAATACTCAGACCNCAGTATAAGCTTCAGGAAAAAATGATGAACTTTGTAAATACTGCTCTTTCTGATGCTGATATGATACTCTATGTTACTGATGTAACTGAACGTAATGCTAGTGAAGGAGAATATATAGATAAGGTAAGAGAATCAGGAATNCCTGTAATAATTGCTATAAATAAGGTTGACCTGACAAATCAGGGCGATCTTGAAAAAGTTGTTGAATNGTGGCATCAGGCATTTCCGGATTCACCTGTAATCCCGGTTTCTGCACTNAAAAATTTCAATCTCGATTCGCTGCTNAATTCAATTCTGTTAAAGCTTCCTGAGAGTCCTCCTTTCTTTCCGAAAGATCAGCTTACCGACAAATATGAACGTTTTTTTGCGTCGGAAATCATCCGGGAAAAGATCCTCGTAAACTATAAAAAGGAAATCCCATATTCTGTCGAGATAGAGATCGAAAGCTTCAAAGACGAGAAGAATATCATTAAAATAAGGGCACTGATTCATGTTACGCGCGACAGTCAGAAAGGTATAATTATCGGACACAAAGGATCTATGTTAAAACGGGTGGGTACTGATGCCAGGCATGATATGGAAGATTTTTTCAAAAAGAAGGTCTTTCTTGAATTATATGTAAAAGTAACTAAAGACTGGAGAGATAAACCACTGATNCTTAAAAGATTTGGTTATCAATAGAACAAATATTATAATTATTTTATGAGTAGAATAGTTGCAATAGTAGGCAGACCCAATGTTGGTAAATCGACACTTTTCAACAGGCTCACCGATTCAAGAGAAGCCATCGTTGACGAAGTAAGCGGAGTTACCCGCGATCGCAACTATGGTGTATCATTCTGGAATGGAATCGATTTTTCTGTAATCGATACTGGCGGATATGTTCAGAACTCTGATGATATTTTTGAAGAGGAGATAAACAAACAGGTTCTGCTTGCAATCGAAGAGTCGGATCTCATCCTGTTCATGGTAGACGTAACATGTGGTATACACGATCTGGATACCTCAGTTGCCTCGCTTCTCAGAAGAGTAGACAAGAAAGTACTACTTGTTGTTAACAAGGTCGATAATGGTGAAAGATTGCTGGATGCCAGTGAATTTTATAACCTCGGGCTCGGTGATTATTTTCCGTTAAGTTCCATGAACGGAAGTGGTACTGGCGAACTTCTTGATGAGGTTGTAAAGAACCTGCCTGCCGAAGAGCCAGGGTTAATACCAGATCTGCCAAGGATTGCAATCGTGGGGCGGCCTAATGTAGGTAAATCATCTCTGGTGAATTCCCTCCTCGGAGAAGAAAGAAACATTGTCACTCCGGTTGCCGGAACCACCCGCGATTCAATATATACGAGATATAACAAATTTCAGCACGATTTTCTTCTTGTCGATACAGCAGGTTTACGCAAGAAAGGAAAAGTAAGCGAGGATATCGAATTTTACTCGGTGATGCGGGCAGTTAAAACAATTGAAAATTCGGATATCTGTCTTCTTCTGATAGATGCTACAAGAGGAATCGAAGCCCAGGATCTTAATATTATGTCGCTTATTCAAAAAAACAATAAAGGCATGATAGTACTCGTTAATAAATGGGATCTCATTGAAAAAGAAAACAATACAACTATCTTGTTTGAAAAAGACATCAGGGAAAAAACAGCTCCTTTCACTGACTACCCTATTTTGTTTATTTCTGCAATAAATAAGCAGAGAATTCATAAAGTGCTTGAATTAATTGAACTGGTTAACGCGAACCGGAACAGGAAAATTTCCACATCCGAATTAAATGAGGTGATGTTACAGGTTGTCAAAAACAATCCTCCTCCGGCCTTAAAAGGAAAATATGTCAAGATCAAATATGTTACTCAACTTCCGATATATACGCCGGCATTTGCATTTTTCTGTAACCTCCCCCAATATGTAAAAGATCCCTATAAAAGATACCTTGAGAACAGGATGAG
>JGI24138J36424_10000430_pt1 | contig 13111 bp, 11 predicted proteins | sample BarGraNGADG00312_2_FD_36424 | JGI IMG/M metagenome (IMG submission 36424) | reverse complement strand
GTGGGCGGCCAGGCCCTTCGCAGCCACGACCGCAGGCTGGTTGAGTTCGTCACCATTTGCGAGGGCGTCGAGGTAGTTGATGTTGAGTTCGTAGTGGGCGGCCAGGCCCTTCGCAGCCACGACCGCAGGCTGGTTGAGTTCGTCACCATTTGCGAGGGCGTCGAGGTAGTTGATGTTGAGTTCGTAGACCGTCTGGGATCCGTCCGGGTTGGGCTTCACGGAGGCGCGGCCGCCGTTGTCCAGGACCTTCTGCACCAGCGCCGCCCGTTCGTCCTCGGTCAGGATGCCCTCGGAGGGCCGCATGCCAATGCCGTCGTGGCTGGCCAGGAAGTTGAAGTACGTGGCGGTGTCGCTGACCGGGGTGATGGTCGCAGCCCATCGGCTGAGGGTTTCGGTGGTGCCGGCGGTGAACGCGTGGAGCACTAGAGGCGGAAGTGCGAACTGGTAGACCTGATGGGCCTCGTCGGAGCCGTTGCCAAAGTAGGAGAAGTTCTCCGCGTGCGGCACGTTGGTCTCGGTGATGATCTGCGTGCCTGGCTTGACGTAGTCGATGACGGCGCGCCACAACTTGACGATGGCGTGGGTCTGGGGCAGGTGCATGCAGCTCGTGCCGGACTCCTTCCACAGGAACCCGATCGCGTCGAGACGGATGATCGAGGCTCCGCGGGCGATGTACCCCAGCAACACATCTGTCATCTCCACCAGGGCGGGGATCCCGGCCATGTTGATATCGATCTGGTCGTCGCTGAACGTTGTCCAGACCCTGACCTCCGTACCGTCGGTTCGGGGGTAGGTGTGGAAGAGCGGCGAGGTGCGTGGGCGGGTGACCCCCGAAACGTCGAAGGCGAGGTCGAACTCGACGAAGTACTCGTCGTATCTGCTGTCGCCGGCCAGCCAGTTTGTGAACCACGGGCAGCTGCTCGACACGTGGTTGGCCACGAAGTCGAACATCAATCGGTAGTCGCCGCGCAGGGCTGTAACGTCGGCCCAGTCCCCAAGGTCAGGGCTGATCTTTCGGTAGTCGACCACGGCGAACCCGTCGTCGGAGGTGTATGGGAACATCGGCAGGATATGGACGTCGGTGATGGCGTCGCCGACTTGGCTGTTCAGGACGCGACGCAGGGTGGCTAACGGTGCCTCTCCCTCGCTGCGGATCGCGTCGCCATACGTGATGATGACGGCTGTGCCGTGGCTGGGCGCGCAGGTAGTAGCGGCCCCCGACAGCCGGGCGACATAGCGGTCGGTGAGCTTGAGTAGTTGTCTGCGGGCGGTTTCATGCGCTTGTGGGTACGCCAACTCCAGCAGCGGAGCGGTCGCGGCGTCGAACTGGGAACGATTCATGGGCACCTAGCTGTTCTGTTCTCTGACGTTGATGGTGGTCCACCTCGATGCGGGACTTTCCATTTGGCGGAAGGCGAGACTTTCCAGCTGATGCGGTCATTCCTGCACGCAACGGCAACGGCAACNGCAAGCCGTCCCGCAGGACGTCGGCCACGGAACAAGCCCAACCAGACCTCAGCATGACAACCCAGCCTGGGTTCAGCCTCTTGCAGAAACATGCTAACGCCATGGGACCCTGATCAGTGCTTGGCGGGGTTGACCCCCTGCTGCGCCAACTTCGCCCTCTTCTCGAGCTCGCCCCTGAAGCTCGTCGTGTTCGAGAACCCGAGACCACTGGCACACTAATGTGGCGCGCTGCTACCGTGATTTTGACTACGGACATTCACCATTCTGGACATTCACCGCAGAGGACGACCTAATGACTGAGTCCTTTTACACCAAACCCATCTCCCGCCGACAGGCCCTGCAGGTGGGGGCCGGGCTGACGGTGGCCCCCTTCTTGGTGGGTTCGCTGTCCGGGTGTTCCGGAGCCAGCACTTCCGGGGGTGGGACCGGGGCCTTTTCCTTCTTGTCGACGCAGTTCACGCCGGTCGAGGAGAAGCAACGCTTCGAGAAGATCCTCGCCAGCCGTGTCAAGGACCCCAAGGTCTCATACAACTCGATGGCAGTTGGAGACTTCACGACTCAGGTGACCTCCCAGGTCAAAGCCGGAAAGGTCAGTATCGGCATGGTGGGCGGGCTCCACGGTGACCTTGCCCCACTGGCAAAGGATCTTGAGGACCTCGACGGCCTTGCCGGGGAGATGGCCGGCACAGGCGTCAGCGCCGACCTGTGGAAGCTTGCCAAACTGGGCGGCAGCACCACCAAGTACATCCCCTGGATGCAGGCAACCTACGTCGTCGCCGTCCACAAGTCCGCGCTGGAGTGGCTGCCGTCTGGTGCCGACGTGAAGAAGCTGACCTACGAGCAATACCTTGATTGGGCCATCGCAGCCAAGAAGGGGGCGGGCAAGCCGGTGTTCGGTTTCCCTGCCGGTCCCAAGGGCCTATACCACCGCTTCTTCCAAGGCTTCCTTCTCCCGAGTTTCACCGGCGGCCAGATCACGACCTTCAGCTCGCCCGAGGCGGTCAACGCGTGGACCTACATGCAGCACCTTTGGGCGAACATGAATCCGGCATCGACCAACTACGACAACTTGCAGGAACCACTCGCCCGTGGCGAGATTCTCGTGGGCTGGGACCACGTCGCCCGGCTGGTCGATGCCCCCAAGGAGAAGCCCGGTGACTGGCTGATGGTGCCCGCCCCCAGCGGGCCCAAGGGCTTGGGATACATGCTCGTCGTCGCTGGCTTTGGCGTCCCGAAGGGAGCCGACGTCGCTAAGGCGTCCACTGTGATCAAGGCGCTGAGCCAGCCCGCGACGCAGCTTGAGGTGTTGCGCCAGAACGCGTTCTTCCCCGTGGTCAAGGCCGCGATCCCCGCAGATCTGCCGCCGGCTGTACGCCTCGAGGCAGGCGCGGTGGCCAGCCAACGGGCCTCGTCGAACGCGCTGCTCAGCCTTCCGCCGGTGGGTCTGGGCACCAAGGATGGAGAAGTCTCGCAGGTCTTCAAAGACTGCTTCAAGCAGATCTGCAAGGAAGGCAAGGCTCCGGCAGTCGTCTTGGGCGCCCAGGCCAAGATCCTGCAGGCCATCCTGGATGAAGCAAAGGTGCCCTGTTGGGCTCCGGACCCCGTGACGGCTGGCGAGACCTGCAAGGTGGGTTGACGTGGCGGTCGCCGTCACGGGTAGGCGCCCAAAGCGCCGCCTGTCGCCGGCCTTCATCCTGATCCTGCCCTCGATCATCTTCATGCTGGCGCTGTTCGCGTGGCCGATGGTCTCTGGCGTTGCGCAGGCCGTCTGGTCGCCGGACGGCTTCACGATGGCCTATGTCGACAGAATGCTCGCCGATCCATCGTTCTGGCAGGCTGTGCGGAACACGCTCCTGCTGGTCGTGGTGCTCCTGCCGCTTCAGTTCGCGCTGGCCCTTGTCATGGCGCTGTTGCTTCAGGCCAGGCCCAAGGGAACGGGATTCTACTTCTATCTCTGGGCAATTCCGCTTGCGGTGTCTGATCTGGCAGCCGGCCTGGTGTGGCTGTCGATCTTTACGGACCGTGGGTACCTGAACTCCCTCCTGGACNCGTTCGGGGTCNNACCGGTTTCCTGGCTGTCCTTTGAGAACTACGGATCGATGTTCTTCGCCATCGTGCTTGCAGAGCTCTGGCGCGCCACNTCGCTGGTCATGGTGATCGTCGTCTCCGGATCGCAGGGCATNCCGAAGGACTATGACGAGGCGGCGAACGTGTTCGGGGCGACCTACCTGCAACGTCTGCGGCACGTCTGGCTACCGTTGCTCAAGCCCAGCCTGCAGGTCGCCTTGATACTGCGGACCATCCTCGCCTTCCAAACCTTCGCCGTTGCCCAGGCCTTGACCGGTCAGGACTTCCAGGTCCTCGTCGGCGAGACCTACCGCTGGTACACCGCGCTACAGAACCCGCACGTGGCATCNGCGCTGGCCCTTGTCGTGATGGNGGTGTCGATGGTTGCCGCAGTGCTGTATCTGAGGCTGCTAAGAGAAGAAACGGGAAGTGGCAACCGATGAGTACGCCGACCCGGGTCAACACAAAGCCACTGAAGAGACTGCGCCGTCAGCGGATCGCGATCCAGGTCGCCTGTCTTGCGGTCACAGCGTTCATGGTCGTGCCCATCTATCTCATCGCGTTGGCCGCGTTCTCGTCACGCTCGGCCCTNAACGAGTTCCCGCAGCGGTTCTTCCCGTCGGCGTTCTCNACCGAGACCATGTCCACCTTCCTNAGTTCGACCGGCGTCGTTCCTGGCCTCATCAACTCGATCGGTGTCGGAATCGCAACCCTGGTCTTGTCGCTCTTTGTGGGCGCACCCGCTGGCTACGCGATCGCCCGGTTCGCTTTCCGTGGCAGGAACAACTACCAGTTGTTCCTGCTGTTCACGCGTGCCCTGCCGATCGTGGTGCTGTCCGTCCCACTTGCCCAGCTGTTCTTGACGGTCGGCGTGTATGACACCCCACTTGCGGTGACACTCCTCCACACAGCGTTGGCACTCCCAACGACGATCCTGCTCACCGCTGCAGTCTTCCTGGCGGTCCCCGTGGACGCAGAGGAAGCCGCGCGCATCTTCGGTTGCACCCCGGTCGGAGCGTTCNTGAGGGTGGTGCTCCCGCTGGCCCTGCCGGGCGTCGCCGCAGCCTCGATCTTCACGTTCGTGATGAGCTGGAACGAGGTCCTGGGCGCCACCATCCTGACCCTGAACCAACGCACTCTGCCCGCCCAGGTCCTGTCATCGCTGTCCGACTCGCCTCTCGCGTTCCGTTTCGCTGGCGGATTCTTCTTGATTGTCCCAGCGGTTGTCTTCATCGCCGTGATGCGCAAATACCTTCTCAACATGTGGGGAACCACGATCCGATGAGCACCATGAGCCAGACAGGCGCAACAATGAAACCGAGCCGCTGCGATGGCTGAGATCAACATCCAGAACCTCGTCAAGACCTACCCGAAGGGCACCGAGCGAGCGACTGACGACGTATCGCTTCAGGTGAATGAGGGCGAGTTCATGGTGCTGCTGGGCCCTTCGGGTTGCGGCAAGACCACCTTGCTCCGGATGATCGCCGGTCTTGAGCTTCCCGATTCTGGCTCCATCTCGGTCGGGGACCGTGAGGTCACCTACCTACCGCCGAACCAGCGCAACATGTCGATGGTCTTCCAGTCATATGCCGTGTTCCCCCACCGCAAGGTCCGGGCCAACATCGGTTTTGGGCTGGCCATGCGCAAGATGCCCAAGGCTGAGATCGAGAAGAAGGTGGCATGGGCCGCAGACTTGTTGGAGATGACCCCTTACCTCGACCGCTTCCCGGCCCAGCTGTCCGGTGGACAACGTCAGCGTGTCGCGGTCGCTCGGGCGATCGTGGTCGATGCTGACGTGATGCTCATGGACGAGCCCCTGTCCAACCTGGATGCGTTGCTGCGGCTCAGTTTTCGGGCCAAGCTGAAGAAGATCGTCGAGCACATCGACATGACGACGGTGTACGTCACGCATGACCAGGTCGAAGCGCTGTCCCTCGGAGATCGAGTCGCGGTCATGCGGGCGGGTCGGATCGTCCAGCTGGGAGGACCGCTCGAGGTGTATGACCACCCTGCCGACATGTTTGTCGGTGGCTTCATCGGCTCGCCACCCATGAACTTCCTTGATGGCACGCTCGTGTCCGGGCCAGAAGGGACGCAGCTGCGGATCGGGGATTCGATGATCGAGGCACCGACTGGCGCGCCTGAGGGCAAGACCAAGGTGGGCATCCGGGCAGAGGCAATCCAGTTGACCGACGCTAGCGCCAAGGGGACAATCCCGGCCCGGATTGACGTCGTCGAGCCGCTCGGCTCCTCGATACTGCTCACGGTCGAGGTGGGCCAGCATGAGATCAAGGTGCAGGTGCCAGCCGACCACCCCGTCCGGTCCGGAGACGAGGTTCATCTGCGGTTGGCGCCGGAGTCGATCCGACTCTACGACCCGGAAACGGGTCTCGGTTGGGATCTTAGGTGACTGGACGTCGGCCAGCCGACTCGACAACCGATCAGATAGTCCGGCGGGCGACCGCAGTTCTGAAGGAGAACGACCTCGGGACCATGGTGACGGCCGCGCCCAGGCTCTACCCGCATCAGTGGTCCTGGGATGCAGCCTTCATCGCGATCGGCCTGGCCCGTATCTCGGTGCCACGGGCGATCACCGAGATGCGCACGCTTCTGCACGCCCAGTGGGCCACGGGGATGATCCCGCACATCGTCTTCGCGGATGTCCCCGGATACTTCCCCGGCCCAGACGTCTGGGGCACCGACAGTGCACAAGCCAGGCCCGCTGGTGTCCAGACCAGCGGGATCTGTCAGCCGCCCGTCCACGCCATCGCTGTCGCGCGAATTCTCGACGCCGGACGCACGCTGGGAGGAAGGGACCAGGAGGAAGCTGAGGCCTTCGCGGCCGAGGCGGTGCCCAAGCTCGCGGCATGGCACAGATGGCTCAGCACCGCACGTGACCCGGCCGATCGCGGCCTTGTCGAGATACATCACGGCTGGGAGTCCGGCATGGACAACTCGCCTCGATGGGACGACGCATACGCCGCAATTACCGTGGACCGGCCTGTTGAGCTTCGACGCACTGACTCGAGGCTGGTCACGGACATATCGCAACGCCCCACAGACCGTGAGTACCAGCGGTACCTGCATCTCGTGGCACAGATGAGGTCGGTCCAGTACCGCGACGAAGACATCCCCCCGATCATCGACTTCAGGGTCGGAGACGTGTTCATGACCGCGATCCTCGCTGTGGCCGCCGCCGAACTCGCCCGACTGGGTGCGGATGTCGGGCTCTCGAGCGAGGTCGTGGACCAACAGCCATAGCGCAGAAGGCACAGGCAGGCGTGCTCTCGTCGATCAACCCGGCGACGGGGTTGTGCCGGGACTTCGACGCCCGGTCGGAGTCCTGGACCTCGGCGCAGTCACTGGCCTCGTTCTCAGCCCTGCTCTGCGGGGGCGACTCGCAGGTCTGCGCTCGGCAACAGGAGATCATCACCGGCCCCCTCTGGGCCGGCTATCCGGACCTGGCTTATGCCCTGCCGCCAACGGTGTCGCCTGAGGCAGACGGGTTCCAGCCCCGGGCATACTGGCGCGGACCGAACTGGCCAGTGATGAACTGGCTCTTCTCGTGGGCACTGCGCCGCCGCGGCGAGATCGTGTTGGCGGATCAATGGCGCTCCGCTGGCCTGGCCCAGCTCGGTGATCTCTCGTTCGGGGAGTATTACGAACCATTCACCGGCGAACCCTTGGGAAGCCACGACCAGTCATGGACGGCGGCGGTGGCTCTCGACTGGGTCGCCGAACAGGCGTGACGTTGGGCCCAACACCGATCAATGTGCGCGACCACTCCGGCAGGCCATTGGAGCGGGCGCTGCGCGTGGCCATCGTGGGAGCGGGGGACCGAGGTTCGGTCTATGCGCGACATCTCGACGATTCAGACGGGGAAGCAGTGGTCGGCGCGGTCGCCGAGCCTCGCGAGGCCATCCGGAAGGCAATGGGAATCAGGTATGCGATCCCGCAGGGCGGCCAGTTCGCGGACTGGCGGGAGATGGTTGTCGCGCCGCGATCATGCGACGCGGTCGTCATCAGCCTTCGTGACTCNGAACACCTCGATGCGGCTNTGGCCTTCGCCTCGGCCGGATACGACATCCTGCTCGAGAAGCCAATGGCTCCAACACTGGCTGAGTGTCGTCGCATCGTGGCCGCCACGGAGAAAGCCGATGTGTGGCTTGGTATCTGCCACGTGCTCCGATACACGCCNTACACATCCGTCGTCCGCTCGCTGGTCGANGGCGGNGCGATCGGGGACATCGTCAACGTCCAGCATTTGGAACCGATTGGCTTCTGGCACTTTGCGCACTCGTACGTGCGNGGCAACTGGNGCCGCGAGGCGACGTCGGCGCCGGTGCTGCTGACCAAGTCGTCGCACGACATCGACTGGCTCAGCTACGTCATCGGACGGCCGGCCACGCGTGTCTCCTCGTTTGGCTCACTGCTGCACTTCCGGCCAGAACACGCCCCAGGAGGCGCCGCGGAGCGTTGCCTGGACTGTGCCGTCGAGGACACCTGCGCCTANTCGGCCGTGCGNATCTACCGCAAGGGACTTGCCNTGGGCCTCCGAGAAAGCAGTTTCACCGCGGTCGTCGCCCCTGAGTACAGCGAGGACGCACTAGTAGATGCTCTCCGAAACGGGCCATACGGACGGTGCGTCTACGGGGGGCAAAACGACGTCGCAGACCATCAGGTCGTCTCGATNGAGTACGCCGGGGGCGTCACGGCCGGATTCACCGTTGACTGCTTTCAGCCCTCTGGAAGACCGCAGAACCAGGATCTTCGGAACTAAAGGACAGATCGCGACAGATGGCAGCACAGTCGAGCTGTTCGACTTCCGCTCAAGCTCGACGACGCTGCATGAGGCCGTAGCCGGGGCCGCTTCCGCCGGTGAAGGCCACGCTGGGGGTGACGTCGCCATGATCAAGGCATTTGTCCGTGCACTATGCGATGGTGAGCCGAGCCATTTCAGCTCCGACGGGCGGGCAAGTCTGGCAACGCACGAGATCGTGTTCGCAGCTGAGGAGGCAAGGCTCCGCGGCACGGTCGTGAGCCTGGCCTGAGTCATCAACTACGGAGCATGATCCTGCTGGTTTGGCGTTTGCCCAGGAGCAGGCCTCGTTCACAGCCGTCGCGACGCGCAATCGCGCTGACCTCACCGTGAGCACCACGCCATGATCGGCTCATGGTTGGGCATGATGGGAGGTATGGAACCGGCGGACATGTTGGCTATGGCGGGTGCATCGATGCAGAAACGCCCAGGTTGCACGCTGAACGAATGGGCCGACCTCGTGCCGCATACCGGCCTGGACCCGTTGCTACAGAATGGTGTTCGCGGCTGGCTCGAAGATGTCCACGGGCCACCCCAGAACACCCAGTGGTCCAGTGCACAAGCCGCAGCCCGTCGCGGGGGTTGGGTCGAGCCGACCGCAGCGAGCTACATGGACACGATGTATGACGCAGCGAAGGCTTCGCTGTGCTCGCTTCATGACGGTGTCGGGTTCGCCCAGGCGACAGCTTGGCTTCACCTCGGCGCCGATTCCGAAGGCAACGACGTGTGTTCACTGGAACCTCTACTTCCTGATGCCTCCAACCAGAACGGCTGGGCGCGATGACCTCCTCGATCGGTTGGTGGCGTTCTCGAGGCGCATTATTGGCGCCGCGGGTAGGTCGACGTTCCAAGGCGTCGGTGCGCCATCGGCTGACCCGGCTTCGTCACCAGTTCTTCTTCATCGTGCAATGCGCACTCGCTGCTGCGGCGGCCTGGTGGGTGGCCACGGCGCTGCTCCATCATCACAGTGCTTTCTTCGCGCCGATCACCGCCATGCTTTGCCTGGGCATGTCCTATGGACAACGACTTCGCCGGGTTATCGACGTGACGATCGGAGTGGCGATCGGAGTCCTGGTTGGGGACATCTTCGTCCATTTCTTTCGTTCAGGGGTATGGCAGATCGCGGTTGTTGTCATCGTGGCAATGACGATCGCCGTGCTGTTCGGGGCGGGCCCGCTGTTGGTTTCCCAGGCGGGGTTGCAGTCGATCCTCGTGACGACGCTTGTGGCCCAACCGGAGCAGGGCCTGAGCCGCTGGTTTGATGCGGTGGTGGGGGGCAGCGTCGCGCTCCTGGCCGCGACGATCGCCCCTGCCTCCCCACTGCGCCGGCCCCGTGCTCAGGCCGCCGTCGTCGTCACGGAACTGTCCGCGATCCTCGCATCCACGGCAAGAGCGTTGCGTCAGAACGACACTGACCTGGCCACCGGGGCTTTGACCCGGGCACGTCTCTCCGAACACGCTCTGGATGAGCTGCGTGGCCTATCGGCCGAAGGTATTGCCGTGTTTCGACTCTCACCGTTCCGACGTCGGCATCTGCCGGCCGTTCAGGCGATCGCCGACCTTGTCGAACCCCTGGATCGGGCGATCCGAAACGTCCGTGTCCTGGTGCGGCGTGCGACGGTTGCGCTCTGGGAGGACGAGGAGGTCCCGGTGGCCTACGTGGATCTGATCTCCTCGCTGGCCGTCGTGACCGCTGAAATCGCCGGCCGGCTCAATGAGCGAGAGCTGGCCGAGGGTTCTCGAGACGCCCTGTCCGCCATCGCGCGAGCGAGCTCGCTCGTGGCGCCCCACCCGAGTCTGTCCGCCGAAGTCATTCGGGCCCAGGTGCGGTCGGCAGTCGTGGATCTGCTGATGCTCACTGGCCTGTCATACGAAGTGGCCCGCGCGCGGGTCCCAGCCTCGGCNGANGCTCTCGACGGGGANTTCGAGGAGGGCGGCTCCTTCTGAAACCGGATGGGGACACNATGTCGAAGAGTGCCTCGACCCGGCCGCTCAGGCCGCTGTCTGCGACGCTCACCTACGCTCAGGCGCGTGACGAGGGCCTGAGGANGNAGCCGCCCAAGAGGTTGCCCTGCCCCGCCTCGCGCAAGATCCGCGCTCAGAACCAGTGGCGAGAGGGCCGCGACCCTTCCGACATGTGGCTGGCACTCACGGACCCGAGCCTCGTGCTGACCGGCGCGCCGCTGCTCGCGGCGTTCGGTCCGTACCGGCCGGACGGGCTGACCGCGAAGGCCGCGATCAGGCCCTGCACGTTCCTCTCAGGGCACGACGACTCTCGCACCGACACGAAGAACCTCATCGCGGGCAGGACTACAAGCCGAAACCAACGACGCCGAACGCGCTTGCCTGCACCCGTCAAGACCGGCGGACCTCAGCCGTGAGCAGCCCATTGCCCCGTCGAGTCTGAAGAGCCGGCTTGCCGGGGCCATGGACAGCTCACGGTCAGGCCGGTCAGGCTGGTCAGGCTGGTCGAGCCGGCCCCGGCGGCCAACAACCTCACGACGATCTCCCTGCCAGAGCCGTCACACCCGTTCCGTCAACAGACACGTGCAACCCGACGACCACGCCGTACGGCTCACCGGCGAAGTGCCGATCTGGCTGGGTCATGTGGACCGTCTCGAGTCGAAGTTTCCCTTACGCGACAGGCGTTTTCGCGTATCCATACTCAGGACAGGTCCCGACACGCGACGATTCGGGCCAGACGAGTCTCGCCGCGTATTTGACAGAACGGCCTAGCACAGTGAACACTCAACGCGCGTTGATAAACCGGTTTACCAACGCGCGCATTACTGCCATCAGGAGACGCAATATGGCGCAGCCAGACAGTGAGTATGCCTTGTGATCGCCGCGATTGCAGTGATAGGCGTGACTCCGTCGGCTCTGGCTCATCCAGGACTCAATCGGAGTAGGTAATCATGGCCAAGCTCAGAGTTGGAATGATCGGCGCCGGTGGAGTGTCACACGCCCATGCACCCCATTGGGTGGCGCTCGGTGCGGATGTGAGCGTGTATGCCCTGGTCGGAGCCGATGAGCTGGCCGCACGGTACGGACTGACTACGGTCGGAACGCTCGAGCAACTCCTGCTTACGACAGACGTCATTGATATCTGCACCCCGACGGTGACGCATCGGGAACTTGCCTTGGCTGCCATCGGCGCCGGCAAGAACGTGCTGTGTGAAAAGCCGCTGGGGCGCACAGTGGAAGACGCCAAGGTGATCGCGGCAGCGGCGCATGCGGCTAATGTGCAGGTTTATCCCGCACATGTTGTTCGATTCTTTCCTGAATATGCCGCCATGCACGCGGCGGTCGAGCAAGGGGAGATCGGCCAACTCGCGGTGCTGCGCTTCACCCGAGGCGGAGAGGGCGCAACGAGCGACTGGTTCTTCGACGATGCTCAATCGGGTGGAATCATCTTGGACCAGATGATCCACGATCTTGACCAGGCCCGCTGGATCGCAGGCGAGGTCGTTCAGGTCTATGCAGTGCAGAATCCTCCCACAGTCAACGGCAGCATTCCACGCAACGTTGTCGTGCACGTAACACTGACGCATCTGAATAGGGCGATCTCGCTCATCCAAGGTATCTGGGGCCCGCGCGGAATGGACTTCCGCACGTCGTTCGAGGTGGCAGGCGATGCCGGCGCGCTCCGGTTCGACTCCTCGGCGGCCGGCACGATCGTTGAGAACCTCTGCACGGCTGAGGCCGGGACGTCCTACCTGCCGCCGGCGTCCACGGAAGAGAGTCCCTATCTGACTCAGCTCCGCGAGATCGCCAAGGCATTCCAGGGCGGCCCGGCGCCGCGGGTGTGTCTGGACGACGGGATCATTGCCGTCGCTCTGGCTGAGGCTGCTCAGGAGTCGATCGCCACTGGTTCTGCGATCGAGTTCGACGCTTCGGCCGTGCTCGTAACGGCGGCGCCTGCGCTGTGACCGGCACGGGGTCCGCGAGGTCGGTGAGCCAGAGCAGCACGGCTGCGAGGACGAGGCCGCCGCGGTAGACGATGGCGTGCTGGTCGTATCTGGTGGCCAGCCCGCACCAGTGTTTGAAGCCGTTGAAGGCGCGTTCGATGACGTTGCGTCCGCGGTAGGCGGTGCGGTCCTAGGTCACCGGCCGGCCGCCGGATGAGCCGATGCGCTTGTGGTGCGCTTTCTGGTCGTCGGGCTCGGGGATCACGCTGCCGATGCCGCGGGTCCTGAGGTGCGCGCGGATCGCGCGCGAGGAGTAGGCCTTGTCGGCCAGCACCCGGTCGGGCCGGGTCCGTGGCCGGTCGATCGTGCGCTGGACACGCAGGTGCGCGAGCAGCGGCAACGTCATCGGCGCGTCACCGGCCTGGCCGGAGGTGAGCAGGATGGCCAGCGGGCGGCCCCATCCGTCGACGGCGTGGATCTTCGTGCTCAGCCCGCCGCGCGAGGGGCCGAGGGCGTGATCGCCCGGTTCGTCCCGGCAACTGGGACAGTGGACCGTTGCCGCGACCGCGCCGACGAAGGAGAATCAGACGTACTGCTCGAAGCTGGCTGGATCGAGCCAGGTGACGCCGACGGAGACCGCGAAGGCGGCCCTGCCTAACAGATGGAGACACGATGAGCATGGCCACGAGGCCGGACACGCAGTCGTCTGCGCTGCACGTTGCCGACAGCCACGATCTGATCCGCGTGCACGGTGCGCGCGTGAACAACCTCAAGGACGTCAGCATCGAGATCCCGAAGCGCCGGCTGACGGTGTTCACCGGCGTCTCCGGCTCGGGCAAGAGCTCGCTGG
>JGI24138J36424_10000428_pt1 | contig 13132 bp, 10 predicted proteins | sample BarGraNGADG00312_2_FD_36424 | JGI IMG/M metagenome (IMG submission 36424) | reverse complement strand
ACATTCCTTCAGCTTATATCAATGACGATGCCCGTCAGTTCAGGTTTTCGAACGAAACAACCACCGATGATCATGGGATGCAACTGATTGGTTACCTTGAAAATTATAAAGGTGCCGGCAAAGATTGGTACCTGATCAAGGATTCAAGTTCAGGATCTAGAAATGTGGGTTCAACCAACCCTAATTTTGGATATTATTTCTTTCACGAAGATTACATCAAACTGAAAATGATGGGCTTTACGGTTCACAAGGACGCCGTAAAAGATTTGCTAAAGAAATTCAAGTAGTCAAAAAAAAAGGTCCAAACCGATTGATTTGGACCTTTTTAATAATTTCAAGTATTATTTCAAAATTTTTGTTGTAACGTTCTTAATACTGGTTTCAATCCCTTCAAAAGGTTTTCCATTACCTTGATTATCATCTTCAACGATGAAACATTTCGCTCCGGCAATGGCTTTGGCTGCCAGGATCTTCTTGAAATCAATCACACCTTCGCCAACACTGCATATATCGTCCTTTATCACGGTAAAGAATGGTGGCTGATTGGTCTTCATATCTTTAAAATGGAGAAGCTGGAATCTTCCAGGATATTTCTTGAACATTTCTACCGGATTCTGACCAGCTTTACAAGCCCAGAAAAGGTCCAATTCCATTGTGATCAGATCAGCATCCATTTCCTTTAAGAATATATCATAGTAAGGTACTATACCGTTGGTCTTGAGGAATTCAAAATTGTGGTTATGATAGCCAAACTGAATACCAACGCCTTTCATAATTTTACCAACCTGATTACAGTCTGCAATCATCTTTTTATATGCTTCGACATTACGGTCGGGCTCTTCGATCCAAGGTTTTATACAATACTTAACCCCAATTTCAGCATGTGCATCAGCCATTAGTTTGGCTTTATCCATCGTAATATTTGCTGACTCAACCTGCGAGTGACTACTATAGCATACCATACCTAAGTCCTTAACAATCTTCTTAAATTCCTTAGGTGCATAACCATAAAACTTGCCTTCCGCATAATTAGCCAGTTCAAGATTTACGTAGCCCATGGCCGAAACTTTTTTCAATGTCCCTGGAACATCAGCGGTCATCGCATCACGAATGCTATAAAGCTGTAGACCAACCCCAAAGCTTTTTCGGTCAATCGCGCTACCTGATTTTAATCCTGCAGCACCTAATAACATCATACCGACCGATCCTGCAGCTGAAATTTTTAAGAAATCCCGTCTGTTTTGCATAATTCTTAATTATTTGAGTTTAAATTTAATTTGCGGTGAAAATATAAAAGTAATACTCTCATTTCAATTTAAAAGGTTTTCATCTTATTTGTTTTTCAATTTTGGAATTTCTTACCAAAGAATTACAATTTACCAGTAAACTTATTGAAAATAAAAACAATCCTTTTTACCTTTGTCACTGTTTAGTTTAGCATTTGAATTTTATTCGGATGACAAATTTTAAATCCAATCACAATCTCACCACAGAATCATTTCTGGTCACCCGGCAGCAGAAGGAGGCGCTTAACGGGCAAAAAGCCTTTGTAATCTGGCTTACAGGCCTTTCATGTTCCGGAAAATCAACTATTGCCCGATTTCTGGAAGTAAGGCTGTTTAATACTGGTCTCCGTACCATGATCCTCGATGGTGATAATACAAGGATGAGCATTAACCGCGATTTAGATTTTTCAACGGAAGGTAGGGCGGAAAATATCCGAAGGGTTGCCGAAATGGCTAAGTTATTAAATGATGCAGGAGTTGTGGTAATCACAGCTTTTATCTCTCCTTTCAGGAAAGACCGGGAAATAGCAAAGGAGATCATCGGTGAAAATTGCTTCATAGAGGTTTTTGTGGATGCACCAATTGAAGTCTGTATCCAAAGGGATACGAAAGGATTGTACCAGAAAGCATTGAAAGGTGAGCTGAAAGATTTTACCGGTGTCAGTAGTCCTTATGAAGCGCCTCTGCAACCAGAATTGACAGTTCACACAGCCATTCAAACACCCGATGAGGCGGTTTCTCAAATCATCAACTACCTGTCTTCTGAAAATTTAATCTCGTTAAATTTCTAACTAATTGTTATAAAACATCATCCGTGGCTTTATAATTCCATTGGCGGATGTATTTTCCCCACCTTTCTTCTATCTTTTGAAAAGTATCATCTTGAAACTGATACTGAAAGTTCTGGTAATCCTTTTCCATTTCCAATTTCAATTTTAAGTCATTCGCTGCTAATTCGAAGTGAAGAAGACCTATTTCGGAATATATCTTTCGTATGACGCTGAACGAATCCGCTTTTAATTCCTCGTATGAAATCTCAACCAGGTTTCCGTCCGGAATCAATTTTTTGTCCTTTTCATACTGATCGGTAAGATATATAAAATGCTTAAAAACAACTTCGTCCAGCTCTTCATCCGAAATTTTCTGAACGCTGTAATAGTTGAGTATGGCTCTTTTCCACATATTCCGCGTGGAATAATACAGGTGAAATGGATTTCGGTAGATATAAATAAATTTAGCCTGCGGAAACAATTCCAGCAACACTTTGATCCGCTCCGTGTTTGGCGGACTCTTCAATACCAGTTGCTTTCCTTTATTCTTGAAAGTGGCATATTTAAGCGTCTTCAAATATTCCCTTTTCCATCCGTTGAGATACTTTTGATTCATAAATTGAGGTGCGCAATTCAACCAGTCCCTCCAGCGTTTGGGGAAAATAAGCCCCCAGTAGGCAGAATAGGCGGATGCCTTATTCATCAGATAATCATCTTCTTCATCCGGCTCAGAAAGCAATACGATGCTGTTATGAAAGAAAGGATTTTTAATTCTGAACAAATTTATCAGGCGTTGAAACACGGGTTGCATCTTCTCACCGAAAAGAAGATTTGAATTTGAAAACAATGCATCATAGTTTGTTAAGCAACCAAACTGCTGGTCGCATACCATTAATTTCTGCAAATAGGTAGTGCCGCTTCTGTAGTGACCAAGTATAAAAACAGGGTCTTTTGAAATGCCGGTTTTTCGTATTCGCCGCCCGAAAATCAGAGACTGGAACAACTCGAAAGGAAGCGAGAAAATGATCTGAAGATAATATCCCAGGAGCAGGAACACTCCTTTAAAAGAAATGCTTCCGCCCAGATATACTCTGCGGGTAAATTCAATAAAAGGGATGTTTATCATCTGTTATTTATTTGACTCAAACCAACCTTGAAAACCGTGCATTGGAATATGGGAAATCAACGCCCATGGCAAAAAATACAATGAAGCCGCCAATGGCCGCTACCCAAACGGATGCCCAGTTAAAGCCAGCATTAATAACGGTTGGTTCAATCTGGATCGTAGTCAGAAAGATGCCGGTAATCAAAGCGATGATCGCGGTCCACTGATACAGGTGAAGCCCACCAAAGATCGGAGTTTGCACCTCTCCACGAAAAGCTTCCTCCACAAAACGACCAATGCTGGTCAGAATCAGATAAAGGCCGAAAACTAAAGGCGAGGAGCAACTGCGAATCCAAAGCGTGAACAAAAATATTCCAATAAAAAACAACCATAAAATAGAATAGAGTTGAGTCGGATGGATCAATTCTCCTTTCAGACCCGAAATATTGCAAACTCTTGATCGCGGATGTGAAAAACGGATTCCGATAGTAGGATTACTAATTTGACGCCCATGGCAGCACCCATTTACCAGGCAGCGCAACCGTCCAAAAGCCTGAGCCCATGGCATCGAGACCGAAGTGACACCCAATACAACCCAAACATTAAGTCCCATTAACCAGATCGCAAGGCTTCCAAAGAGAATTCCAACCAAACCGCCGTAATATCCGAAGGGCCGTTTCAGCTTTGCAGAACCTTCGATGATCTGGGCCCAAAGGGCTCCGCAAATTGTCAGCAATACTGCATAAACCAAAAGTGCCAGCGCATAATCCCTTCCTGCTAAAATACCGGCAACATAAATTCCAAAGAATGCACCGGTTCCGGCATAGAAACCGTGATTAATTACCCGGACCTTTCCTAACACCCATTCTTTCCATGAATTGGCAATTTTTTCAGCGGAGTTCTTCAGGAAAATCCAAATCTTCAGATAATTCGCCGAAAGAAGAAATATCAGGACTGAACTCGCCAGATGAAGGATTGCAGATCGACTATTACTTAATTGAATGACAACAAGGAATGACGCGACAATTGTGAAAAAGACGGCAATTGGTATCGACTGTCTGTACATTGCATTCATTGAGATAAATATCAGAAATATAGGAACCGCAAAAAGAACTGAATCCTGAGTTGGAAGATATTGTGCACCAATTGAGGGATACAATACGGCAATGAAAATAGAGTAAGATAAAGCTACAAACCCTGAAACCTCCCATTCCCGCAGGGTATCTTTTCCTTTTATCAAGAATGGGGAGAATATTAATAAAATAACACTCAATAATGTCAAATAATGATGCTCAAGAATAGGTAGAATCCGTATTGACTCTCCGAATAACGGAGGCACTGCTCCATTCAATTTTTCGATGATGAAGTTGCTGAGAACTAAATAGGAACCCACCCAAAACAACGATGTCAAACGATCTCTTAAATCAGGTGAGTCCGTTTTACTTTCAGGATAATCCAATACAGTTCTGATCGATTGATCAGAAAACCGCTTCTTCAAATCAATTGATTCGTGTCCCAACACAAGTGCAACCATTGCTAAAATCGTTAATGGCGTGACCATCCAAACTCCGCTCGGCGAGCCTGTAAAAATGAAATAGCCAATCATTAACAGGCCAAATCCCCAATAGATTGGATGTCGGAATAACCGATAGGGACCTTTTGTGACAAATACAGGCGGAGGGTAAGCATTCATGGGCAACCCTTTGCCGTAGTGTATTAACGCGAACATTGCCCAAATCATAAGGAATCCACCTGCGACAATCAATATCCCGCCAGCAATCTTTGATTCAATTACTGGCAATTGAATGATCTGCCCGGTATATTTTGCCCAAAACCATAAACCGGCTGGTATCAGAATCAGAAAGGTAATTCCGTAAAAGAACTTGCCAAAGACCAGATTGATGTTTTTCATTTCTTAATTCGCATTTTGTTATAAAAAATAAGCAACGCCAGAATCAAAAATCCGGTACCATACAGTATGCTGTANAATCTTGGNNAGNNACCGGAAAAATCAGTGAANGCAGCAATGATTGCTGATTGGGAGGGGAAGTAGGCTGGCAGGTAGCGAATAACTACATTGTTATGTGCTTCAGCATAATACATGGGATTTTGAAGCCACCCCGAATCAATATTGGCCAGCATAACAATAAAAAATACGCCTTCCAGCTTACCTTTTATCAGGCTGCCAATTGCCAGTCCGTAACAACCGTAAACGAATCCGATTAACATCAGTCCGAAAATAAACATTGGAAGATGCATTACTGAAACGAAGGCACTTACGAGCAAACCAATATAAACAGCGATCGTCAGTATCATCAGAAGAAGGGCAAGCAAGTTGGAAATCAGCAGTTCAAAAGGATTGTACCCGCAGATTACAAGCCGGCGGTTAACATCGTTTTCTATCTGAATGAGATTGAGTGCCAGTAAGGATACCAGGAATCCGGAAGATGTAACCGCAAAAAATATTAGGGCAATTTTCTTCAGGCTTTCCCTTATTAATACACTTGTATCAAGCGAGGCAAGCCGGAATGGGATAAACCTTGTCGGAGCAGTTAATTCAACGATGGTAAGAAAAACAACCGGTATTACCAGAAGCGCGATGAGAATGATTCTTCGCCGAAGCAACATTCTCAAAATCATAATTAATGCGGTTATGATTCTATTAGCGTTCATATTAGCTCTCCTTCTTCAAGGTTAAAAACTTTGTCAAACCGGTCCTTTTCAGCGAGAAAATGTGTAACAACAAGTATGGCACACCCCTCTTTCCGAAGCTGATTCGTGTAATCCCAGAACCTTAAGTAAGTATCCCAGTCAAACCCATTATAAGGCTCATCCAGAATCAACAATTTAGGTTGATGCAGGAGTGAAATCGCAAGATTAAGTTTTTGTTGTGTTCCGCCGCTTAAATTGGCAATTCTTTCTTTCCGGTATTTTTTGAAATTAAAAACATTCATCAATGATTCACTTCGGCTGAATAATTCTGCATTTCCCATTTCATAGGCTGCCGCGAAGTATTTTAAATTTTCATCTACTGTAAGTTGAGAGAATAGCAATGTTTTTTGCGGGCAATATCCAACTCTGCCCTCAACCAGTATATTTCCATGGTCCGGTTTCCATTCGCCAACAATGATTTTCAAAAGCGTCGATTTTCCCGATCCGTTTTCGCCGACAATTCCATATAATAAAGATGAGTTCATTTCAAATGAGACATTCTTCAGGACTTTGTTCTTCCCAAAGGCTTTGGAAATATTTTCAACTTTCAGAATCATGGTTGAGAAGCTTTGAAATTAACCAGTTCATGAATCGCCATTCCACCGGCAATCGTTTTGCCTTGTGCCTGAAACTCACCTTTACTGAGCCATTTAATTTCGTCGGCCATTAAGAAACTTAATGGTATTATCTTGTTGAATCCAGGGATCAAACGGATCAGGTTTTCAACGACCGAAAAAATCTTCTTCTCTGATTCAAGTACGACTCCCCGATCAAGCTTCAAAACCAGGTCTTTCTCCGGTATTGAAATATGATCATCTTCAATGATGCAGTTTTCTATTTTCTCCCCGTTCAGCCAAAGCCATTGCAGCTTCTCTTTTTCCTGGAGTTCAATCCATACCAGGTTGATTCCATCCGAACCAAAACGGCCCCACCGCAATTCGTCCATCGGAATTTTCCATGGTGGAACGGTGAGAATTAATTGTTCCGCATAACCTTTTCCTTCCAAAACCCGGTCATTTATTCTCAATTGGACTTTCGAGGCAGGCTGGTAGCATTTCCAATCAAGGTAACCTTCTTCTAAATCAAGCAAACGGGTTTGAATCGTCTTTGCTACAGACTCCCACGTCCCTGATAATCCGAATTTTGAATCGCTCCAACTAATCAGGTTATTGCGCATCTCCGGAAACTGAACATTGCGAAATCTGGATTTCAGACGTACTCCGGATGCGCTATCATATCGTAACCAACTCGTGTAAGTAGTTGTCAAACCATGCCATGTCAGTTTCGCCGCATAAAAAATCATTGCCTCTCCGTTTTCGCCGGTAAAGTCGAGAAACCATTTGTTTAGGTGGAAATTTCCACCCGAAGTGAGTCTTTTTTCTTCCTGATGCATGACTTTTTTTCTGGATCCTTTGTTCAAGTATCAAAAATACGATTCAAGATATTCTCCTCCCGAAAGGGCTAAGACTTTATATCTGAAAAGCTGGAGATACCGCAAAAAGTACGGTATTTCCATCCTCTGGTTTAGAGCATTTGACGGAAAACTTTCGAACGCATCTGCTTTGTCAGTTGGCAAGGTTTTGATGCCATTTTTAAGGTTGTTGTAATGTTAATCAGTGAACCACATTATTAGTTGGGTGAGAATAGGTTGTCTGCAAATTTTTGTACTTTTATTCTATATTTATATCAGCCAACAGTGTATAAAGTTACAAAAAGAATCAATTCGATGCAAAGTAATTTTTCCTGACAATTTATTGATGGATAATTGAATCCTTTGGACTTCCAAAAGAGTATAAATTGGAAGTAAGCGGATTTTAAAGGAGGTAATTCATGGAAGCACACCCTATTATACCAGACGAACTTCGATTTGCAATAACCCGCAAGTGTAATGGGGCTTGCAGGCACTGTTACAATCAATCGGGAAAAGATATCGACAGGCTTTCGTCAGATGATTTCATCCAAATAATAAAAGAGGTACATTCCTTAAATCCGAATATGGATCGGATCACGCTGACAGGTGGAGAGCCGCTGAATGAAAAAGATAAGGTGCTGAATATCTCACGGTTCGCAAAATCATTAGGCATAAGGGTCCGGTTGGTTACAAGAGGATGGGAATTGAATCCAATAATTTGTAATGAATTGAAAGAGGGCGGAGTTACCCGGATTCAAATCGGTCTCGATTCATCGGGTGATTCTGGTTATGAGGATGATTATCAGAAAAAATGGGATACTTACCATAGTTGGTTGCGCGACGATGAAATGGGGTTCAACAAAACTATTGAAGCCATTAAAATTGCCATTAAAGCCGGGATGGATGTTTCTGTCAGGTATTCCTTGTGCCGTTCTAATTTGAATGATGTGGTCAAAACCTATCAGTTTGTTTCATTGCTTGGCGTTTCAAAATTCAAATTCAGGGTTTTGTTCCCCGATGGCCGGGCAAAAAGAAGGTTGCTCAGTGAATTCATTTCAGGCGAAGAGATGGCGAATGCCCAATACGACTTAATCCAGTCGTCAAAAGGGAATAAAACAGTTGTCGAAATTACCCAGCCTTGCTTGTACACGCTTCCGGGGCGATTGAGTTTATCGATTTACAGTCACCACTTTAATGCATTTAAGGAGTCATGCCCTTGCGGTACAATTGCAGCTTACATTGATTCAAACGGGGATGTCAAATATTGCCTTTTTGATGAGAATGCATTGGGTAATGTTTGCGATGGTTCATTTTTGGACATTTGGAATTCAGGTTTAATGAAAGAAGTACGGAAAGAACGTTGTCCACTGGACCGATCCGGATCGGACTGCTCTTCTTTCAAGCAATTATACAGCCAATTCAATGACTATCACTCTTTCATGAATGCCTATATCAAAGAGGCAAAAGAAAAGAAACTTAGCAACGATTAGAATAACATCAGTCAGAAATGAATCTGATCCATGCGAGAGATGGATAATTCTGTTCCTCCGATGAATAGTCGCTGTAATACTGCCAAAATCATTACCAATAACTACAATTGCTTCTTCGGCTCAATACCGAATGTAAAACCACCGTTTACCCTTTCAATCAATTCTGGTAAAATATCCTGGTATTCGCCAACAATACCAAAATCAGCAAAATGGAAAATAGATGCTTTGGGGTTATGGTCAATCGCAATGATTTTCTCAGACTCCTTCATTCCGGCAAGGTGCTGTATGGCTCCTGAAATACCTACAGCGATATAAACTTTCGGGCGAATCGTTTTCCCTGTTTGTCCAACCTGATGCGCATATTCGGCGAATCCTTCATCAACCACTACACGACTGCATGCCCATTCTGCTTTTACACCCTGTTCTTTCAAGGCTTCAGCCAGTTTTTTAATCAATTCCAAACCGTCACCGGTCGCACCTCTGCCGCCTGAAACTACTATGTCAGCTTCAAACAGGTTTTGTAAACCACCCTCCCCGCGAACTGTTTTGAGAATTTCAACCGTGAACTCATTGTCAGTCAGAGTCGGTGTGAATGTCGACAAAATACCTGTGCGTCCTTCCATTTTGGCAGGCACTTCAAAAGTTCCGGCGCGGGCAGTTGAAATCTGAGGATAAACAAATCCCAAAATAGTAGCCAGCTTGCTCTCACCATAAGTTGGCCGGCGTGAAAAAAGAATCGGTTTATTGATCAGTTTTTCTTTGCGGTTGATATATTCACCAATTTCAAGTCCGGTACAGTCAGCTGTAACGCCACTGCCGGTTTTCATTCCAATACGCGGTGCGAGTTCGCGACCGGAAGTTGTAGCTGCAAACAAGGCAATTTCAGGATTACGTTCTTTAATTACCTGGTAAAAAATAGATGAGAACGGAAGTACCAGGTATTCTTCAAGTTTGTCATCTTCTACAACGATCACCTCATCCGAGCCATGTTCAAAAAGGATTTTCGCCTGATCTTTTACATTTTTACCAATCAGCAGCGTCATGATTTTTGTGTCGTTTCCCAATTCATTCGCCAATTTACGTGCAGGAGTGAGTATCTCGATTGAAGGACGAGTAATTTTTCCGTTTGCAATTTCAGCCCAGGTAATTATACCTTTTGCGCCGTTTCTGTTGTCGTAATAAGGGAAATCAGGAGCCTCAGAAACCTTTTTTTCTGCTGCTTCCTTCTTCTCAAGCACATTTCCCCCTTTCTTGAAGTTGGAAATCAAGTTGTCAACAAGCACTGCATCGTCATGTCCAACCGACATTGTTATCGGAGCCCTTTCGCTCACGATGTTCACTACATTTGATACAATCGTAGGTGAACCGCTCAACCCGATCTTCTCGGTTCCAAGTCCGATATCAGCTATACCGAAAACAGTAATTTGAGCGTTACGTGCTTTTATTGCCCCGGTTAGTGACGGTTTCCGTGGAGGAATCCCGGTAGGTGTCAGCGAAATAGCACAAGGCATAGGCAATTTCATCATCTGATAACCACCTTCGATAATGCGTTTTGCAATTACATTTCCTTCGCCATCCGATTTTACACTTTCAACAAAGGTAGCTTGCGGAATGCCTAAGCTCTCGGCAACCTGAGAAGGAACGTGAGCGGTATCACCATCACTGGTTTGACGGCCAGCCAAAACGATAAAAGGTTCTTTTGAGTCTTTGGTAAAACCTAAATGTTTGAGCATGGTTGAAATGGCCAAACCTGTGGCATAGGTATCGCTACCTCCTAATTTACGATCGGACAAGAGGTATGCTTCATCATAACCCATTGAAATGGCTGTGCGTAAAGCTACTTCGAAAGATTGCGGTCCCATGGAACAAACAATCAAACGGGCATCGGGATTTTGTTTTTTAAGTTGTAATCCGGCTTCAAGACCAAACTGACAGTCAATATTGATAATTGACTTAGCCTTTGTCCGGTCCATCAATCCATCGTCTCCCATTCTCATTTCGGTAGGGAGTGGTACTTGCTTTATTAAAGTTATAATTGTAAGAGCCATTGTTCTTCGTTTTTAAAATTACATATTCTGAAATTCGGGACCATTGCCACCATTAGGAACCGACCAGGTAATTCCGTCGCCAGGTGTTTTGATATCGCAGGTTCTGCAATGCATACAGTTTTCGGCATGAATCCGTATCTCCTGATGCCCGTTTTTATCGGTATGAAGTTCATACACTTCCGAAGAACAAAAAAACTGTTCTGGGGCACCATATTGTTTGATATTGATGGTATTAAATGATTCAGGATTATTTATTTTAACATGGACCACCTGTTGCTCATCGTGATGAACGCCGGAATAAAAGACATTTGTAGCTTTGTCGAAAGTAAGCACTTTGTCAAATTCCAGTTTCCCTTTGAATCGCTCCTTGAAGGGTACCCCTTTAAATTCTTTCAATGTTTTAGTTGCTTCCCTGTCGGGGTGCGATTTTAATCTTCCGAAGAATCCGGCTCCTCCGGTAATCAATTGAGTTCCAAAATGGAATGAACCTATGATGAGGCCTTTTGAAAACCCTTGTCTGAAATTACGAACCGGGTACATATCCTTGTAAATCAAACTGTCTTTCATTGACGATTCGTACTGGCTAAGCACACTTTCCGAGAAATCATTTTTACTCAATGCTTCGGCAGCAGTTTTTGCGGCCAGTATACCTGATGCAATAGCCAAATGTATCCCTTTTAGTGAAGGCATAGCCACCAGTCCGGCACTATCTCCCACTATGAGTGCATTGTCGGTAAAAGGTTTAGGAATAGAATAGTATCCGCCTTCGGGAAGGGTTTTGGCACCATATTCCACCAGTTTTCCGCCTTTCAGAAATTTTGAAACAAACGGAGTTGTTTTCCAGACATTGAAAGCATCGTGGGTATCGAAACCCGGATCTTCATATTCAAGACCGACCACCAGTCCGACAGCCACTTTATTGTCATTTAATCCATACACAAAGCCACCGCCGAATTCTTTCAGATTCAGAGGATAACCCATTGTGTGATATACCTCCCCCGGTTTGATATTTCCTTCGGGAACACTCCACAATTCTTTACATGCCAATGAATAGATCTGGCAGTTTTTGCCTTTATCGAGTTCAAATTTTTCTATCAGTCGTTTAGCCAATGGTCCCCTTGTACCTTCGGCAAAAATGGTCAGTTTTGCTTCAATCCGGGTTCCCGGCTGAAAATTCTCCAGTTGATTTCCAAGATGGTCAACACCCGTGTCAATGGTTTTGGCACCCATCACCTTTCCATCTTTATACAGGATTTCGTTTACGGAAAATCCGGCATAGATTTCAACACCCTTTTCTTCCGCTTTTTTTGCAAGGAACCGGCAAATTTGTCCTAACGAAGCCGTGTAATTACCTTTATTACTCATATATGGCACATGAACCGGTAACTTGAAATATCCATTCTCAGTCAGTATAACCGTAGAATCGGTTGTTACTTTGGCATTGAAAGGTATTTCACTGAAGTCAACATCTGGCAACAGGCTTTTGAAAACATCCGCTTTGATAACAGCACCCGACAAAATGTGGCTTCCGATCGCACTTCCTTTTTCGATTAGTAATATTCTTTGGCTCTGACCTTTTTGCTTTAAGATATCGGCTAAATGAATTGCCGTGGCTAAGCCGGATGGTCCGCCTCCGATTATTAGTACATCGGTTGATACCGTATCAGCATTATTCATTTTTAGCCCTCCTATAATTATGGTGAATTTATACAAAAATAGCTTTAAACCCGAATTCGTATTTTTCAAGTCCGCGTAAACTTACAAAATAGTTCCCCACAAGCAGGAAAAAAGAGATGGAATAACAAATAAATTTTTGCCAGATCGTTCTAATAATTTAGAATAGAATCTATCATTAAAAGAATTGGAGGTTTTACCTAATCCTATTCTCCTGAAAGATCATTCAATGACTCATCGAAATGGAAGTTCTACCATGTTTATGGTATGCAGAATGACAGGAAACAGGTATTGTAAACTCCTGCGAATAAGAACAATATTGCAAAGTGTTTTTCGGTGGTTCAGAAGAAGCGGTAATGTCTGAAACCCGAAAAACAAATCAATATTGGAATCTACAGGCAATAACAATTATGAGCAACAATTTTGCAACACCTCTTTCGGCAGAACAATCTGATACTTTCAGACAGCTTACCAATTCTTTAAATGAAGTGCAACTGGCCTGGATGTCTGGTTATCTGGCTGCAATAACTGCACATAATGGAGTCCAGACTCCCGTTCCGTTTAAAAATGGAAACAATAAAATACAGGGTCTTAGCCCAATTACAATTCTTTATGGTTCACGAACCGGGAATGGCG
>JGI24138J36424_10000427_pt1 | contig 13132 bp, 11 predicted proteins | sample BarGraNGADG00312_2_FD_36424 | JGI IMG/M metagenome (IMG submission 36424) | reverse complement strand
CTCTTGTTTGGTTTATTGTTGCTAAAAAAATTTCTTTAGACTCTGTTTTTGCATTTTTTGTTATATATTTAACACTCACTTTGTTTTCGGTGTTGATTATATTGAAAACGCTGAAAAACAAAGCTTTATAAAACAGGAACTAATTTGAAAACTAGAAATTTATTTGGTTTATTATTCTTTCTTCTCCTGGCAGGAACAGCCATCTCAGGATTTAGCCAGGAAGTTGAAAAGAAAGAGGTTTCTGCGAAGAAATTTGATGCAGGTCCTTATATCATGGAACATATTGCTGATTCTCATGAATGGCACATTCTGACGAAAAAAAATGGGGAGGGTGTTGCGATTTATCTTCCGGTAATTGTTTACAGCAAAGAGAAAGGGCTTAACATTTTTTCTTCAAAAAGGCTTGCCCGGGGGCAGGAATATAAAGGTTTCAGGCTTGAGGAAGAAGGCAAACTGAAGGGGAAAATTGTGATTATAAAGGGAGATGGACTGATTGACGATGAGAATCTTCCTCTTGATTTTTCGATGACTAAAACTGTTATTGCGATGCTATCTGCAGCGTTAATATGTCTTTTCATATTTCTTTCGTTGGCACGCTCCTACAGAAAAACCGGCATTAGTCACCCGAAAGGTATTCAGAGGTTCCTTGAACCAATTATTCTTTTTGTACGCGATGATATTGCAATACCGAATCTTGGGCTTCATAAGTATGAAAAGTACATGCCATACTTGTTATCTGTATTCTTCTTTATACTGATTAATAATTTAATGGGACTTATTCCATTTCCCCCCCCATTCGGAGCTAATGTTACAGGCAACATAGCTATTACCCTTACTCTGGCTGTCTGCACGTTTCTTATAATACAGTTCAGCGGCAATAAGTCATACTGGAGACATATTTTTGCTACACCGGGTGTTCCCTTCTGGCTTCTGCCGGTGATGATTCCTGTAGAAATAATCGGGTTGTTTTCAAAACCGTTTGCCCTGATGATAAGGTTATTTGCTAATATATTGGCAGGTCATATTGTTGTCCTGAGTCTTATATGTTTGATTTTTATATTTGACTCTCTGGCTCTTGCTCCGGTTTCGATATTCTTTGTGATTTTTATGGATTGCCTCGAACTTCTGGTGGCATTCCTGCAGGCATATATTTTTACCCTGCTTTCTGCCCTGTTTATTAGTATGGCAGTGCAGGAATCACATTAAATCTTTTGTTTAACTAAATATATTTATTATGACAGGTACATTAGCAGCAGTAGGAGCAGGTCTCGCGGTAATAGGCGCCGGAATTGGTATCGGAAGAATAGGTGGATCGGCAATGGATGCAATAGCACGACAGCCTGAAGCTTATTCAAAGATACAACTTGCTATGATCATTTCAGCTGCCCTTATTGAAGGAGCTGCTCTGTTCGCAATAGTTGTTTCTCTTATTGTGAATGGATAGTAATTGAAAATTTGAAGCCTGTAACGGTTGGTTGCAGCGCTTCATTTTATTGAAATTGTAAAAACATTATCTATGATATTATTAGCAAACAGTCTGACAACACCTGCAATAGGCACACTTTTCTGGTCAGTTTTAATCTTTGTATTATTCTTTCTGATCCTTACAAAATTCGCCTGGAAACCAATATTGAGCGCAGTAAAGGCCAGGGATGAGATGATCAGAGGATCACTTGAATCAGCGGAAAAAGCCAAGGAAGAAATGCTTAAGTTACAAAGCGACAATGAAGCAATCCTTCGAAAAGCAAGAGAGGAACGGGAAAATATCCTGAAGGAAGCAAGAGAAGTACGCGATAAGCTTATTTCCGAAGCAAAGGGAAAAGCAACTGAAGAGGCGGGAAAACTTATTGAGAAAGCAAGAGTCGGGATTGAAAACGAGAAGCTGAAAGCACTTTCGGAAATTCATGAACAGGTTGCGACCCTTTCTGTTGATATTGCCTCAAAACTGCTGGGCGAAAAGCTTAAGCCATCGGGCGAACAGTCAAAGCTGATCGATAATTACCTGAAAGATATTGATTTCAAAAAGAACTAGGAACTGGATCTGTAATGAATGATAGCAAAATTTCCGTAAGATACGCCAGGGCAATATTTCAATCAGCTCAGGAGAAAAAGATACTTGATAAAGTCTATCAGGACATGATCTTTATTTCTGAGATCTGTAAAAATAAAGAGACAAAAGAGTTCCTTCACAGTCCCATTATTATTCCTTCAAAGAAGGAAGCAATATTTCACAAAATGCTTGAAGGAAACGTCGAAAAAATCACTCTTTCACTTCTCGACCTTATTGTGAAGAACGGGAGAGAAAGCTTTATTCCGGCAATTGCACGAAATTTTATTCACGAAACAAAGAAATTCAAAGGAATCACTGAGTCTGTGCTTACAACGGCAATTAAAGTTGATGATAATGTCAGAAAGCAAATAATCGATCTTATTTCAAAGGTTTTTAACACTAAAGTTGAGCTTAAAGAAAATCTTGATCCTGAAATAGTTGGGGGCTTTATCCTGCAAGTTGATGACAATTACATCGATGCAAGCATAAGGAATAAACTGCGTAAAATAAAAAAAGAACTTATAGGAAGTGTCTGACACACCTTTAGAAAAGAATACAATTAAAGACTTTTAAGAATATACAATATGGCAAATATTAAACCGGCAGAAGTTTCGAAAATTCTCAAGCAGCAACTGGAAGGAATACAGACAGGAGTTGAACTGGAAGAAGTCGGAACGGTGTTACAGGTTGGTGACGGAATCGCGCGTATATACGGACTTTCAAATGCACAGTCGAATGAACTGATTGAATTTGAAAATGGAATTGAAGCNATTGTTCTGAACCTCGAAGAGGATAATATCGGTGCGGTATTGCTTGGTCCTACTGAAGAGATAAATGAGGGTGATATCGTAAAGAGGACCGGCAGGATTGCTTCTCTCGGTGTGGGAGAGGGACTATTGGGAAGAGTAATAACACCAACAGGACAACCACTCGATGGCAAGGGCCCGATAAAAGGTGAGCTTTTTAATCTTCCTTTTGAGAGAAAAGCTCCCGGCGTTATCTTCAGGCAACCGGTAAGACAACCTCTCCAGACAGGTATCAAAGCCATCGATGCTATGATCCCGATTGGTCGCGGACAGAGGGAATTGATTATTGGTGACAGACAGACAGGTAAAACAGCAATTGCAATTGATACTATTATCAATCAACGCAGTAACTTTGAAAAAGGTGAACCTGTTTATTGTATCTATGTTGCAATCGGACAGAAAGGTTCNACAGTTGCCAACATAGCAGCCACACTTGAAGAACATGGCGCANTTGAATATACTGTAATAGTACTTGCTACTGCTTCGGATCCCGCAGCATCCCAGTTCTATGCCCCATTTGCCGGAGCTGCAATCGGAGAATTTTTCCGCGATACAGGTCGTGATGCCCTGATTATATACGATGACCTTTCAAAACAAGCAGTTTCTTACAGGGAAGTNTCCCTTTTACTTCGTCGCCCGCCAGGACGTGAAGCATATCCCGGGGATGTTTTCTACCTGCATTCCAGACTTCTTGAAAGAGCAGCAAAGATCATTGAATCAGATGAGGTCGCAAAGAAAATGAACGATCTTCCTGAAGCCATAAGACACATGGTAAAAGGAGGCGGATCTCTTACTGCTTTACCCATTATTGAAACACAGGCCGGAGATGTTTCTGCATATATTCCTACCAATGTTATTTCTATCACCGATGGACAGATATTTCTGGAATCAAGTCTCTTTAACTCTGGTGTTCGCCCTGCTATAAATGTTGGGATTTCAGTATCCAGGGTAGGAGGAAATGCCCAGATTAAAGCGATGAAGAAAATCGCAGGAACCCTGAAAGTTGATCAGGCACAGTATAGGGAGCTGGAAGCATTCTCGAAATTTGGTTCCGACCTCGATGCATCAACGCTGGCAATTTTGAATAAAGGAGCCAAAAACGTTGAAATTCTTAAGCAGGCTCAATTTGCACCTGTACCAATTGAAAAACAGATAGCAATTATTTATTGTGGAACAATGGGCCTGTTAAAGGATGTTCCTATTACCAAAGTGAAAAGTTTCGAAAGTGAATATATTGAGTTTCTCGAGCTTAAACACAGAGATGTTCTCGATAAGCTTCGGGATGGCATACTTAATAATGATATCACAGCAGTTCTTGAAAAAGTTGCTTCAGATTTAGTTATGAAATACCGGGTACAGTAATCAGGATAACCTGAAAAATTGAATTCTAAATGGCGAATTTAAAGGCAATAAGAATAAGGATCACCTCTTTTAAGTCAACCAGACAGATCACTTCAGCAATGAAAATGGTGTCTGCTGCCAAACTGAGGAAAGCTCAGGATAAGATTGTGAGACTAAGACCCTATGCAAATAAATTACACGGGTTATTGGTTGATCTTTCACAAAGTCTGGCAGACTCTGAAGTAGACAATATCTACGGAAGAGTATCTTCTCCTGAAAAAGTTCTTGTTGTTGTGATCACGTCTAACAGAGGTCTCTGTGGAGCATTCAATACCAATGTTTTAAATGAAACAAGAAGGGTTATTTCAGAGAAATATCCTGACCAGCTCAAAAATGGCAACCTGAAGCTTTTAACAATCGGGAAGAAAGGATTTGATTATTTCAGAAAGCAGAAAGTAAATATGCTACCCGAGCAAAACAATCTGTTTAATGATCTTACCTTTGATAATGTTTCCCTGCTGGTTGAACAGATTATGAGCAGTTTTGCATCGATAGAATTTGACCGGGTGGAGTTAATTTACAATCAATTTAAAAATGCGGCTGTTCAAAACCTAACAAATGAAGTATTTCTGCCCGTTGAGGCAGTTCCAACCGGTAAGGTTAATACCACTCCTGTTGACTACATATATGAACCCAATAAAGAAGATATCATAAAGGAGTTAATACCAAAATCATTAAAAATTCAATTTTATAAAGCAGTTCTTGATTCGTTTGTAGCAGAGCACGGAGCAAGGATGACAGCAATGCACAAAGCAACAGACAATGCAACAAGCATGATTCGCGATNTGACACTTCAGTACAACAAAGCAAGACAGGCAACNATTACAAATCAGATACTCGAAGTAGTAAGTGGCGCAGAAGCGCTTAGAGGTTAAAATTAATTGATTATCAGGGTTCTAAAAAATTCATCATGTATAATCAGTCTGAACTAAAAAAAGTAGTCAATAAGGCTATTGTAAATCTTTCTTATAACGAGGAAGCAGAAAAGCTTAATGAACCGGTTAAGTATATTCTCTCAATCGGGGGGAAAAGATTAAGGCCCGTTTTAGCCTTGATGGCTTGTAACCTCTTTAGCGATAAAATTGATGAGGCAATAATGCCTGCAACAGGTCTTGAGATATTTCATAACTTCACCCTTGTTCATGATGATATTATGGATCATGCACCTCTCAGAAGGAATTTACCAACAGTTCACAGTAAGTGGAACATTAATCAGGCGGTTCTTTCAGGCGATGTAATGGCATTTATTGCCAATGAATGTTTTTTACAAACTCCCCCGCAATACTTACTAAAAGTGTTCAAAGTTTTTAATAAAGCGGCAATTGAAGTATGTGTTGGACAGCAACTTGACATCGATTTTGAAAAAGCTGCAATAGTCTTGCATGAGGAGTATTTGCGTATGATTGAGCTGAAAACCGCAGTGCTTATGGCCGCTTCAGCTAAAATTGGTTCTCTAATCGGTGGCGCTGACGATAAGGATTCAGAGGTGCTCTATGAGTTTGGCAGATACCTNGGTCTTGCATTTCAGATTCAGGATGACCTGCTTGATATTTACGGAGATGCAAAAGTATTTGGCAAAAATCCCGGAGGAGACATCATTTCAAATAAAAAAACTTTTCTGCTTGTGAAAGCGCTGGAAATAGCATCAATAGAACAGGCAAAACAACTCCATGAACAATTTGCACAGAAAGAGTTTGATCCGGAACTAAAAGTAAAAAAAGTTACTGAAATCTATAATCAGCTGAATATTAAAAATATTTCAGAAAACCTTGCTAATGAGTATATTAACACCTCCTTCACTCTGCTTGGGAAGGTAGGGTCAACTAATGAAAGAAAAACAGAGCTCGTAAATATTGCCAACTCACTTATTGGAAGGGACAATTAATTTATAAATATATAAGGCCGTATAAAAACACAAAAATTATTAAATTTGTCGCTACTGGAAACCTTAAATAAATAAATAAGATATATGTCACAGAATACAGGTAAAATCAGCCAGATCATTGGACCAGTCGTTGATGTTACTTTTGAAAAGCAGGGTCTGGAGATGCCTGATATTTTTGATGCGCTCGAAATAAAAAGGGATGACGGCTCCCGGCTGGTANTTGAATGTCAGCAACATATCGGCGAAAGAACAGTCAGGACAATNGCTATGGATTCAACTGACGGACTTCGCAGGGGAATGGAAGTTGTAGCGACCGGATTACCAATTACAATGCCAATTGGAGAACAGGTCAGAGGCCGGCTTATGAATGTGACCGGGGAAGCTATTGATGGTATAGGATTTCTTGATAAAAAAGGCGGATATCCGATCCATCGAAAACCGCCAAAATATGAAGACCTTTCAACAGAAAAAGAGGTATTATTCACAGGAATAAAAGTTATTGACCTGATCGAACCCTATTCAAAAGGTGGGAAGATTGGGCTCTTTGGTGGCGCTGGAGTTGGAAAAACTGTCGTTATCCTTGAACTGATCAATAATATTGCCAAAGCATACTCAGGATTATCTGTATTTGCCGGAGTAGGAGAAAGAACAAGGGAGGGTAATGATCTGCTTCGTGATATGCTTGAAGCCGGTGTAATAACTTATGGTAAAAAGTTTCTTGAAAATATGAAATCGGGTGGATGGGACCTTTCAACTGTAGATATGGATTCCCTTAAAGAATCGAANCTGGCTCTTGTGTTTGGCCAGATGAACGAACCCCCCGGAGCAAGAGCAAGAGTTGCCCTGTCGGGTCTCTCCGTTGCGGAACATTTCAGGGATGGCGATGGAAAAAGCGGTGGCAGGGATATTTTATTNTTTATGGATAATGTTTTCAGATTTACCCAGGCCGGTTCAGAGGTATCTGCACTTCTGGGTAGGATGCCTTCAGCAGTTGGTTACCAGCCTACGCTTGCAACTGAAATGGGTATTATGCAGGAGCGTATAACATCAACCAAACATGGATCAATCACCTCAGTTCAGGCAGTATATGTACCTGCTGATGACCTTACTGACCCTGCTCCGGCTACAACATTTGCACACCTTGATGCTATAACGGTTTTGAGTAGAAAAATATCTGAACTTGGTATTTATCCTGCTGTGGACCCGCTTGACTCAACATCAAGGATCCTTACTGTCGAAATCGTAGGTGAAGCGCACTATAATTGTGCCCAGAGGGTAAAAGAGTTGCTTCAGAGGTATAATGAATTACAGGATATCATCGCCATTCTGGGAATGGATGAGCTTTCCGAAGAAGACAAACTGGTTGTTCACCGTGCGCGAAGAGTGCAGAGATTCCTGTCGCAGCCATTCACTGTTGCAGAATCGTTCACAGGTATAAAAGGTGCGCTTGTTTCAATTGAAGACACAATTAAAGGATTCAATATGATAATGGACGGGAAGGTTGATCAGTACCCCGAATCGGCATTTATGCTGGTCGGCACAATCGAAGACGCAATTGAAAAAGGCGAAAAAATTCTTGCTGCGTCAAAATAAATGGCTGATCAGGAAACATCTGTTTATTAATTATTTGTAATGAAAATAGAGATTATCACACCCGACAAAAAGATTTTTGACGGGGAAATTAAATCTGTAAGAGTTCCTGGNAAAAAAGGATCATTCCAGGTATTAAAGGACCACGCGCCAATTATCTCTACTCTTGATAATGGTTCAGTGAGAATAGTTGATCAGGAAGACAAAGAGATAATNTATGAGATCACCGGAGGAGTGATTGAAGTAAAATCGAATAAAATAATTCTTCTGGCAGATTCCGTAAGATAAGATATATTGAATGACACCTGATGAATTTCGTAAACACGCCCATGATCTCGTTGAATGGATGGCAGGTTATATGGAAAATGTTGAGAGCTGGCCTGTAAAGTCATCAGTAAAGCCGGGCGAAATTTTTGATAAAATTCCTGACAAACCACCTTTGCATTCAGAATCATTCGACTCTCTTATGAGGGATTTCAATGAAATAATAATGCCGGGAATAACCCACTGGCAGAATCCAAATTTTTTTGCATATTTTCCGGCAAACACAAGCCCTGCCTCAATTCTTGCTGAAATGCTTACAGCAACTCTTGGAGCCCAGTGTATGATGTGGGAAACCTCCCCGGCAGCTGCGGAGCTCGAGGAAAAAATGATGATCTGGTTAAGGGAAATGACAGGACTGCCTTCAGAATTTGAAGGTGTTATACAGGACTCCGCTTCAACTGCAACTCTCGCTGCAATTCTGACAGCACGGGAAAAGGCCACAAATTTTTCAGCTAACATTGATGGTGTCGAAAAATCAGGAGTCCTGAAAGTTTATTGTTCCGATCAGACTCATTCATCTGTTGAAAAGGCAGTTAAAATAAGTGGAATTGGCAGTAAAAACCTGGTTAAAATCTCGGTCAGGGATGATTTTTCCATGGATCCTCAAAAACTAAAAACCGCCATCATTCGTGACAAAAAAAACGGGCATATACCTTGTTGTGTAATTGCTACTCTAGGTACAACAGGAACCACTGCCGTTGATCCGTTAAGGGCTATTGGAGAGATCTGTCATGAAAATAACATATGGCTTCATGTTGATGCTGCTATGGCCGGTACTGCGCTTATTTTGCCAGAATTTCAATGGATGCTCGATGGCAGGGAATATATCGACAGTTTTGTTTTCAATCCTCACAAATGGATGTTTACCAACTTTGATTGTTCTGCCTACTTTATAAAGGATGCCGGTTCACTGATCAAAACATTTGAGATACTCCCGGAATACCTTAAAACAAGAACAAGAGGAAAAGTAAATGACTATCGCGATTGGGGTGTCCCTCTGGGAAGAAGATTCAGAGCATTAAAACTATGGAGTGTAATCAGAACTTACGGGGTTGAAGGTCTCCGTAATAAAGTAAGAAATCATATAGGTATAGCAAAAGAACTTTCTGAAATGATCTCAAGAGAGGCTGATTTTGAAATACTTGCCCCTGTAATTATTAGTGTTGTTTGTTTTCGCTATATTCCGGTCGGATATAATGAGGACCAGATAAATGTTTTGAATGAAAAGCTGAATCATCAGCTTAATGATTCCGGCAAGCTGTATCTGAGTCATACAGTTTTAAATGGGAAATACACTCTCCGGATGGTTACAGCCCAGACAAATGTAACACACGAACATGTTGAAAAGGCCTGGCTTTTGATAAAGGATACTGCCCGCGGTTTGAAATCCTGATAGATTTACATCCGACGCCTGCCAACAGTAAACCCAAATAAATCAATATTAAATAGTACCTCAACAGAAGGTAACTCATTTATATTCTTCCATGCAGACTGTACTCCTGCGGAAATCATAAATGGAATCCTGAGAAGATGAAAATCTGCNAGTAATTCCAATCCGAATGATTTAAAGGATTCTCTCCTGGAATTAGTGTAAAGTGGAACCAGTCCATTAGGAGAGCTCACATAAAATGAATTGCCCGGCCCTGAAGCATAATCATAAAATAGCCCCGTCCTGATCCTTTTAATGTAAAGAAGACTTGCTATATTGAAATCGGGGTACGCAAGAGGTAGAACATAATCAACTGAAAGTAACTCAATATCCTTCGGAAAAATATTCTTATAACCCCGGGGAAGGGAAACATAGTTCCCGTAAAAATATTTTTGCAGGACCTGTTTTTCTTTTTCAAACCCGATTTTTATTCCATTGTTGGGGAGAAAACCAGGGAAATAAAATGAAGTNTTAAGAGAGATGGATGATCCGTAAATTTTNTTGTCAAAGGGGGCAAAGGTATAAATCAGNTCGATAATCTGTGCCCATCTGGGATATATATCGCGGATTGCCGAATTATGATAGTTTGCAAAATAAAGNCTGGGAGATATAATTGTCTGACCATAATCATAGGTAGCGTCCTGTTTGATATAAACATAATCATTTCTGTAATCCNTTGAAAGAGAGGGACGCAGATATTGTGAGAATCTGCCGGAAGAGAATACGAGAGGAATATAAACAGTATTTGAAAAACTTATGCCAGGCTTAATAACAGAAGGATTGCTTACCTGCTCCAACGATTTATTTATCTCCGGAATTGTACCATAATTGAGCTGCGATTCAAAGACCGGATACCATCCTTTCCAGGTTATTCTTGAATGAAAGACATTTCGTTTATCCGCTGAATACTCATAGCCAATAGTTGAGATAAGTGTACTTAAGGTATTCTGGGTCAAAATGGTAACACCGGGTCTCACAGATGCAGGATTTACTTTCAGCGATTCAAGATCTGCATAGAATGGCATCCAGCTGTGAAATCTGAAAAGGTGTTGCCATTTTCTGTATGGCTCAGGTTTATAGATAATCGTATTGTTATCAGCAGCCGAAGATGTTTTAATATCAAATCTGTTTATAAGGAACGATGAAGAACTCATTTTGTCAGCTACTTCTCTGGATGTTGATGTAATCTTTGTAAAGCAGATATTATTCCCGAGAGAGGTATAATCACCGAAAAAGACCCTGTTCCCGCTGATGCAAAGATCAATTGCTCCAAATTTTGAACGGGTCAATAAAGTAGTTTTTCTATCGGAAGTGCGGCGATAAATATTATCAGTACCGGATGAGGAGCTAATATAAAAGAGGGAATTATTTCTCAGGCAAGCAGACTGAAGATCATCTCTGGAAGCTTTAATAAGAGTTTCCCATTCCTGATTGGCAATTTTGTACGACATAATTCCTTCACCTGCTTTTGCCAGGAAAATAACAGTAACTTTCTCCCCTCCTTCAGACCACTGCGGATGCTGGAGATAGACATTCCCGGGAGCATTGACTGACTGAATTACGGCTCCGGTTTCAGCGTCAATGAGAACAAGACTGTTAATGTTATTTATGGTATTTTCGACTGCAGCTATCTTCTTCCCATCGGGAGAAACCGATGCAGCGAGATATCTCGATTTTCGTGAAAGTTTTATAACCGTTTTGCTTTTAATGTCCATCAGCTTAATAACTGAATATTCTCTATTGTCCCATCTGGGGTCAGGTTGTGTCTCAACCCAGACCAGCTTTCCTCTGGCGCAAGAGATAAACCAAGGATATACCTGGCCGGGTGTAAGGATCCTTTTTTCTGTTTTCCGGATTGGATCGATCATTACAAATGAAGGAGGGTCGGATAATGAGGTTTTTATGGCAATAATGCTATCGTTGCCAGCAAAAACAGGAGAATAGTAATTAATATATTTTCCATGTTTGTCAGGACTAACGACTTCGAAATTTTCAGGATTCTCTTTCGAGATATTTTTCGTCCATATGGCTTTTAGCGTGTCACATGTTTCCTTCCAGAGAGTTTTCTTTCTTAAGCCTGAGTTTCTTGAAAGGCTTAAATTGACCGGATTAAGGGTAAAAGGTTCGTCTGCCGTAAACTTAAGGACTTTGTTCCATATNTGAGGGTCTATTCGGGAAAGAGCCAGGGCCACCATCTGATAGCCCGATTCGTAATTGTCAGGTACAAAATCCTTATATGAGCCGTTAAGTATCTTATCGTAATTATAAATTTTCTTATTGTCAACCATCAGAGCTTTAATCTGTTTCTGGAATGACGGGCTACGTCCTCTTCCGGATTCAGTAAGGACAGATTCTGCAAACACAGCATCGCCTTCCAATAACCACATTGGAAGAAGTGAAGCAACGATCCCGGTAAATTGCTCTCCGAAAAGAAATGACATTCCTTTTGAAAAGCCCTGGTTTAATGATACCATCTGAAAAACATGGGCAAGTTCATGTATTGCCAGTTGTTGTTCAGGGGCAAGCGGAATTGTATTTTGTTCCGGAGTCGGGTATAATTCAATCCGTCTTGGAGCCCAGGCAACATAACCATTAGATTGGATGGAATAATTATGTATTACAACCGGGATTCTAAACTTTTTTTCGGGAAAAAGGGAAAGAAGTTTTAAATATGCTGCATCCAGCGATTTGGCATAAATGATTCCGCCTGAGTCGTACTTCTCGGGATAAATGACAGTGAACCTGCNTGTTTTTATCTGTTTCCATTTAAGAGAAGCCGGATCCTGNCCCGTATCATAATATTGTGCAGAGGCAGACTTTACAGAGAGCAACAATACTGCATATAAAAAGAGTAATGAATATTTCATCTAAGAAATTTATTGAGCAAAAGTAGCAAAATTAGTGAGTGATAAACTGTTGGNGATGGTATGAAAAAAATAAGTATTTTCGTCATCGGAATTAATTGACGATTTTCTTTAAATAACAATAATAAGCATGAAGAAATACAAGTTGATAAACAACATATCAGGTTGGGCTGTGTTTGTTGTTGCAGCGNTTACCTACCTGAAGACAATTGAACCAACCGCAAGTCTTTGGGACTGTGGTGAATTTATTGCTTCNTGTTTTAAACTTGAAGTAGGTCACCCTCCCGGAAACCCGGTATTTATGATTATGGGCAGGTTTTTCACTCTATTTGCCGGAGGGAATGTTTCGAAAGTATCAGCAATGGTCAATTCCATGTCAGCGCTGGCCAGTGCNTTTACTATCCTGTTCCTCTTCTGGACTATTACCCACCTNGCAAGAAAAATTCTTTTGAAAGAAGAAGCCAGCTNTTCTACTGCAAGAATTATTGCAGTTATGGCTGCCGGTATCGTCGGGGCAATAGCTTACTCTTTTTCTGACTCTTTCTGGTTTTCTGCAGTTGAAGGTGAAGTATATGCCAGTTCAGCATTTTTTACTGCTCTTGTTTTCTGGGCAATCCTTAAATGGGAGGATGTGGCCGATGAAAAATATGCCGACAGATGGATAATCCTTATCGCGTTCCTGATGGGACTCTCCATTGGAGTCCATCTTCTTAATCTGCTGACACTTCCCGGAATGGTCCTGGTCTATTATTTTAAGAAATTCGAATTTTCCTGGAAAGGATT
>JGI24138J36424_10000426_pt1 | contig 13164 bp, 12 predicted proteins | sample BarGraNGADG00312_2_FD_36424 | JGI IMG/M metagenome (IMG submission 36424) | reverse complement strand
AATCCCTTTATCTCCAGCAAGGGGGCCCCGCGATCAACCGATGTCCAGTTTCTTCTTGATATCCTCGGCGGAAGTGACACCGATCATGGTGCTGGATTGCTCGCCGTCCTTGAAGACTATCATGGTAGGTATCGCCGTTACGCCGAAACGCTGGGCGAGCCCCTGGTTCTCGTCGACGTTGCAGCGGCCTACCACGGCTTTGTCCCCGACTTCCGTCGCCACACCCTCGATCACCGGGTGCATCATGCGGCAGGGACCGCACCACGGAGCCCAGAAGTCGACCAGCGCCGGCTTGCCCGCCTTTGCGATCTCCGAGTCAAAGTTCTGTTCAGTCACCTCAAGCACTTCTGCCATCGTTCCCCCTTCGATCCGCCCCTTCACGGGCTCGATGAGCCGCTGGATATTCTATACCATCTTGACCGCGTGCTCGGGGCACGCTTTCTCACATTCGCCGCATTGCTTGCAGCGCTCCAGATCGACCAGCGGGAAGTCGCAGGCCAATCCCGGCTCCTCTTCCGACGGCGCCTGGACCTCGAACGCCTTCTGCTTGCAGACCGCCGCGGCCTTGCACTCGCTTTCGCGCTTGCACTTGCTCCGGTCCACCCATGGAATCTTCAATAGCACTTTGTTCTCTCCTGCCTGCACGCTCGCGGCGTGGCGCCGCCCATAAATGTGAAAAGGGGGGTCAGGCACTTTTCGGCGTTATTTTTCACTTCCGGCTTTTCTTTCATCAAGAGTAGAAAAAATGGGCAAAAAGTGCCTGACCCCTCTTTCTACCAAAATCCCTGCCATCCGCGCAAAGCCGGGGGGCGCGTTTCCTCTGTCGCTATTTCATCAGCCCGGTGGACACGTGGCCCGCTCCGCCGCCGTGCCAGTACATCGATCGCTCGGCGATGATCGGGAGGTTGGAGTACACACGCGCGGAGGTGTCCACTCCGGGGACGTCCGCGTTCACGTGGATGCTGACCCTGCTGTTGGCCGCCAGCACGAAGCCGTTCCTGGGAACCGGCCCCGCGTCGGTCATGTAGTCGACGCCGATGTTGGCCGGCGTCGCGTTGGGGTTCTGCACCAGGATCCACTCGTCGAAGCCCCAGTCGGTCGAGCCCTCGGCGAGGAAGCACTGCTGCCTGGGCTGCGGCACCCCTATCTCGTTGTGTCCGCCTTTGCCCGTCCCGTTGTTCCAGTACATGGAGCGCTCGACGACGATGCCGGTGTCGGCGACCGCCTGCACCGACACGTCCTTACCCGGCAACTGGTCGTTGACGCGGACGGTCACCCTGGTCCCGGCGGGGATGCCCATCGCCGGCTGCACCACCGGGCCGGCCGGGGTCATGTAGGTCAGGGTCACGTTCGCGGGCGTGTCGCCCGGGTTCTCCAGCAGCACGTACTCCGTGTAGCCCCAGTCGGTGGAGCCCTCCGCCAGGAACCACCTCTGCGCGGGCAACGTGGTGCCTATGGAATCGTGCCCGCCCCGTCGCCCGTCCCAATACATCGACCGCTCGGCGATCACCCTCCTGTCCGCGACCACCTCGAACGACATGTCGTCGGCGCCCAGGTCATCGGCGACGTTTATGCTGAAGCGGGAATTGCCGTCGAGCGTGAACGGCGCCTTGCCGACCGGCCCCGACTTGGTCATGTAGGTGACCGACACCGTCGTCGCGGCCGCGTTCGGGTTCTGAATCAGGAGAAATGTCTCGAAGCCGTAGTCGGTCGAGCCTTCGGCGAGGTACCAGGTGTAGGACGGGGACTGGATACCGATGGAATCGGTGCCCTCGAGCTTGTTGCCCCAGTACATGGCCCGCTCGCAGACGATGTCGACGTCGGCGGTGACCCTGGCCGAGACGTCCTTGCCCGACACGATGTCGTTGACCCTGATCGTCATGCGGCTGTTCGGCGCGACGGTCGAGGGGTACGGGCCCAGCGGTCCGTCCGGAGACATGAGGGTCAGCGACACGTTGGCCGCCACCGAGTTGGGGTTCTGCACCAGTATGTATTCCTCGAAGCCGTAGTTGGTCGACCCCTCAGCCAGGTACCAGGTCTGGTTGTTGGCGTTGTCCACCGAGAAGCCGCCGTCGATAGCGCCGGAGCGAAGGGTCGAGTTCTCGGCTACCACGTCCCACAACCCCGGCTGCGCGCCCGCGAGCGAGACCGCGCAACTGATCTTGTTGCCGCCTGAGGAGACCAGGCCCGAGGAGCTCAGGCCCCCCTCGCTCTCGCGCTCGAGCACCAGCTTCACGCTGGAGGAAAAGCCCGAGCCGCTCACGACGACGCTCGCCGAGGCGCCCGTTTTGGCGAAAGCCGGGCTTATCGCCGCCGGCGCGGGTACGGCCGCCGAAGGCCTGGCGGCCCTCACGGCCGCGTTCGCGTCGAGCAACCCCCATCCGAACTGCGGGTCCCATCCTGGCGCGCCGAGGTCGTGGCAGGTGGAGGTGACCGCTCCCCTGGCGTCGGCCGCCGACCAGGACGGGTTCCTGGCCCTCACCAGCGCCGTGACGCCGCTGACGTGGGGCGTGGCCATCGAGGTCCCGCTGAGTCCCACCACCGCGAAGCCGCTGGTGGGCTGGCCGAGCGCTTGAAAGTTACCTGGTAGATCGGTCCGCTGCTGTCGCCGCCCGGGGCCGCGATATCCAGCGCCGCGCCGTAGTTGGAGTAGGAGGCCCTCGCCGCGCTCTTGTTGGTGGCCCCGACCGCGACGCAGCTCGAGTAAGCCGCNGGATACTCCACGGCGCTCGAGCTCGAGTTGCCGGCNGCCGCTACCACNACCACGTTCTTGCCGAAAGCGTAGTCGCAGGCGTCCTNGATNGCCGCGCTGGGATCGGGACCTCCCAGGCTCATGTTGATGACCTCGACNCCGCGGTCGGCGGCGAAGGTGAGGCCCTCGATGAGCTGGGCGTCGTCGCCGTAGCCGTTGTGGTCGAGGACCTTCACCGGCATTATGGTCGTCTGGAAAGCTATCCCCGCGCAGTCCGTCGCGTTGTTCGTCTCTTGCGCGATGGTCCCGCAGACGTGCGTGCCGTGCCCGTGGTCGTCATCGGCGAAGGGGTCGTTGTTTATGAAGTCATAGCCCTGGACAAAGTTCGCGCCCAGGTCGGGCGCCTCGGTGATGCCGTCGTGCGCCCTGTAAGCCACGCCGGTGTCCAGGATCGCCACCACCACCGAGGGCGAGCCGGTGGTCACGTTCCAGGCGTCCGGCATATCGATGCCCGCGGCGCCCGGCAGGTTCTTCATGTTCCACTGGGCGTTGCCGTGGTCCGCATACCAGGGATCGTCGGGGTCGAAGCTCGCCCGCCTGATGTAGTTGGGCTCGGCGTACTCCACCAGCGGTGAGGCGCGCAGACGTTCGACGGCCGTCGCCACGCCCTCGGCGCCGACGCTTACCTGCATGACGCCCGTGCGAGCTCCTTCATCACGCCGCCTGAGCGGATCGCCAGAGAGTGGACGTCGCCCGCCGGCGCTCCATGCTTGAACTTGACCAGCACCTGGCCGGGCACGTATTTCGAGCCCGGGCGCACCGGCTCGCCCTTCCCGCCGCCTGTCTCGGCCGGCTTCCCCATTTCGCGGCTGCTCACGCTACCGGCTGTCGCGCCTCCAAGCACGGTCAGCACCAGAGCGAAAGACATCGCCAGTGAAAGCCCTGCAATTGTTGTTCTCTTCAACCTGTTTCTCCAGGGTTGCCGGATACGCCGACCCGAGGGTCGCACAAGTCATCATACGCGGCGGCATTTTTCCCGGTCAATCGCGGACATCAATGCACCGGGGCGTCGCGGGCACCGTTGCCAGGTGGAAACCCGGCCGCTCCGGCATCCCGGCGGCTCGATTTACACGGCCTCGGGCATTGTGTTATACCTGCGTCGGTACTGAGCGGACGAGAGCGGGAGGCGACATGGCACTTTTTGCGAGCGAAGAGTGGGCGGATTCTCTCATGTCTTCGGTCAACGCCGACAAAGAGATGCCCAAGGCTGGAAAGGGCTTCGACGCCACCATCCAGTTCCTGATCGAGAGCGCGGGCAAGCGGGGCGACCTCCCGTTCTGGACCCACATGAAGGACGGCAAAGTCCTCGAGGTGCACGCCAACAAGCTGAAGCCGTGCGACTACACCGTCGCCGGCGACTACGCGGTCTGGAAGGATATCGTCGAGGGACGCCAGGACCCGTTGCAGGCGATCATGATCAAGAAGCTCACCTTCGAGGGCAACATGCAGACGATCATGAAGTACATCAAGGCCGTCAACCTGCTGATGGCGAACGTCCAGCGGGTTCCCACGGAGTTCGACTGAGGGACCTGCCTCAACCTTTCTTGCGGCTCGAGGAGACTTTCCGGAGTATCTTCACCTGCTCGGGGATCGAGCTCGCCACGAACCTCGGCCACGTCGCAAGTGGCTGCTTGTAGCCCGGCGCCTCTTTCATGACGATCGATGACTTGGAGCAGGCCACCGCGCAAAGCCCGCAGCCGATGCAGCGCTCGGGGATGTGGACGACTCTCTTTGAGTCCCCTTCGCCCACCACTGCTATCGCCTTCACTGGACAGACTTTCTCGCACTTCTCGCACGCGACGCACGTCTGGGCCGTGAAACGGGGCATGAAGTGGGGCGGCGCGATGCTCCCCGGCATGTTGAACTGGGTGACGGCCCTCAGCGCCCCGCAGCAGCAGCCGCAGCAGGAGCACGACCCGTTGAGCCGGCTGTTGTTCCCGACGTTGAACATCCAGGTGACCATGCCCTGTGACTCCGCCTCGGCCTTGGTCTCGAGGACGTCCTTCTTGCTCGCCTGCCGTGCCTTGCCGTTGCTGACGAGCCACTTGGAGATGTCCCCGAAGGCGGTGCAGACGTCGAGCTTCTTTCCGCAGCTCTCGCCGACGAGCTGCTTGGAGAGCTTGCACTGGCAGACCGCGATGGCGTAGCTGTCGAAGCCGTCGAGGATGTTCTCGAGCCTGTCGGACGGCAGCGCCATGGGGATCGCGTCGATCACCTCTCCCACCGGGATGTAGCGGACCGGATGGTGTTTAGCAGGCAGGTAATCCGTTATGTAGCCGGTGTTGAAGAGCTCCTCGTAGAGCTCGGCGAACCGGCGGTGCCAGTCGGTCACGCTGTCGGTGTTCGGCCGCATCATGACAGCCTCGAACGTCCCCGGGACGATCGGCATCAGGCTGAAGAGCTCGTGCCGTCCGCTGCCCACGGCGAGCAGGACGAACAACTCGTGCGCGAGGTGGTGGAGGGCTCTGTCGATCTCGGACAGGGGCCTGGCCGACGCCCTGGCGAGGCTCGCCGCCGTCCGTGCGCGCATCGGCCTCATGTGCTGGACGATGTCGGCTTCGTCCTCGGTGTACATGTGACGCACCAGCTCGATGAGCACGTCCGACATGGGCGGCCCCAGGAGCAGAGGGCTGGAATAAGTCCGCGCCAGGGCCATGTGCGCCTTGGATATTCCTGGATCCTCTCCGATCGCGGCCATCTGTTCTCGTCCTTTCACGCCGGGTAACGGTAAAGTTGGAGCCCACGGTCGGAGTCGAACCGACGGCCTACTGCTTAGGAGGCAGTTGCTCTGTCCACTGAGCTACGTGGGCTCTGCGTAGCCATGATACCAANGCTACTCGGAAAAAGGCAGCGCAATTCTATGAGGTCAGTCATTGGTCAAGCATCGACACCCCNGAACGTGCGATATGAGACTGGTAAACANGTGACGTCAGTACGCGATNAAGCACTGAGTTGGCATGCTACTTCCCNAGGNTGTTTGCCTTCAAGTATTGCTGCGCCTTCTGCTGCGCGTCGAGGCAGTCCTGGAGCTTGGTGAGAGATTCCGAGACCAAACTCGTGATTTGCTCGGCCGCCTTCTCCTGTTCAGACAAGGAACTTCCGCGTGCGATCGTCTCAAGCAGGCCACCGTATGCTTTTACGAGCGGTCTCACATCGGCCTCGAAGTATTCCTGCCACTGTTTGATAGCCGCGGCCTTTAGGTTCACATATTTTTTAAGCTTTTGATCGACGTTTAGCTTGAGGATCGCAGAGTTGTCTTGTCCCCAGTTCTTAAGCGTGAGGCTGAGCGAAGTAATGTCGGCAACCCTGGTCTGAATCAGCTGCCGGCCCTCTGCGACCTGTGTAGGGTTCACTGTCGAAGTGCTGAAGATATTCTGCCAGTCACCCGGCAGCGCCTTCAGACGCGCAAATACCGCCTCTGCTTCATGCTGGTGTTTGTTGGCTTCTATCTGCAGCTTATTCGCCTGACCCGTCTGAAGGCCACAGCCACCAACGAGGAAAAGCGCCATCAGTACCGCAAGTATGAATGCCGCAGGCGTGAACCTTTCAGTGCACGCTCTCTTCGAGCTGGGGCTGCCCTCCTCACTTCGCAAGCTTCTTCCTCTCGTAATAGTCCGCGGCTTCCCTGGTAATCGCTCCAGTGCTTTGACAGCAAAACCTCTTTCAGGGGTGAAGCACATACACTGAGCCCTCGCGGAAGCCCACGCCTTATTTATAGGCGTTAACCACCGTGCCCAGATTCTGGAAGTCGAATGCGGGCTTGCAGATCCTTCCGTAGATGGATACCAGGCTCGGGGTTGTAAACTTGCTGCCAAGCACGATGACGACGGGCGAGTTGTACGATACCGGTATCTGCGAACTCTCGACCACGTGCGCGCCCGAGAGCTCGGGAATCGACTTGATGACTGCCTTGCAGTTTGCCAGCGCCTCACTCCTGTAATAGATGGTTGTCCGTGCCAGAGGCTGTTTCGTATGCCCCTGAAGGACCTTCTGGTGGCCCATTAGAGTAAGCTCGCGAGCGACCGTAGGAACCGCCCAGGCCGAGGAGCTGGAGCCGCTCAGTACGCTGATGACGTCAGCGTTCGGCGCGTTGAGGACCGCGGCAGGCGAGCTGCTCGGCATCTGGAGCTTGGCCATTAGGTCGGGCGAGAGCCAGTTGTTCTGTTTGACCTCGGTCGTGATCTGCGCCAGTAGCGGCGCGTTTTGCACGAAGTAGCTGACGCCGCTGATCGTCGGCGAGTCTCCTGGCACCGTGATCATCTGGACGTTTCCAGGCTTGAACCCCTGCAGTTCCTTGGCCAGGTCTATCAACTGGCCTGCTGTGTAATCCATCTTGCAGTTCGATGCAACGATGTTAACGAGCTGGTTCGCCTTCCAGATGCTCTTCATGGACTCGGCCTTCGTCATAAGCGCTTCCATAAAGGTGTGCTGGCTCTGTATCCTGTCGAGGTCGCCGTTCGCCATGTTCCTGCTGCGCACGAGGACGAGCGCCTGCCAGCCATCGAGCTTGAGGTCACCGGCGGGTAAATACCCTGAATGCGGGTCGTTTATCGGCTGGTTCAGGTGGATGGGGATCCCTCCGAGCGCGTTCACAATCTTCTCGAAACCGGTGAACTGCATGCTGATGTAGTGATGGACGTCGATGCCCAGCAGGTTCTTGACGGCGTCGATAGCACCAGAGGGCCCGGAGAACGCATGCGCCGCATTGATCTTCTGGGTCCCCTGGCCGGGAATCTGGACCATGGTGTCCCTGGGTATCGATATCACAACAGCTTTCTTGTCCCGCTCCTGGAGGCAGACGAGCAGCATGACGTCGCTGCGGGAATAGCCGCTCTCGCCTTTTACACTTCCGGCGTCACTTCCCAGGATCAGCGTGTTCACGCTCTTGTTCGGGTCCGAAGAGAGCCGAGTAAGGGAGTTCTGCACCTTGGCCCCTTCTTTGCCCGAAATGTGTGACTTGCTCAGCTTGAAGGAGAGGTAGACCTTGGCGGCGAGCTTGCCGATCGGCTTGGCATAGAAACCGAGCACGCAGCCGACGCTGATAAGCACCAACAGAATAATGATAAGCCTGTAGCGCTTCTTTCTGGGCCTATATGTCGCGCCTTCGCCCGCCGGCCCGTTGCGCAGTCCGCGCCTGCGCCGCCTTGCCTGCCAATATGTCATTTGCTGTCCAGAATGTTCGTCCATTTGGCTTCGTCCAACAAATGTTGGACGTTCATCTCCCGACATACTCTAGGACCATCAACGCATATACTTACCCGCCAGACACACTACTCTCCTCCCGGCTGACTTTCTGCGGATATCCAAGCTTCATCATAGGCAGGAGAGATTAGAATCTGATTAGAAAGTTCGTCCGGGCGCGGCCGGCTCGTTTACAAGGTTGAGGAGTTGAAAGGACAGGTAAGTCCACGCGACCTCTCATCAACCCGGTCGGACTTCTTTAATGTAACCTTAATCTTCGCTTGTATAATAGTGATTAGGCGTAGAAGTCCGCCCGCTCAAGAAACCATGTTGTCCATGAGAACAGGACTCGCTCATGCGCATTCTTCTAGTCGAAGACGATTCGAGAATCGCCCGCTTCGTCAACAAAGGGCTCACCGAGGAAGGTTACGCGGTCGATATTGTCACGAACGGCGAGGATGCTCTTTTTTTCGCTGGTTCGGCACCGTATGACCTGATAGTACTCGACCTCCTGCTGCCCAAAATAGACGGAATAACTGTATGTCGCCGCCTGCGTCGTAAGGATATGAAAGTGCCGATTCTGATTCTGACCGCGAAAGATTCGATAGAAGACAGGGTCACTGGTCTGAATGCGGGTGCGGACGATTATCTCGTGAAGCCGTTCGCCTTCGCAGAGCTCCTTGCCAGGATCAGGGCACTGCTGAGGAGGCCGCCGGTTCTGAATGCGGATACACTGGAGGTAGGTGATCTGGTCGTCGATGTGACCAAACACCAGGTCGCACGGGCCGAAGAACCGATACACCTCACTCCTAAGGAATACTCTCTGCTCGTCTTCATGATGAGAAATCAATGTCAGGTGTTATCCAGGACGCAGATAATGGAACATGTATGGAATTATGACTTCTATGCGGGCTCCAACGTGGTCGACGTTTACATCAGGTATCTGAGGAAGAAGATCGACGAGGGGCATGAGAAAAAGCTCATCAGAACTATAAGAGGTGTGGGGTACACCATATGCGGGCAGTAGCAGATTTCTTTCGCCGCATACGTGTCCGGCTGACCGTCTGGTACGTGTTCCTTCTCGCCATCGTGCTGGTCTTGTTCAGTCTCGTGCTCTTTTTCAGCCTGAAGGGGAGCCTGCTCGGAGAGGTCGACAGGGGGCTGCGCAATTCTGCGGGTCAGGTGGTATCGGGCCTGGACTGGGAGGATTCACACCTCATCGTCATGGAATCCGAGAACTCCCAGGATGTCCTCACCAAGATGGCCGCCCAGGGTTTCCTGGTAGTCTTGTCCGAAAACAACGGCCGGGTACTACAGTCAACCGGACCGTATTCAGAAGTCATCGGAAACAAGCCAACACTGGTGTCAGGTTATCGGACATTGAAGACTCCAAAGGGTGATTGGCGAGTCTACACGGTGAAGATATCGGTGCCTCACAAAGGGCAACAGCTCGCGTTGAGGGTTGGCGAGTCACTCAGCAGGACGGAGTCAACTCTTTCCACCCTCCTGGTTCTTGAACTGGTAATAGTCCCAATCACGCTCTGCCTGGCAGTAGTCGTTGGGCTTTTCTTCGCTGGCCGGGCCCTCAAGCCCGTCGGCAGGATAACAGAATTGGCGGCAAGCATCGACGCGGTTGATCTCGATCAGAGACTTGATCTGGATCTTCCCGATGACGACCTGGGGAGGCTGGCGCGCACCTTCGATGACATGCTTCAAAGGCTTGATCAGGCATTCTCCGCGCAGAAGAGATTCGCATCGGAAGCCGCACACGAGCTGAGGACACCCTTGACAATTATGAAGGGAAACACGGAGGTCGCACTGGCGCGCGAACGGACCGCTGCGGAATACCGTGAAGCACTGACCGAATTGGAAGAAGAGGTCGACCACCTCACTTTGCTTTCAGAGGACCTTCTCGCNTTGTCGCAGGCGGACTCAGACAGCGCGGCCCTCGACTTTCAGGAGCTGGATGTCGGGGGTGTCCTCGACAAGGCCGTCACAACCCTATCTCCAATCGCGAAACAAAAGGGTGTCCGTGTTAAGTTCGAGCGCCGTGAACAAGCCCCTTTCTGCGGAGATTACAGCAAGCTTGTACGCATGTTCGTNAACATCCTTGATAACGCNGTAAAGTACTGCCCCCCGGACTCGATGGTTTNCGTNTCACTTACGCAGGGCAGTGATGGAATCGACATTGAAATCAGGGACACCGGTCCTGGAATAGACCCCGAGGAGCTGGACCATGTCTTTGATAGGTTCCACCGTTCGGCACTTGCCCGCCAGATGAATCCCGGGGGAAGCGGTCTCGGCCTACCGATCGCACGGTGGATCGCCAGGGAGCATGGCGGCGAAATCGAGGCCATGAGCCCTCCCGGCGAAGGGGCCACCTTCAAAATCACACTGCCTCCGCATCAAGATTAGTGTCAGCAAACTCTAATCCCGCGCCAAGCATTCTTTAATGACACAGCCGTAGACTCTTCTATGAGAACCTTGGAACGTGCTGATATCACAACGGGCCGGTAAAGAGGATAAGTAAGACGAGCAANGCCAGGAGAAGACCGAGAGTCCGGAGGTGAGAAGCACCAGACGAANGAAGGCCGGCAACCTGAGGCCGCCAGCAGCACGGACGTGACGGCAACCGGCCGAGGAACGGGGCTCGATCATCGTTGAGCCCCGTTTCCTTTTGCCACGGCACGCGAGCACCAGTCGACCTTAATCTGTTTTTAATCTGAAGGCCTCAGGGTATGAAGAAGGTACCGCTGGACATGGACTTGTCCTGGCGAAGCAGATCACGTAAGCAGATGAAGGAGACAGATATGGCGAAGTGGCTGACTGGCAGGAATCTGACCTGTCCGGACTCACGAGGCTCGAACTCATCTTCGCCATCATCCTTGCCGCCGCCGCCTCAGGGCTGGTCTTTGTCCTCGGCCTGTCTGAGCAGCGCCGGACGGTTGTCGCTGCATGCATGGCAATAATTCGCGCCGCCAGAACATCCTCGATCGAGATCGTGCGGGACTTGTAATTCGACGGCCCACGATTATCATTCCTGTGAAATCCCTTTCGGTACTGGAGGTAAAACAAGATGCTGATAGCCCTCAAGTCGGCCATACTTGGCATCGTGCAAGGCATCACCGAGTTCGTCCCGATCAGTTCCAGCGGCCACCTCATCCTGACCTCGAAGCTGTTCGGCTGGCACGATAGCTGGCTGCCCGGCACTACCCACGGCTCNACGATCAACACCACAGCGCTTGCGTTCACTGTGGCGCTGCACCTCGGCACCCTGCTNGCTTTGCTGATCTACTTCAACCGGGAATGGCTGNCGCTGATCAAAGGGTTCTTCANCGGCTTCTCACACAAGCCAGGCACCTGGAGCAAGAACGAGAGGCTCGCCTGGTTCATCGTGGTGGCGACCATTCCAGCCGGGGTCGTGGGCGCACTATGGGGAGATACTGTGGAGGGCCATCTCAGCACTCCTTTCTGGATCGCCATCTGTCTCATCGCGGTCTCGTTCGTGATGCTGGCTGCTCAGATGGTGGGCAGCAGATCGCGCGGTATCGCGCAGCTGAAGGGCAGGGACTCGGTCGTGGTTGGAGGTGCACAAATACTGGCCCTGGCCCCTGGTGTCTCGCGCTCCGGGATTACCATGTCGGGGGGCCTGTTCAGCGGCCTGGACTTCGAGGCGGCCGCCCGCTTCGCGTTTCTGATCGCCGCCCCCATCATGGCGGGCACAGGACTTCTGGAGGGAGCAAAGCTGGTGAAGCACGGCATGCCGGCCCACTTCGTTCAGATATTCATTCCCGGTTTCGTGACGGCCGCGGTCGTCGGACTGCTTGCCGTGAAATTCATGCTTGGTTACCTTCGCAAAGGAACGTTGACCCCGTTCATCATCTACAGATTCGCGGTAGCCGCAGTAGTCTTGATCGTTCTGGCGGCCAAGGGATGACACGACAAACACGGCGTCACTCAGGCCTCAGTTGATTTCAGGATTGAACCGTTGGAGCCTTACGGGGCCGGTAAGTCGGCCGGAGCCCCATCTGCTTTCATCTTGGCGGCGGTCAAGCTGGTCCCGTAGTCAACGACATTCCATCCACCGTTGATGCCATGCAAGAGGAAATAGGACGTTGGCTTTCCGGATTCTGTTGCCTTGTCGACCTTCCAGCCGGCATCGGACTTGCTCACCGAGGCGACGCTGAAGGTCATCGCCGAAGAGTCTATTCCCTTGTTCTTCAAGTAAGCCGTCATTGCCTGTGACGGTGCCGAGGCCGCAGACCCCTGCGCCTTCGAGGCGGGGGCGGCGATCGACAGCAGGTAGTTGTTCACACTGGAGCTCGAGGCGCTGTCGATGCTTGCCACGAACAGTCCCGGGTCGGCGACCTGCCCACCTGTCTTTGCAGACTTCAGCTTCCCGGCCAGCGAATTGCGGTATTCCTCGAGTACCCTGTCGCCTATTATGAGATCCTCCAGGCCTTTGGCTACTGATTGGGCGGCGGCGTTCCTGTCGGTGCCGTTGAGCACGCCCGTGATCCCCTTATTGAACTCGGCCAATCCCCGGGCACGCATGCCAAATGCCAGCTGCGCGACGGGCTGCAGGTCAGTGGCCTTGGAGGGCACTTTTGTCTTTGCGAATGTTGCCGCCACGGACTTGCAGTCGTTCTCCATCTGGGTCAGCTGCGCCTCGGCGTCACTTTTTGGGACGCTGCTTATGCCATTCGCGAGCGTGTTGAACCGCTGTGCGATGGAGGCCGATCGCTGCAGTGACTTATTCGCGTCCGCGGCGTAAGTGCTCAACCTGTCGTTTTCCTGGGCTTGCTGCGAACCACTGCAACCCCTGCCAAACACCCAGCAGATTACGAGAAGGACTACTACTGCCGCAATAATAAGTATCGGCGCAGGGCCCCGTCGCTTACTCGGAGTCGGCCCTGCCGAACGGATACGCCTCTTGCTCGCGCTGCTTCTATTCTTCTTGCCGGTGGAATACTGCGGTTGCCTTGGAGAGAATCTCTTTGCCATTTAGACTTCCTCTGATAACAGTTGGTCCAAAGATTCCTTGTGACGTTCTCTATCGAGAAACAGTCTCGACTTCCGTATCGTGTTGTTCCCAAGCACAACTGCCCAGATAACGAACAGCAACAGAAGCGGGATTGACAGTCCTGGGCCGCCGGCAATTTGATATAAGATGAAAATGGTAGAAGCCCCGATAAGAGCACCGGTCGTGATGTTCCAACCTGTGAGCGCAG
>JGI24138J36424_10000424_pt1 | contig 13178 bp, 12 predicted proteins | sample BarGraNGADG00312_2_FD_36424 | JGI IMG/M metagenome (IMG submission 36424) | reverse complement strand
AAACCCTCGGAGACGCTACATGGGCGCAGGCGGTTGTCCGGGCTGATGGCCAGAATGCCAGGTCCCAGCAGTTCCGACCCGTCATACTCGTCAGGTGCTCACATCGCTCGCCAGTCCCGCCAACGCGGATGACGTCCGCAAGGTGATTGAAGCGCGCCTTGCCGCGCTCGGAACTGGACTGCAAGAGACCGTGAACGTCGAGTGGCGGGGTCAGCAGAAGCCCGTGCCAGTGATCTCGATGCCGCTGGACCTACTGAGCTACAACCCGAACACCCATCGGATCAGGGCCCAGCGCACGCTGGACGCCGCGCGGGACCATGAGCTGATCGCGGAGCCATTCGGCCCAGCAGCGCAGAACTACCTGCACAAACTGCTGATGGGCAGTCCATCGGATCCAACGAGGACCGACCCGAGCTTCGACGCCCTCAAAGAAGACCTTCGTGAACATGGGCAGAGCGACCCGGGCGTCATCACCCGTGGTGGTGTGCTCATCAACGGCAACACTCGCCTAGCCGCGCTGAGGGCCCTGGGCCAGGAGCACATGCGCGTTGGGGTCCTCCCGACCGACACCAGTCTCGATGACATGCAGTCAATCGAACTGGCCTTGCAGCTGCGCAAGGACCTCAGGCGTGACTACTCCTTCATGAACCTGCTCCTGGCCATCGAAGAGCGTGTTAGCGCAGGCCGCCCGGCATCCGAGATCCAGCGTGACTTCCGGATTCAGGCCAAAACGCTGGAGAAACTCCGTTGGATCCTGGCGTTCGTCCAGGACGCCATACAGCGCAGCAAAGTGCCCGGAGCGTCGGGAGGCGAGCTATCACTGGGACTGGTCAACTTCGAGTCCGATCAAGGGCAGCTAGTGCGCCGCGTGGTTAGTTGATTGACGGTTGGTGTGCTGGGACGATGGGGTATGGCGAATCGTCCTGCCCCGGGGTTGTGGATCAGCGAGATCGAGCGGGTGGAGTTGCAGCGGTTGACGCGCTCGTCGTCGGTGTCTGCGGGGTTGGCGCAACGGGCCCGGATCGTGCTGCTGGCCGGTGAGGGGGTGGCGAACACGGCGATCGCCGAACGGGTCGGGGTCTCGCGTGCGACGGTGATCGCGTGGCGGGGCCGGTACCAGGGCAAGGGGCTGGCGGGCCTGGAGGATGCACCACGTTCTGGCCGGCCACGACGTGTGGACCGGGCCAAGGTCATCGCGGCGACGCTGCGCCCGCCGCCGAAGCGGTATGGGGTCACGCACTGGTCGACGCGGCTGCTGGGCAAGCACCTGGGGATCGGGGACGCCACGGTCGCGGTGATCTGGCGTGAGGTGGGGATCCAGCCCTGGCGGGCCGCCTCGTTCCGGTTCTCCACCGACCCCGAGCTGGTGGGCAAGGTCACCGACGTCGTGGGGCTGTACCTGGCCCCGCCCGAGAACGCGGTGGTCCTGTGCGTGGATGAGAAGTCCCAGATCCAGGCCCTGGACCGCACCGCCCCGATCCTGCCGACCCAGCCGCACCTGATCGAGCGCCGCTCGAACGACTACGTGCGCCATGGCACCACGACCCTGTTCGCCGCCCTGGAGATCGCCACCGGCACCGTCACCGCGGCGTGCAAGCCCAGGCACCGGGCGAGCAAGTTCCTCGCCTTCTTGCGCCAGGTCGCCCGCGCCTACCCCGAGACCGAGCTACACCTGGTCATGGACAACTACGCCGCCCACAAGACCCCCGAGGTCAAAGCGTGGCTGGCGGCCAACCCCCGCGTCGCCGTGCACTTCACACCAACCCACGCCTCGTGGATGAACCTCGTCGAGGTCTGGTTCTCGATCATCGAACGCCAAGCCATCCACCGAGGCACCTACCGATCCGTGAAGGAACTCAACGCCAAGATCCGCACCTTCATCGACGGCTGGAACCACAGATGCCACCCCCTCACCTGGACCAAGACAGCCGAGGAGATCCTCAAGAACGCCAACCGTCAGACCACATCAGACGCGCGGCACTAGAGTCGATCCCGGTACGCGACTACGATACGATCCCAACCGGTCTGCGAGTTCTGGGCACGGAGTTCGGCCCAGGCCAAAATGCAATCGTTGGGGGTTCTCGGTGAAAAGTGCAGACGAGATTAGGCGCGAACTGCGCGATCTCATCATCTTCCAGCTGGTCCCTCTCGAGGAAGACGAGTTGAGTGACGACGACCAGTTGGTCGACGACGTCCTCGACTCGCTCGGGATCTCAGAGCTCGCCATCTTCATCGAGGACAAGATCGGCCGGTCGCTCAACGAGTCGGAGGAGACTCGTGCGACCTTCGCAACGATCAACTCGATCATAGAATTCATCGTCAAGAACCGCTGACCGTCGATGTGCGGAATTGTCGGGCTGGTCGGGAGTGGTCCCGACGCCGCCGACGAGGTCCAGACAGCCGAGCGGATGTTGGCGGCGCTGGCGCACCGGGGTCCCGACGAGAGCCTGGTACTCCGCCAGGGGAGTGCTGTCTTCGGCACCGCTCGGCTGGCCCTCGTCGACAGGCCGACGTCGAGACAGCCGATGCAGGACCCCAGCGGACGCTACATGCTGGCCTTCAACGGGGAGATCTACAACTACCGCGAGCTCCGCCGCACCCTCGAGCTCGAAGGCGCGATCTTCCGCACGTCCGGCGACACCGAGGTGCTCCTTCAGTGGCTGGTCCGCTGGGGTGTGGACCGGCTTGCCGAACTGAATGGTCAGTTCGCACTCGCGTTCTGGGACTCCACGAGCGGGACGGTCGTGCTCGCCCGCGACAGGTTCGGGATCGTCCCGCTCTTCTTCACCAGGATCTCTTCGGGATGCGTCGCGTTCGCGTCCGAGGTCAAGGCGATCCGTGCCGGCGGGTTCCAGGTTCCGCTGTCGGTGCTGGACGTCGTGGACAGTGGTGTCTTCTGGGGGCTTCACCCCGGGAACTCCGCGTACGCGGGCGTGGAGAGCGTCCCGCCCGGCTGCCACGTGCAGTTCCGCTCGGGAGTGCTTGACCGAGGCGCCTACTGGCAGTTCCGGTTCCCAGCGACGCGAGCGGGCGGGTCCTTGCAGGAGCAGGGGCAACGCCTTGCCGAACTCCTGGCGGCAGCCGTCGAGCGCCGCGTGCCGGCCTACGGCGACCCAGCCGTCCTCGTCTCTGGTGGCCTCGACTCGAGCGCCGTGCTGTCACTCCTGCGCGGCGCTCGACCGGACGCGCGCATCTGTTCGTTCTCGATCCGCTTCGCCGAGAAGGCGCTGGACGAGTCCCGTTTCCAGGAACTCGCTGCCCGGGTGTTCAGGACCGACCACTGCTCTGTCACCTGCGACGACGAGACGGTAGCGGCCATGCTGGTTGAGACCATCTTGCACGCCGAAGTTCCCCTCGTGAGGACGGCCCCGGCGTCGTCGATCCACCTGGCGCGAGAAATCGAGAGCCACCACACACGCGCAGTGCTCAGCGGCGAGGGCGCTGACGAGCTCCTCTGCGGCTACGACCTCTTCAAGGTCGCGAACATCCGCGACTCTTGGAGCAAGGACCCGGACTCCACCATCTGGCCCCGGATGCTCGAAGAGGTGCTTCAGCCGCAACGCGAGCTCGGGCGTACTGTCGAACGCGCCTTCTACGAGCAGGGATTGGACCAGCGGTCTGACCCGATCTTCTCTCACCAGAACAGGTGGAGGAGCTCGTTCCGTATCACGCAGTACCTCGCACCGGACATCCGGGCGGGACTCGACGTCGAACGGGTGCTCGACGGGGTCCGGGATCGGCTTCCTGGGGAATACCACTACTGGTCGGCCGTCGAGCAGGCCCAGTACCTGGAAGTCACCTACTTCTTGTCCTCAGCGCTCCTGGGCAGCCAGTGCGACCGGCCCTACATGGCGCACAGCATCGAGGCCCGCTACCCGTTCCTCGACGAAGACGTTGTCGACTTCGCTCTCACCCTCCCGCAGTCCTCGAAACTCGATGGGACCAACGAGAAGGCGGTCCTGAAGGCGGCCATGGGGTCGACGGTCCCCCCTCAGATCCGCGACCGGGTCAAGCAGCCCTACACCGCTCCCGAGGGAAACGTGTTCCGGTCCAGCGCGGGCAAGGTGCTCTTGGACACCTATCTGTCGAGGCCCGAGCTGGAGCGGATCGGCGTCTTCGACGTCGGCCGCGTGGAATGGCTCAAGCGCAAGCTCGAGCGATCCCGGACGAGCTTCTATGACGACCTGGCGATTCTGTGGGTCCTCAGCACCCAGGTCCTCGCCAACACATATGGCGTGGCAGATCTCTAGGAAAGGTTCCTTCGTGGCGGATGTTGCTGGTCTGAGTGCGTCGATCCATCTCCAGGACGTGGCGCAAACAACGGACGAACTCGTCCAGTCGATCCGGGATGCCGCTCGTAGGTTCGGGCGGACCAAGGCCGTGGTCGCGCTGAGCGGGGGTATCGACTCCTCTGTCTGCGTCGGCCTGGCCGTCCGCGCACTCGGGCCGGACCGTGTCACCGCCCTCACCCTTCCCGACAAGGAGAGTTCGTCGGAGACATCCGGTCTGGCTCTGGAGGTCGCGCGGCATTTCGGCGCACAGCCGATCGAGCGTGATATCACGGGGGTCCTCGAGGCACTGGGCTGCTACGCCGACCGCCTGGCCGTGGTGCTGCGGTTGGACCCCGACTTCGACCCGGCGCGCGACACGTTCTCGGTCGAGTTCGTACCGGCGCTCGGAGCAGGCGACCGCCTGCCCTCGTTCTCGCTGAACGTCGTACGAGACGGGGAGTCGACTCGTCATCGCCTGGGCGGTCGGGCGTTCCTCACGATCATGGCCGCGACGAACCAGAAGCAGCGGGTGCGCATGATGCTCACTTACCGGTGGGCGGACGAGCACAACGGGCTCGTCATCGGCACCTCGAACCGGCTCGAGCTCGACCAGGGTTTCTTCGTCAAGCACGGCGACGGTTGCGGGGACGTGTTCCCGCTCCGCTATCTCGTCAAGACGCACGTCTTCGAGCTCGCCGCACACCTCGGCGTCCCCGAGTCCGTCCAGAAGCGCACTCCGACCACGGACACGTTCAGCGCGCCCCAGACGCAGGAGGAGTACTTCTACGGGGCGGCCACCGAGACGAGCGACGACCTGTGGCTGGCCTACTACAACCGTGACGACCCGGCCGCAGTGGCACAGCGCCACGGGCTGACGGTCGCGGACGTGGAGAAGTTCTTCGGCGTCTACCGGCGTCGGGCTGCCTACTCCGACTACCTGCGGGAGACGATCTAGGAGAGCTCATCGTGGTCTACCGACCGACGCCGGGTGAACGACGACGCCGCGTCGGCTCGATGCGCGCAGGCGGCGCGGAGACGTCACGGAGTCTGTACGAGGCGCGTCGCGTCGGAGGTGAAGTCAGTGGAAGCGTCGTGGATCACTGCGAGCGCCGCGACGTACCGTTGGCCGGGGTTGAGGTCGAAGAGCGAGACTCGGCCCGTGGGATCGCCCCACGGCCAGCTGTTCACCCGGGGTTCTCCTCCCGTGGTGATGTCGACCGAGCGACCGCTCACCGCGAGCCCTTGCCCCGTCGCCTTCAGAACTGCCTCAGTCCGCACCCACGCCGTGGCAGCGGCACGCGCGGTCTCCGGCCTGCTCTCTGGGCCCTCGGGAACGGTGGGACGCCCGAGAGCCCGCCACACCGTCGGCCAGACGGCGGGGCCGCGGGCCTGCAGGTCCTCGACGTCGATGCCGACTGCCCCCGACGTCGAGAGCGCAACGCCGACGAGTCCGCGCGAGTGCGTCGCCGAGACCTGGACGGTCGCGCCGTCCTTGGTCGCCGCCCGGACAACCGGTCGACCGTGCGGCTTGGCGCACCGAACGCAGTCGCGAACGATCGGGGCTTCGAGGGGCGCGACGTCGAGGGAGATCGCCACGAGTCGCCGTGCGAGCCAAGCTGAACCGAGACTCAGGAGGCGATCACTCTCGCGCGTGTATCCGGCTGCTCGCTGCCGTTCGCTCACCGTGACCTCAGTGCTCGCCACCTGGGTGTCGAGCTGATCGGTCGGCAGCCACGCCACCATGCACTCGCCGTTTCCGGCTGCGCTCGTCCAGCGAACGACCTCGACGTCAGTCCCTGGGACCAGCTCCGACGGCTTCTCGTCGCGTCCCCGTCCGGAGGTCGTCACCCGTCTCCTTCGTTTCGCATCGAGCCGAATCGGCCGCGCCGGGTCACGACACGGCGCGCACCGCGGACACGATCGTACGGGCGGCCGCCTCGGCACCGGCCACACCAAGGTGCGAATCGCCCGGGTGCTTCCGCCGGTAGCGGAGCCGTAGCGTTCCTCGGGCTGGTCCGGAGTGATATGCCAGAGTGTCGAAGATGTTCGCATNCTCCAGGCGTGGGCCGGTCCAGTGCGACCAGAGCCACGCCGCGATCTCGGCTGCCCGCGCCGCCTGGTCGGGCCGGGTGGCCTCGAAGCCGAGCGGGGGAGACGACACCAGCAGCACCGCCTGCGGCAGGGCCAGGGCGACGTCACGCATCTCCTGGTAGACCCTCTTCAAGGATGTGGTGGCCGCGTCCGAGTGGATCGCGTTGTTCGGGAAGCACGACTTCAGCACCAGGACGTCGAAGGTCGTCGCGCTCTCGGCCCAGGGCTCGCCCGCCTCGATCCCCCTGAGGATCGCGAGGAGTCCATCAGGGTCGGTGTTGTCACCGGGGATCGGGAACGATGTTCCCAGCGGTGACCCGGCACCGTCTGACAACCCGAGCTCGTTCTCGTCGTGGTCCCAGAGCTCCAGGGACGGAATGCTGGCGTGCAGTTTCCGCCGCAGCCCGCCCTCCTGGATGATCTGCCGACCCACGGAGTGATGGATGAACAGCGCACTGGTCACGCGTCGTCTCCCCGAAGTCGCATGTCGATCTGGCCTATTCTCGCCGGATCGGCTTGCCGGACCGCGTCTTCTCCAGCGCCTCCACGAAGGTGATCTCGCGGATGAGCCCCTTCGGCGTGACGGTTCTGATGATCTCCCGGCGAAGTTCGTCATGGTGCGCGTCCGCTTGCGCGACCACCCGCAGCGTGCACTGGGCGTCCTCGTCGCGCGAATCGGGCTTGAGCCGGGCGTCGAGGACGCCTGTCATCTGCATCACCGCGGCTTCGACAGAGACCACGGAGGTGCGGTTACCGCGAAAACTCATCATCTCGCTGTCGCGTCCTGTGATGGACAGGTTGCCGTACACGTCCGTGATTCCAAGGTCCGTGGTCACGAACGCCGACCCTGGTGTCCGTGGCGTCTGGCCGAGGTAGCCGATCATGAGGCACGCTGAGCTGGCGCGGACAAAGCCCTCGCTTCCCGGCGGCTGGACAATACCGTCCGGCGAGACGATGTCGACATACGTACCTGGCAGCGGCAGACCCACCGAGTCGGGAATGGCACCGTCGCCCATCCGCCGCACGGCCACACGCGCCGTCGCCTCGGTGAAGCCGTACATCAGGTAGACGTCCCCGCGGTAGTCGGGTAGCAGGGTGCGCAGGTCGCCGTCGGACACCCCGCCGCCCGCGAGGTACAACGCACCCACTTCATGGGCGCAATCGCCGCCGAAGTTCAACCCACGGCGTGACATCAGGCGCAGGAAGTACGGCACGCACGCGAACACGGTCACCCCGTGCAGGTCGAACGCGGTTGCCAAGCGCCTCGACGGCGGACCGTCACCGAGCAAGACGATCGGGACTTCCCGGGCCAGGGCCAGGAGAGCCATCGACAGGCCGAAGGAGTGCGTGACGGGTAGAACCTGGCCAAGCTGGTTGGCAGGAGTCCATGGCGCCGCATACCGCAGCATGGCTGACAGGTTGGACGCGACGTTCGTGCTCGACAACCGGACCCCGCGAGGCTTGCGCGTCGTTCCCGACGTGTACAGGACAACGACCTCGGGTGAGGCCGCCCCGGCTGGCCCGAGCCCTGCCGCGGGGTTCAGCAGGTCGAGGGGGTCGTCGGGTAGAGGCCGCGTCACGAGCTCGACCTCACCACCGACGAGGACGGCCGGGCACCGCGCGTCGCTGGCGAACTCCTGCACCTCCGGGTCGTCCGCCCCAGACACCGGCAGGAGCGCGACCGACCTCCCGGCGATGAACGCCGCGAGGATACCCACGATGCTCGAGGGGTCCTGAGTATCGACGAGTCCGATCCGATGGTCGGGGGGTACCTGCAACTCGATGGCTCGGGCGAGAGCGGCCGATTCTTCCCAGACCTCGCCCCTGGACATCGTCCGGTCGCCAAAGGTGATGCAGGGTGACTGCGAACTGCGTTCCGGTCCAAGGAGGGCAAGAAGTTCATGCGCTGTCATCCGAACGATCCTGCCATGCTCGGCCTCGCGCTGCGAAGTGACGCCAGGTGAGGTGACGCGAATCGAACCCGTCGGGAGGCTCCCGGAGCCGTGTGCTGAGGCTTGATCCTGTGGCGGGTCTTCGGACGAGATTGCGCAGACAATGGTCTGAGCACGCTCGCTGTTGACGGCGTTGACGGCGTTGACGGGGCTCGAAGGGGCCCGAGTAGTGGAGTTCTCCCGCCTCCGCTGCGGGCGCAAAGCACTCCCGGATGAGGCACCAGGCCGACGTGAAGATGGTCCACACCAGCAGACAAGTCGGCACGTGGTTGTCCTGGCTCATGACGTTGGTGACGCCTTGTCAACGCCGGGCGGACCTTGAGCCCCTGGTGCCGAGATCAAGACACGACCCTGACGCAACACCAACTACTGCGCCGTGTCAGGTGTCCTGACTACTCGGCGTCTCAACGAATACGGAGGATTCGAGCAGGCTGGGCGACAGCGCTCGCTCCAGGCGGGACATCCGTTGTGACGATGGCGTTCGGACCGATGGTCGCACCGTCACCGATACGGACCCCGCCGAGGACGATACAACCGGCCCCGAACGACACTCGCGAACCGACCTGCGGTGCTTGAAACAGGCTCGTCGGCGAGTCGACCCTGTGGCTACCGGCAAGAGTGACGCCATGGTGGAATACACAATCGTCGCCGATGACGCATCGCGCGTCTATCACAACGCCATGTTGATGGTGGAACTTGACGCGCCGTCCCAGACGCACCGACTTGTGGATCTCGAAGCCCAAGACGTTCCGGACATAGCCCCACATATTTCTGTGTAGTACAGCGGCCGGACGTCGCAAGAGCCGCGGGAAACCGTCCGAACGAATCCATTCACCGATGCGGTGGACGGCAAGTGCCTGGAAGCCTGGGAGGTGCAGACTCGCGGAAGTGGCCTCTCGGTCCTCTCGCAAGACTGCCACCAGACCTGCGAAACAGGATGTGTCCCACGCAGTCGGCGCAGAAATCGTCCACTGGTCACCCTCCCGCGTCGCGGCATCCTCGGCCACTGAGTTCCCCTCGCCTGCACGGTCACCTTGAACGGGGGAAACCTAGCACGTGAGCTTGCCGTGCACGCTCTCCGTGCAGGCCAGCAGGCCCGTGACCGGCATGGGCGGGGGGAGGAGAACCCTCTCTGCACGACGAGGCCCGCAACCGTGACACCGGAACGGCCGCCTCGAGCAGCCGGGCCGCGACCCGCTCACCCGAGCGCCTCACCGGCGCGGCCAGCACCGGCAGGTGCGCGATAGTCGAGGTGGCGGAGGTACGCACGAGCCCGACAGGCCAGCTGCGGATCTCCGGCCGTGGCCTCGGCCACGCGTCGGCGGCAAGCTCGAGGAATGCCCGCGCGCGCGGCACGGCATCGAGCTCAACGGCGTCGGGTACCGGGTCNAGGCGATGCNGGCTGCCGGCGATGGCGCGGGCCGCCGCTTCCTGTTGGTCGCGGGCGANCAGATGTTCGACGCCGGCGATCGTCCCCTGCCCGGCCATCCGGTAGTGCGCGAACCCCCATCGGTCGCGGTGCACGAACAGCGGGCACACGCCGACGAGCCGGTCGCCGTCGTGCACCGTGATCAACCGGATGCGCCGGTTGTCCGCGAGGACGTGGCGGTACCAGGCCATCACGCAGGCCGGAGCTGACCGCGGGGCGCCGGCCGCGCAGGCGAGCTCATCCCACTGGGCGAGGAGTCGCGCATCGTCGGTGAGCTCGTGGACGACCGCGACGCGCAGCTGAGGTGCGGAAGACGGTTCGTCTGCAGGCCGCGGCCCAGGGGTGGTCGGCATGGGGGACAGGCTAGGGCGCGAACAAATCGTTGGGAAGGTTACAGGTGCAATCAAGCCGCCGTGCCCGTCGCCAGCGCCGCGTTGTCGCAATGTGCGCCCTGACCGTTCTCGCGCTCGGGGCGTGCACCGCTGGCGGGTCGAGCGATCACGCGCCGAGCGGCTCGGCCAGCGTGTTGCGGCCGACGGCGACGGTGCTACCCGCGACGTCGGCCACGGGTGTGGGAATCCTCCAGGAGCACTCCGTCGACGTGGTCTCCGGAGATCCGCTGCCCCAAGGCCGCGACGGCAAGGTAAGCCACCACGCCTACGTCGCGTGGCCGACGCGGCCGACCGAGGGAAGCAGCCTGATCCTGTGGATGGCTGTCGACGGCGACATGTCGAACGGCGACACCGCCGCCCTCGCGGCTCAGGGCTGGGACCAGGCGGTGTTCGCGATGTCGCCGGACGACGCCGCCGGCCTCGCCGTCTACCTGCGCCGAGCGGCCGCCGACGAGCCCCTCGTGGTGGATCTGCCGTCGGGCGTCGGCGAACGCATCGCCGCGGGTCTGATGGAGTGGTCCGGGCTCGGTGACCTCGGCGGTGTCGTCGCGGAGGGCTTCTCGAACACGCAGATGACGACGGGCATCCACGGGCTTCCGGCGCAGTCGATCACCCCCGCAGAACCTGGCGGAGTCGTGATACACGTCGGCGCGGTGCTCGACTTCCGGAACGACGGCAGCAAGCGGCTCGCGGACGTCTCCTACGGCGGAGCGATGACGACGGTGCACATCGCGCGCAACCAGGGCGAGCGCCGAGGTTCCAGGACGTACTTCTACGGGGCGGTCGGCTTCGCCGGCTTCGCGGAGAACGTCGTTGGCCCCATCGACGTCAGCCCGACCCTGACCTGGTCAGGCGAGGGCACCGACCCTGCAGGTACTCCGCTCGGCGCGGAGGCGATGCTCTCGTTCCATCCCGGTACGCCGGCGAAGCACGCGGTGATGCCCGTCTCATCGTTTTCCGAGATCAGCCACGCGTCAGGGCAGAGCACCGATGGCTCGGTCGAGATCAGCCTTCCGGTTCCCGCTCGGGTCGGTGATCTCCTGGTTGCCTACGGTGCGTCCGACCGCCCCCTGGGAGACTCCGCCGGCTGGACCCGGGTCGAGACGACGAGTGCGCCCGACGCCGCGCTGTGGTGGCGGCTCGCGGACGGGTCCGAGCCCGATCCGTTCCGGTTCGATGCTCCCGGCTCGAGCGTCCTGGTCGCCGGGGTGGCGGCTCTTCGCGGTCCGACGAAGCTCGACGACCACGGGACCCGTGAAATCACGGACAGTTGGGATGCTCCAGGTGTCGACCTGACGCCCGCGCGGGGCTCCCTGGTCTTCGCGGTCACGACGTTCGGATTCGCGTCGTTCACCGTCGTCGAGCAGTTTGCGAACAAGTGCTTGCCGACTCTCGGATCCTGGACGGCCGGCCTCCACGACTCGACCACGGCCAGCCCGGCCGGGCTCCAGGGGACCGGCCATCCGTTCATCGTGGCCGACGGCGGCGGCTCCTCCGTCACGGCACGTTTCGGCCTGACCGAGGCCTCCTATGGCGGACCTCAGGCCATCCGCTACCTGCACGACTGGTGGCTCGAAGGCCGGCCGAGCGACCCGTACTGGTCGCCGCCGCGATCCGGGATCTCGGCAGCGGTGCTCGCGGCGTCGTTCTCCTGAGGCGCGCGCTCGGGCCGGGGCTCAGGCCGCCGCGACCGCGCGCCAGACGGCTGCGTGCTGTTCTGCGCACCGGTCCCAGGTGAACTCCCGGGCGCGCTCGCGCCCGGCCGTGCGCATCCGGTTGATCGCCGTGTCGCCAGACATCGCCCACAGCACGCCTTGGGCAATCCCGTCCCCGGTCGGCTCGACGAGCACGCCCGCATCGCCTACCACCTCGGGGAGCGCGCTCCGGTCGGCCGCGACGACGGGGACGCCGGCAGCCATCGCCTCCAGCGCCGGCAGCCCGAACCCCTCGTACAACGACGGGACCACGACCGCGGCCGCACCGGCTATCAGGCCAGGCATCACCCCGTCGGGCTGCCGTCCGAGGATCCGCACTCCGGGGAGCGCGGCGAACAGGCGCTCGCGGCGCTCGTGCGGAGGACCGCAGAGCACCAGGGTGAGATCCGGGCGGGAGCTGTGGATCCGGGGCCAGGCGTCGGCGAGGCCCTCGAGGTTCTTGCGGGCCGAGGCACCGCCGGCATGGAGCAGGTAGGGGCCGTCGACGCCCAGAGCCGAGAGCTCTCCGGGCGACAGCGCGATGGCATCGGAGTAGCGCGGGTCGACGCCGTTGTAGACGACATGCGGCTCATCGATGCCCAGGACCTCTACCGCCTCTTGGGCGCTGAAGTGCGACACGCAGATCACTGCGGCGGCTCGGCGAGCTTCCGCGATCGCGGCGCGGACCGGCGCGGACTCGTCCGGGAACTTCCATGCGATGACATCGTGGATCGTGATGACGTCCCGGTCCGTTGCCGGCGGGAGCAGGAGGTTCATCCGGTGCACTACGGCGCCGCGTGGGTAGAGCATCCGTCCGAGCGCTCGTCGCGCGCGGGGCCCGGCCGAGGACAGCCAGCCCATCGGCAGCCGACGGTCGCCGGCGAGGTTCGAACGGAGCGACCGGGCGACGGACCGTTGCACGGTCCAGCCGGGCAGTGCCGCCGGCGCTCTCGCGACGACCTCACGCTCGTACACCTGGGCACCCATCGGTGCGCTGGTCGCGGTTGCGGCCACGATCAGGTGCGGCATGCGACCTCGGCTCTCTCGTGTCGGACGGGCTGCCACTATAGTCACACACGTCACCCAGGGCGTGGCCGATCGGGAGTGGTGGACCACGACCAGGATCGCGCTCGCCGCCTCGTCGTTCCACCCGTGGACCGGCGGGGTCGAGGAGCACACGGCACACGTCGCGAGCGAGCTGCAACGCCGCGGCCACGCGGTCGAGGTCTGGACGGTGGACCGCGGCGACGGCCTGCGGCAGGCGACCGTCGGTGGTGTCGTCACNCGNTACCTGCCGTGCCCCCAGCCCGCCCGGAGCATGGGCGGCGTACTCCGATTCCTGCGTGACG
>JGI24138J36424_10000423_pt1 | contig 13180 bp, 6 predicted proteins | sample BarGraNGADG00312_2_FD_36424 | JGI IMG/M metagenome (IMG submission 36424) | reverse complement strand
TTTTTCGGCCGTGCGCTACCCGCGACCATACCACTCAACCTCCGGTATGGTGTGCTCTTTTTCCCTGGTCCACGCTAGAAAGAGGAGACTCGCTTGAACGAGCCCAAGGCGCCTCGCGTGCGTACGTCGTTCGCCAAGCTCGACCAGCCCCTGCCGCTCCCCAACCTCATCGACATCCAGAAGAAATCGTGGGAGTGGTTCCTCAGCGACGGTCTCAGCGAGACCATCGCCGACATCAACCCCATCAAGGATTACTCCGAGAAGCTGCTCGTGCAGTTCGGCGAGCACCAGTTCGGCGAGCCCTCCAAGCCCATCGCCGAGTGCCGCAACAAGGACATGACCTTCTCGGCGCCGCTCACGATGAAGGTCTCCTTCATCAACGAGGAGACCGGCGAGATCCGCGAGCAGTCGGTGTTCATGGGCGACTTCCCCATGATGACCGAGCGCGGCACCTTCATCATCCACGGCACCGAGCGCGTGGTCGTCACGCAGCTGGTGCGCTCGCCCGGGGCCTACATCATGGAGCCCAAGCAGGCCGAGCGCGAGAAGCAGGTGCTGGTCGCCAACCTCATGCCGCAGCGCGGCTCCTGGCTCGAGCTCGAGATCGACAAGAAGGGCACCGTGAACGTGCGCATCGACCGCAAGCGCAAGTTCCCGGTCACCGTGCTGCTGCGCGCCATGGGGTACGGCAGCGACGACGAGCTCGTCCAGCTGTTCGACGAGTCCGTATACATCAAGAACACCATCGAGAAGGACGCCACCAGCTCGCAGGAAGAGGCGCTGGTCGAGCTCTTCCGCAAGCAGCGCCCCGGCGAGCCGCCGACGCTCGACGGCGCCACGGCGATGCTCCGCGGCCTGTTCTTCGACCCCAAGCGCTACGACCTCTCGCGCGTCGGCCGCCACAAGCTCAACGTGCGGCTGCACAACCACATCAAGCCCGAGCAGCGCCCCGACGCGGACGTGCGCGTGCTCGTGAACGAAGACATCATCGAGCTCATCAAGCGGCTCATCTCGCTGCCCGGCAAGCTCGGCGTGCCCGAGGACTCCAAGGATTTCGCCGCCGAGGCCGTCTCGCTGCTGCCGACGCGCCGCGAGGAGATCGCCCACGAGATCGACGAATACGAGCACTTCGGCAACCGCCGGCTGCGCACGGTCGGTGAGCTCGTCCAGGACGCGTTCCGCATCGGGCTGGCCCGCATGGAACGCGTCATCCGCGAGCGCCTCACCACCGAAGACCCCGACACGATCGTCCCGGCGACGCTGGTCAACATCCGCCCGGTCGTGGCCGCCCTCAAGGAGTTCTTCGGCTCCTCGCAGCTGTCGCAGTTCATGGACCAGACCAACTCGCTGTCCGGTCTCACGCATCGCCGTCGCCTGAGCGCGCTGGGCGCGGGCGGCCTCACGCGCGAGCGCGCGCCCATCGAGGTCCGCGACGTGCACCCGACGCACTACGGCCGCATGTGCCCCATCGAGACCCCCGAAGGCCCGAACATCGGCCTCATCGGCTCGCTGGCCTCCATGGCGACCGTCGACGAGTTCGGCTTCATCCGCGCCCCGTACCGCAAGGTCGTGCGCGGCAAGGTCACCGGCGAGATCGTCTACCTCGACGCCTCCGAGGAAGAGCAGGAGCTCGTCGACAAGAAGACCGGCGAGGTGCGCTACGTCACCATCGCCCAGGCCAACGCGCCGTTCGACCCGGATACGGGCGAGTTCAAAGAAGACGTGGTGCTCGCGCGCACGCGCGCCGGCGCCGACATCGTCAAGGTGCCGCCCACCGAGATCGACTACATGGACGTGAGCCCGACCATGCTCGTCTCGGTCGCCACGGCTCTCATCCCGTTCCTCGAGCACGACGACGCCAACCGCGCCCTCATGGGCTCGAACATGCAGCGCCAGGCCGTGCCGCTCCTCACTCCCGAGGCGCCCTACGTGGGCACCGGCATGGAGTTCCGCGCCGCCGTCGACACGGGCGACGTGATCATCGCCGAGCGCGGCGGCAAGGTCAGCTATGTGGACGCCGACAGCATCGAGGTCGACCACGGCAAGGGCGCGGTCGACACCTACAGCCTGACCAAGTTCATGCGCTCCAACCAGGGCACGCTCATCCACCAGAAGCCGCTCGTGTTCCCCGGCGACAAGGTGCAGGCCGGCGACGTGCTCGCCGACGGGTCGTCCACCGACCACGGCGAGATCGCCCTGGGCCGCAACCTCCTCGTCGCCTTCATGAGCTGGGAGGGCTTCAACTTCGAAGACGCCATCATCCTCAGCGAGAAGGTCGTGAAGGACGACCTCCTCTCCTCCATCCACATCGAGGAGTACGAGGTCGACGCCCGCACCACCAAGCTCGGCGACGAAGAGATCACCCGCGACATCCCCAACCGCTCCGAAGAGTCGCTCAGCGACCTCGACGAGCGCGGCATCGTGCGCATCGGCGCCGAGGTCAACTCCGGCGACCTGCTGGTCGGCAAGGTCACGCCCAAGGGCGAGACCGAGCTCACCGCCGAGGAGAAGCTCATCCGCGCCATCTTCAAGGAGAAGGCCCGCGAGGTGCGCGACACCAGCCTCAAGGTGCCGCACGGCGAGGGCGGCAAGGTCATCGACGTCAAGATCTTCAGCCGCGAGAACAACGACGAGCTGCCGCCCAGCGTCAACGAGCTGGTGCGCGTCTACGTCGCCAAGAAGCGCAAGATCGCCGAGGGCGACAAGCTCGCCGGCCGCCACGGCAACAAGGGCGTCATCTCCAAGATCGTCCCCGAAGAAGACATGCCTCATCTCGAGGACGGCACCCCGGTCGAGATCATCCTCAACCCGCTGGGCGTCCCGTCCCGCATGAACATCGGCCAGGTGCTCGAGACGCATCTCGGCTGGGCGGCCCACATGGGCTTCCAGGCCGACGGCGGGCGCAGCAACACGCCGGCCCGCCTGGCTTCCCCGGTGTTCGACGGCGCCACCATCGAGGAGATCGACGAGCTGCTCATCCGCAGCAGCCAGGAGAACCCCGACAGCCCGGTGCAGTTCAAGATCAACGAGAAGGAACCGCCGGGTCGGCGCTGCAGCGGCAAGGTGTGGCTGTACGACGGCCGCACCGGCGAGCGCTTCGACAACAAGGTCACCATCGGCTACATGTACATCCTCAAACTCCTGCACCTGGTGGACGACAAGATCCACGCGCGGAGCACCGGCCCCTACTCGCTGGTCACTCAGCAGCCGTTGGGCGGTAAGGCCCAGTTCGGCGGGCAGCGTTTCGGCGAGATGGAGGTCTGGGCGCTCGAGGCCTACGGCGCCGCCTACATCCTGCAGGAGATGCTCACCATCAAGTCGGACGACACGGTGGGCCGCGTGAAGGCCTACGAGGCCATCGTCAAGGGTGAGAACATCGCCAAGCCCAACATCCCCGAGTCGTTCAAGGTGCTCATGAAGGAGATCCAGAGCCTGGGTCTCGACATGAGCGTCCAGAGCGAGGAAGGCGCGGTGCTCGAGGTGCGCGAGGAGGACGACGACCTTCTGCGCGCCGCGGAAGAGCTGGGCATCGACCTCACGGCCGGCCTGCGCCGCCAGCAGAGCGACGCCGGCGAGCTCGAGCAGGCCGGCGTCCACAGCTCGGCCCTGCAGGACGTCATCGGGGCGGGCAACGAGCCGGCCGGCGACGATGAAGATGTGCCGGCCGCGGCCGGAGATCTTCTGGCCGCCGCGGCCGCCCTGCCCGCCGACGATCTGCCCGCCATCGACGGCCTCGGCGACCCCCTCGACCTCGACGCCCCGGGCCTCAAGTCCGACGACGCCGAGACTGACGAAGACTGACCCCGCCTAGGCAGAGGGAGCGACTGTGATCGATATCAACAACTTCGACTCGATCCGCATCGGGCTCGCATCGCCCAAGCAGATCGAGGCGTGGTCGAAGGGCGAGGTCACCAAGCCCGAGACGATCAACTACCGCACGCTCAAGCCCGAGCGTGACGGTCTGTTCTGCGAGCGCATCTTCGGTCCCACCAAGGACTGGGAGTGCTACTGCGGCAAGTACAAGCGCGTGCGCTACAAGGGCATCATCTGCGAGCGCTGCGGCGTCGAGGTCACCCGCGCCAAGGTGCGCCGCGAGCGCATGGGCCACATCAAGCTCGCGGCCCCCGTGAGCCACATCTGGTTCTTCAAGGGCGTGCCGTCGCGCATGGGCTACCTGCTCGACATCGCCCCGAAGGAGCTCGAGAAGGTGCTCTACTTCGGCGGCAGCTACGTCATCATCTCGGTCGACGCCGAGCGCCGCGACAACGATCTCATGATGCTGCAAGACAAGATCGACGAGATCAAGGCGCGGTACGACGCCTACGCCGAGAAGCGCTCGCAGGCCATCCGCGACATGCACGACGAGCTCATCTCGATCGTCGACGGGGAGCGCGAGGCCGACGACTTCCACGTCGACAGCGACCCCGAGGACGAGTTCGGGTACTTCAACTACTTCGACATCTTCGAGTCCTACCGGCGCATCGCCGTCAACGCCTCGGCCCTGGGTCCGGACGAGCTCAAACTCCAGCGCACCAAGGCCGACAAGCTGCGCGACGACTACATCGACCGCGGCTTCAAGAACGTGGGCCACGCCAAGGACCAGATCGATCGCGCCTGGGAGCAGTTCAAGACCATCGCCCCGCGCAACGTCGTCAACGACGAGGCTCTGTACCAGCAGATGGAGCGCATGTTCGGGCGCGAGCCCGGCTACGAGCCGGANAGCTTCGGCGTGTACTTCACCGGCGGCACCGGCGCCGAGTCCGTGCGCGAGCTGCTCAAGCGCGTCGACCTCGAGTCCGAGGCGGCCGAGCTGCGCGAGACCATCCAGACCGCCAAGGGCCAGCGCCAGGCGCGCGCCGTCAAGCGCCTCAAGGTCGTCTCCGCCTTCCTGCGCAGCGGCAATCATCCCGAGTGGATGATCCTCGACGTCATCCCCGTCATCCCACCCGAGCTTCGCCCGATGGTGCAGCTCGACGGCGGCCGTTTCGCCACCAGCGACCTCAACGACCTCTACCGGCGCGTCATCAACAGGAACAACCGCCTCAAGCGGCTGCTCGACCTGCAGGCGCCGGACATCATCGTCAACAACGAGAAGCGCATGCTGCAGGAGGCCGTCGACGCGCTCTTCGACAACGGCCGCCGCGGGCGCGCCGTCACGGGCCCCGGCAACCGCCCGCTCAAGTCGCTCAGCGACATGCTCAAGGGCAAGCAGGGCCGCTTTCGCCAGAACCTGCTCGGCAAGCGCGTCGACTACTCGGGCCGCTCCGTCATCGTCGCCGGGCCGCACCTCAAGATGCACCAGTGCGGTCTGCCCAAGATGATGGCCCTCGAGCTCTTCAAGCCGTTCATCATGAGCCGCCTCGTCAACCGCAAGATGGTCCAGAACATCAAGGCGGCCAAGAAGATGGTCGAGTCGATGGTGCCCGAGGTCTGGGACATCCTCGAAGAGGTCATCACCGAGCATCCCGTGTTGCTCAACCGGGCGCCCACCCTGCACCGCCTCGGCATCCAGGCCTTCGAGCCGCTGCTCGTCGAGGGTAAGGCCATCCAGATCCACCCGCTCGTCTGCGCGGCGTTCAACGCCGACTTCGACGGCGACCAGATGGCCGTGCACCTGCCGCTCAGCTGGGAGGCGCAGGCCGAGGCCCGCGTGCTCATGCTGAGCACCAACAACATCCTGTCGCCGGCGCACGGCAAGCCCATCGCCGTGCCCAGCCAGGACATGGTCATCGGCATGTACTACCTCACGTATCACGCCGAGGACGACCTCAGCGAGGCCCAGCCCGACCACTTCGGCGAGACGCTCGTCGCCTACAGCAGCTACGACGAGGCGCAGCGCGCCTGGGAACAGCGCATCCTCGACCAGCGCGAGGTGCCCACCAAGCGCGAGGCCGGCATCGCCGAGTTCACGCGCCGGCCCATCATCCTTCGCCTGCCCCTGGGCCAGCGCGTCGTGACCACCGTCGGCCGCGCGCTGTTCAATATGCGCGTCGAGGAAGGCCTGCACGCCATCCTCGGTCCCGAGTATCAGGGCGACTACACCTACATCAACTACACGATGACGAAGAAGGGCCTCGCGAGCTTCATCAACAAGCTCGTGGCGCTCTACGGCGCCAACAAGGTGGCGCGTATCCTCGACGTCTTCAAGGAGGTCGGCTTCCACTTCGCCACGCGCGCCGCGGTCACCGTCTCCAAAAACGACATCGTCGTCCCCAAGAAGGAGAAGGCCGAGATCCTGACCTCGCACGAGGCGATGGTCGAGCAGCTCCGGGATGAGTACAACAACGGCTTCCTCTCCGAGGAGGAGCGCCGCGGCAAGGTCCAGGAGATCTGGCGCGAGGCCGACGTGCAGATCACGGCGGCCACCAAGGCCAACTTCAAGGACCTCAACCCGATCTACATGATGGCCACCTCCGGCGCCCGCGGCGACATCAAGCAGATCCGTCAGCTCGCCGGCTGGCGCGGCCAGATGTCCAACCCGAAGGGCGAGATCGTCGAGCAGCCCGTGAAGTCGAGCTTCATCGAGGGTCTCTCGGTGCTCGAGTTCTTCATCTCCACCCACGGCGCCCGCAAGGGTCTCGCCGACACCGCCCTGCGCACCGCCGACTCGGGCTACCTCACGCGGCGTCTCGTGGACGTGTGCCAGGACGTGACCGTGAGCGAGGNNGACTGCGGCACCAANGAATGGGTGCCGATGTCCCCGTGGTCGCGGCGGCGCGAGGAGAACCCCGAGCTCGAGGGCTCNCAGCTGGCCGAGGACGTCAGGCGGCCGCGCAGCGANCGCGTGGTGCTCAAGAAGGGCGAGAAGATCGGCCCGGCCCAGATCGGCCTCCTGCGCGAGGTCTACTCCAGCCTGCCGAACGCCAAGGTCAAGGTGAAGAAGGGCCGCGCCGCGGCCGAGCTCGTGGCCATGTGGACGCACGAGCCCAACGAGAACCTGCTCGGCCGTCATCTCGGCGCGCCGCTCATCGAAGAGGCGACCGGCGAGGTCGTGTTCGACCGCGACTCCCACATCGGGCTCGAGGCCCGCGGCCAGATCCTCGACGTGCTCGCGCGCAGCTCGCAGACCGACCCGATGGTGCCGGTGCGCAGCGTGCTCAAGTGCGACGCCGAGGTCGGCGTGTGCCAGAAGTGCTACGGCTACGCCCTCGCCAACAACGTGCCGGCCGAGATCGGCGACGCCGTCGGGCACGTGGCGGCGCAGTCCATCGGCGAGCCCGGCACGCAGCTCACCATGCGCACCTTCCACACCGGCGGCGTCGCCGGCGCCGACATCACGCACGGCCTGCCGCGCGTGGTCGAGCTCTTCGAGGCGCGCAAGCCGAAGGGCGTCGCGCGCATCGCCGAGGTCTCGGGCCGCGTCGCCATCGAAGACGCCGAACGCGGCTGCAAGGTCACCATCACCCCCGAGGAGGGCGCGGCCAAGGAGTACACGATCTCCGCGCGCCGCACCAACGTCCTCGTGGAGGACGGCGACTGGGTCGGCGAGGGCACGCAGCTCACGCGCGGCTCGCTCTACCCGGCCGACCTGCTCAAGCACGCCGGCGACACGGCCACCGAGCGCTACCTCGTCAACGAGGTGCAGGAGGTCTACCGTTCGCAGGGCGTCGAGATCAACGACAAGCACATCGAGCTCATCGCCCGCCAGATGATGAAGAAGGTGCGCGTCGTCATCGCCGGCGACACGCAGTTCCTGCCCGACCAGCTCGTCGACCGCGCGGTCTTCCGCAAGGAGAACGTGCGCGTCAGCGACGAGGGCGGCCAGCCGGCCGAGGCCGGCCAGGCCATCCTCGGCATCACCAAGGCGTCCCTGGCCACCGAGAGCTTCCTGTCGGCGGCCTCATTCCAGGAGACCACCAAGGTGCTCACCGACGCGGCCATCGAGGGCAAGACCGACACCCTCCAGGGCCTCAAGGAGAACGTGATCATCGGCAAGCTCATCCCGGCCGGCACGGGTCTGCGCCAGTACCGCGGCGTCGACATCTACCCCGCCGGCAGGGCCGAGGCGTTGGCCGAGGCCGATCGCCTCATGAGCAGCAGCGACACGGCGACCTCGTGGCTCACCGGTGAGGACGAGGAGTAGGACGAAGAAGACGGAGTACCCGCAAACCGGGCTGCGGGGCTGCGGCCGCGCGAGCTGCGTGCTTGCGGCCGCAGCCCTGTTTCGCTAAACTACACGATTGCTGTCTGAAGCGGCCGACCAGAGAGGTCAGATGACAACCATAAGCCAGCTCGTACGCAAGGGGCGCGAGAGTAAAGAGAAGCGCGCTAAGACGCCGGCGCTCAAGGGTTCGCCCCAGAAGCGCGGGGTCTGCACGCGCGTCTACACCACCACCCCCAAGAAGCCGAACTCCGCCCTGCGCAAGGTCGCTCGCGTCAGGCTCGTCAACGGGATGGAAGTCACGACGTATATCCCCGGCATCGGCCACAACCTGCAGGAGCACTCCGTGGTGCTCGTGCGTGGCGGCCGCGTCAAGGATCTTCCGGGTGTGCGCTATAAGGTGATCCGCGGCACGCTCGACGCCTCCGGCGTGAGCGATCGCAAGCAGGCTCGCTCACGGTACGGCGCCAAGGGAAAGGCAACGAGGTAAGTCATGCCGCGGAGAGGAACAATCACCCGCCGGGAAGTCCTTCCCGACCCCGTCTACAACAGCAAGCTGGTCACGCAGGTGATCAACAAGGTGCTGCTGGACGGCAAGAAGTCCACCGCCGAGCAGATCGTCTACGGCGCGCTCGAGATCGTCCGCGAGAAGACCGGCCGCGACCCGGTCGAGGTGATGCAGGACGCCGTCCAGGCGCTCACGCCGCACCTCGAGGTCCGCAGCCGGCGCGTCGGCGGCGCCACCTATCAGGTGCCGGTCGAGGTGCCCGGCCGCCGCGCCCGCACGCTCGCCATCCGCTGGCTGGTCAGCTTCTCCCGCGAGCGCCGCGAGAAGGTCATGACCGAGCGCCTCGCCGCCGAGATGACGGACGCTCTGGCCGCTCAGGGTGGCGCCTTCAAGAAGAAGGACGACATCTTCCGCATGGCGCAGGCCAACAAGGCGTTCGCCCACTACCGCTGGTAATCCGCCGAGGGCCCCTCACTGACCTTCGTCGGTGAGGGGCTTTCGCATGGAAGGAACAAGATAAGGGACATGCGACAGTACTCGCCGCAGAACACGCGCAACATCGGCATCATGGCTCACATCGACGCCGGCAAGACGACCACCACCGAGCGCGTCCTGTACTACACGGGCAAGACGCACAAGATCGGTGAGGTCCACGAGGGCGCGGCCGTGATGGACTGGATGGCGCAGGAGCAGGAGCGCGGCATCACCATCACCTCCGCCGCGACCACCGTCGCCTGGCGCGACACGCAGATCAACATCATAGACACGCCCGGGCACGTGGACTTCACCATGGAGGTGGAGCGCAGCCTGCGTGTGCTCGATGGGGCCATCGCGCTCTTTCTGCTCCGTCGGCGGCGTGGAGCCCCAGTCGGAGACGGTGTGGCGCCAGGCCGACAAGTACGGCATCCCGCGCATCGCCTTCGTCAACAAGATGGACCGCATCGGCGCCGACTTCTTCCGCGGCCTCGAGATGATGGTCGACCGCCTGGGGGCCAACCCCGTGGCGCTGCAGATCCCCATCGGCCGCGAGGCCGAGTTCCGCGGCATCGTCGACCTCATCGAGATGAACGCCCTCGTCTACCAGGACGAGCTGGGCACGGACTTCGAGATCGTCGACATCCCCGAGGAGCTCCGGCCGCAGGCCGACGAGTACCGCCTCAAGCTCGTCGAGTCCATCGCCGACCACGACGACCACCTGCTCGAGACCTATCTCGAAGGCCGCGAGATCACCCCCGCGCGCCTGCGTGAGGTGATCCGCCAGGCGACGCTCGACATCAGCATCACGCCGGTGCTGTGCGGCTCTGCCTTCAAGAACAAGGGCGTGCAGCCGCTCATGGACGCCATCATCGACTTCCTGCCGTCGCCGCTCGATGTACCTCCGGTCGTGGGCATCAAGCCCAACGGCGACGAGGCGGCGCGTCCGGCGGACGACGACGCGCCCTTCTCGGCGCTGGCTTTCAAGGTCGCCGTCGACTCGCACGTCGGCAAGCTCACCTACTTCCGCGTCTACTCCGGCACGCTCAAGGCCGGCTCGTACGTGCTCAACGCCACCAAAGACAAGCGCGAGCGCATCAGCCGCATCCTCCAGATGCATGCCAACCACCGCGAGGACCGCGACGAGATCTATGCGGGCGAGCTGGCGGCGGCCGTGGGGCTCAAGTACACGACGACCGGCGAGACGCTCTGCGAGATCGGCAAGCCGATCATCCTCGAGTCCATGGAGTTCCCCGAGCCGGTGATCTTCGTGGCCATCGAGCCCAAGACCAAGGCCGACGAGGAGAAGCTCGGCAATTCCCTGCAGCGCCTCTCCGAAGAGGACCCCACCTTCCGCGTGCACACCGACGAGGAGACGGGGCAGACCATCATCGCGGGCATGGGCGAGCTCCACCTCGAGATCATCGTCGACCGGCTGGTGCGGGAGTTCAACGTCGACGCCAACGTGGGCAAGCCTCAGGTGGCTTACCGCGAGACGGTCCGCAACAAGGTCGACAAGGTCGAGGGCCGCTTCGTCCGCCAGAGCGGCGGGCACGGCCAGTACGGCCACGTCGTCATCGAGATGCAGCCCAACGAACCGGGTGGCGGCTACGAGTTCGAGAGCCGCATCCAGGGCGGCGTGATCCCGCGCGACTACATCCCCTCGGTCGACGACGGCATCCAGGAGGCCATGAGCAGCGGCGTGCTCGCCGGCTATCCGGTGGTCGACATCAAGGTGGCGCTCATCGACGGGAGCTACCACGAGGTCGACTCCTCAGACATGGCGTTCAAGATCGCCGGCTCGCTGGCCTTCAAGAACGCCGCCCAGAAGGCCAAGCCCGTGCTCCTCGAGCCCATGATGGCCGTCGAGGTCGTCACGCCGGCTGAGTTCATGGGCGACGTCATGGGCGATATCAACTCGCGGCGCGGCCACATCGACGGCATGGAGCCGCGCGGCAACGCCCAGGTGATCACCGCCACGGTGCCGCTGTCGACGATGTTCGGGTACGCCACCGACGTGCGCTCGACGACCCAAGGCAGGGCCACCTACACCATGCAGTTCAAGCACTACGCCGAGGTGCCCGCCTCCATCGCCAGCGAGATCGTCGCCAAGGTGCGCGGTGGGTGACCTTCGTCAACAGCGGTTCGTTTGCCCAAGCCGGTCGGCTTCGTGTATACTGCCGACCTTTGGTACGGGAGGCAGCCGTGCCGCTTTCTGTGTGACCTCAACCTCCGGGTTTCGGGAAAAGGAGTAGCAGACATGGCCAAGCAGAAGTTTGACCGCAGCAAGCCACACATGAACGTCGGCACCATCGGTCACGTCGACCATGGCAAGACGACCCTCACCGCTGCGATCACGCTCGTGCTGCATAGCCGCGGTGTGGGCGCCACCGAGTTCACCGCGTTCGACATGATCGACAAGGCGCCGGAAGAGCGCGAGCGCGGCATCACCATCGCCACCGCGCACGTCGAGTACGAGACCGAGAAGCGCCACTACGCGCACGTCGACTGCCCGGGCCACGCCGACTACATCAAGAACATGATCACGGGCGCCGCCCAGATGGACGCCGCCATCCTCGTGGTCGGCGCCGACGACGGCCCCATGCCGCAGACGCGCGAGCACATCCTCCTGGCGCACCAGGTCAACGTGCCGCACATCATCGTCTACATGAACAAGGTCGACCTCGTCGACGACCCCGAGCTCATCGAGCTGGTCGAGATGGAGGTCCGCGAGCTCCTCAGCGAGTACGAGTTCCCGGGCGACGACCTCCCCGTCATCAAGGGTTCGGCCCTCAAGGCCCTCGAGTGCGGCTGCGGCAAGGACGACTGCGAGTGGTGCAAGAGCATCATCGAGCTCACGGACGCCCTCGACTCGTATCTGCCCGAGCCCGAGCGCGACATCGACAAGCCGTTCCTCATGCCCGTCGAGGACGTCTTCACCATCACCGGGCGCGGCACCGTCGCCACCGGCCGTGTGGAGCGCGGCATCGTCAAGGTCGGTGGGGAGATCGAGATCGTCGGCATGCGCGACAAGCCGATGAAGACCACCGTCACCGGCGTCGAGATGTTCCGCAAGCTGCTCGACGAGGGGCGCGCCGGCGACAACATCGGCATCCTCCTGCGCGGCACCAAGCGCGAAGAGATCACGCGCGGCATGGTCTGCTGCAAGCCTGGCAGCATCACCGGACACACGCACTTCCTGACTCAGGTCTACGTCCTCTCCAAGGATGAAGGCGGCCGCCATACGCCGTTCTTCAACGGCTATCGCCCGCAGTTCTACTTCCGCACCACCGACGTGACCGGCGTCATCACCCTCGAAGAGGGCGTCGAGATGGTCATGCCGGGCGACAACACCGTCATGGAAGTCAAGCTCATCACCCCGATCGCCATGGAAGAGGGTCTGCGCTTCGCCATCCGCGAGGGCGGCCGCACCGTGGGCGCCGGGGCGATCACCAAGATCATCGAATAGGTCGCAGCACACTGATCGGGCCGGGCGCGTTTCGTCGCGCTCGCGCGACGGACACACCCGGCCACGTGAACAGGACAGAGAAGGCGAGAGTGGCTCAGCAGAAGATCCGCATAAGGTTGAAGTCTTACGATCACGAGCTGATCGAGCGCAGCGCGCAGTCCATCGTGGAGACAGCGCAGCGCAGCGGCGCGACCATCTCTGGCCCCGTGCCGCTCCCCACAGAGAAAAACGTCTACTGCGTCATCAAGAGCCCGTTCAAGGATAAGGACTCCCGCGAGCACTTCGAGATCCGCACGCACAAGCGGCTCATCGACATCCATCAGCCGACGTCCAAGACCGTCGACCAGCTGATGAGGCTCGATCTGCCGGCCGGCGTCCACATCGAGATCAAGCTGTAGAGAGAATGACTGGCATCATCGGCAAAAAGGTGGGCATGACCCAGCTCTTCGACGACGACGGCAACGTCGTGGCCGTCACCGTCGTCCAGGCTGGCCCCTGCCCGGTCACACAGGTCCGCACCCTCGACACCGACGGCTACGAGGCCGTGCAGCTGGCGTTCGAGGAGTGCAAGGACAAGCACATCAGCAAGCCCGAGCTGGGCCACCTCAAGAAGGCCGGCCTCAAGCAC